>Ga0209517_10003534_pt1 | contig 21133 bp, 11 predicted proteins | sample PeaSoiMetSII2010_FD_187695 | JGI IMG/M metagenome (GOLD analysis project Ga0209517, IMG submission 187695) | Peat soil microbial communities from Weissenstadt, Germany - SII-2010 (SPAdes) (version 2) | ecosystem: Environmental > Terrestrial > Soil > Wetlands > Peat | place: Germany...
CGGTCGCCACGAAAAGCGTGCCGTCGGAATCGATCGCGACGCCGGTCGAGCCGGCCACCCCGCCGCTCGCGGACTTCCAGGTGGCGACCTCCCTGGAGGCCAGATCGAGGGCCCACACGCCGTTGGCTGCGCCGCCGCATCCCTGGCTGGTCGCGGCATAAGCCATGCCATCCACGACGATGAGCCCGCTGGCGTTGGCGCCTGCCGGCAGGAAAGGCACTGGCGGTTCCGGCTCGTCGCCGTTCGAAACGTACAACGAGTGCAGCATGCCGTCGCTCGAGAGAGCGTGCACGAAGCTGGCTTGGCGCCCGAATCCGCCACCGCCGCCAGCAGCCCGTCCGCCGCGGCCGGCGGCATCGGCACCCCGGCCGCCCGAAACGCCAGGCGCACCCGGAGGGGCATTCATGCCCCTGCCGCCACCGCCGCGCGCGGCCGCCGCATTGATCTCGGCAATGGTAGCCGCACCTTCTCCCGCCTCGCCCACGGCGCTGTGAGCCGGGCCACCACGTCCACCGCGGCCCCCGGGACCTGCGCCCGGAAACGCGGTGGATGTCGGCCGCGTCAGGTTGGCGGTCATGCCGCCCGGGCATGCCCACGATCCGGCTGCCGGCTGCACACCCAACGCGAATTGCTTCTGCCACTCGAGCCGGCCAAGGTCGGTATCGACCGCGAAGACGCTGTTCGAACTGCCCCCCGTGAAGGCCAGAGACCGGAAGCCGCGGTAGCCGATGTAGCTGTTGAGCAGGGAGGCCGACGTGAGCGAGTTCAACTCTCGCGGATCGTTATTGAACTTGACCTTCCACAGGAACCGGAAGTCGGGCTTCTGAACGCTCTCCCTGGAAATCTTGGCGTCCGTCCGAATCCACGACGATCGCTGCGCATCACCGGCGCTGGTAGTCCATTCCGCGCCTCCCCGCCCGAACTGCGCGTGCGCCGCGCTCACCAGCACGAGGGCGCCGGCCACGAAACCAGTCAGTCTTCGCATCCGTGAAACTCCTTTCATCATAGAACCACCGCTCCCTACGGTCGCGCCTCAGCATGACCGAGCGCCTGGGCGATGGCCTTCTCCGCAAGCGGAGCCATAACGGCATATCCGGCGTCGTCGGGAACGAGGCCGTCGCTGGTCAACTCCTTCTTGAAATTGCGGCCTTCCGCCAGAGCGGAGTAGTAATCCAGATACACCGATCCGCTGCGCGCCGCGTAATCCTTGATCCATCCGTTCAATCCGATGATCTTTCCCTGAGGCCGCAGTGCGGTCTGGTTCTTGAAACAGTCGCAGACCGGCGTGACCGAAGCCAGCACCACGCGGATGCCATTGACCTTCGCCAACTCGGTCATGGACGTCAGATTTTCTCCCATCATGCCCTCGGTGGCGGGCCCCGTATACCCGGCGAGGTCGTTGGCGCCCGCCTGAATCACCACGACCTTCGGCTGCAGCGCGATTACATCCTGCCGGAAGCGCACCAGCATCTGCGGCGTGGTTTGGTGCGCGATGCCGCGATTGATATACGGCTTACCCGGAAAGAATTTCGCTTCGCCCTGTCCCCAAAACTCCGTGATTTCGTCGCCCAGGAACACTACGCGGTCCTCTCCGGGCTTGGGAGGGCGGATCTCCGTATCCTCGCTGCCGTAGCGCGTAAGGCTGGCCCAGTCGGTGAAGAGGTGGTGGAGTTTTTCGGAATCGGGCGCCTGCGCAGCAGCGCAGATGGAAAGCATCAGGGGTACGAGTGGTCGAACCATTCGGTCTCCTACTTCTTGATGCCGAAGCAGTACAGGATGCTGTCGAACGTGCCCATGTACACCCGTCCGTTGGCCACCGAAAGTCCGGTCCAGTGATTCCACTTGGCAATCTGATCGCCGCTCGACCACAGCTCCTTTCCGGTCTGCGCGTCCAGCGCATACAGCACCGCGTGCGTCGATCCGGGAATGCGCCGGCTGGCTACGTCGTCGAGCCCCACGTCGGGATACGCTTGCTCGGTATCCTCGCCATTGCCGTACGCGAACACGATCCCGTTGGCGATCACGGGCGGCTCGGCGCGGTCCATGTCGCGCGAAATCCAGGCAGGCGTCAACTGCCACTTGCCGCCTTTCTCCTCCACTTTGAACGCTACGATGGCGCCATCTTTCACCGGGCCATTTTCGATGGGCGCCTTGAAGGCTGAATGCTTTTTCCCCCAAATGGGCGTCAGCACCCAGCGGGTTCCCTTGGAGTCCTCCCAACTGGCCAGCGAGCCCCAGATGCCCGCCGACGCGAAGTTCACGTCTTCGTTGCAGATCAGCGGGCTGCGATACAGCGGCGTGCGATGGTCGTCGCCGCCGATGGACTCCGTGTCCATCAAGTACATGCGGCACTCCTTGCCCGCATCTACCATCAGTTCCTTCCCCTTGTAATTGAAGATCACGGGCGTAACCTGCATGTCCAGGTCGCGCTTCACCAGCCACTCGGCGTTGGTCGGTCCGTAGTAGTCCACCAGGTCCAGCGCCTTGGTCTGCGGATTCTGCTGCACCCCGATGATGCCGTCCCCATACGTGCCGGCCTCCGGATCCCATCGGCCATCGCCGGTGCCGGTGTACATAGTGCCGTTGGAGCTGATCGCGGGACCCGTGCGGCCCCACATGCCGCCGCCCGCGGGTCCCCAGGTCCCGACTTTATTAGTGGCCAGATCGTACGCATACACCACGTTGGGATTGCCGCCGCAGCCTTGCGCGGTGTGCGTGTAGATTACGTTGTTGAACAGGCTCAAGGCGTAGGGCTTGCCGTTGGGCGGCATGAACTTGGATGGCGCCTTGACATCTTCGCCATCGGCCACATTCAACTGGTGGAGCATGCCGTCCCACGATGCCGCGTAGATGGTGTACTTGCCGGATGCGTCCGGGGGCCCGATCACGGGTGTTGCCGTCAGCCCGCCCGGGCAGAGAACGCCGCCGCCCCGGCCGCCATTCGCCGGAGGGGTCCACGTGCTGACGAAGTGCTTCTTCCATAGCAACTCGCCCTTGTCGACGTCGATGGCGTAGATGTTGTCCGATACGCCGGCTTCGATGGCGATCTGCTTGGGGCCGCCAGGCGTGTTCACGCGGCCCACGATCAGCGGCGGGAACAGCGAGTGCATCTGGCGCGGCTCATTGTCCAACTGAAGCTTCCACAGAAGCTTCATGCCCTTGACGCTGTCCAGGGTGAGGATCTTCTCGTCCCTCTGCCAGGCGGTACGCCTGGTGTCATAGCCGTCGGTCAGCCAATCCGCTCCCCAGGCCAGGACACAGCCCAGAGAAACCGCCATAAAGCCCAATTTTGTTCGCATCCTGAACGTCATAGAGTTCCAACGCCGCCGCGCGGCTCCTTTCCAGCCAGTTTACCCCGGCGAAAGAAGGATCGAGGCCCCCGTTTTCTTAACGCACGCTAGAACGTGAATCCAATCGAGGCCACTCCGTCGCGCGCCGGAAGGGCCGCGCTGGTAATCGTACCAAAAGACGAGTAGGTATTGGATTTGCGAACAAGCTTGATTTGCACGCAACCTTGACATGCCCTTTGAGAGCTAGTACGCTACAAAAGCTCATCCACTTCTACGAGGAACTGGTGCACCGTTATGATCCCTCAGGTTGAGAAGACCACCTGCCCGACGTCAAATTCCACTGTGATCCACGATGCTCTCGCCGCCGGCGAGGGCCTCGTCCGTCTCGCCCCTTGCTGGGTGCCACGGTCGTTTCTCATGCCCGGAGGCCGCTTGAAACTCGACCCGCGAGACCTGTACATCCTGGGCGGGCATCGCGGCGGCATCGACGAGCGTTGGTTCTCGTCCACTACCAAGGCCGCCAACGGACCCCTTACCGCGGATGACGAGGGGTTGAGTTACATCGAGTTTCAGGGAAAGAAGGTCCTGCTGAAGGAAGCCATCGAAACGGCCGGCGACCTCTTTTTGGGCTCCGACGTCATGCAGCGCGAGGGCGGATGGAACCTGCTCTGTAAGTTTTTTGACAACCTCGGACCCATCCCCCACCATCTCCACCAGACAGACGAGTTCGCCGCGCGCGTGGGGCAGAAAGGCAAGCCCGAGGCCTACTACTTCCCGCCGCAATACAACTTCACGGGTAACAACTTTCCGTACACCTTCATGGGCCTGGAGCCCGGCACCACGCGCGACGATGTCCGGCGCTGCCTGGAAAACTGGGATCGGGGCGACAACGGAATTCTGTACCACTCCAAGGCTTACAGGTTGAAGCCCGGCTCGGGCTGGCAGATCGATCCCGGAATCCTGCACGCGCCCGGCTCGCTGGTGACCTACGAGCCGCAGGTGAATTCCGACGTGTTTGCCATGTACCAATCGCTGGTGGAGGGCCGCACCGTGCCGTGGGACCTGCTGGTCAAGGATGTTCCGCCCGAGCACCATCACGACATCGAGTACCTGCTGGGCATGCTGAATTGGGACGCTAACACGGACCCCGAGTTCGGCAAGCACCGCATCTTCGATCCGGCGCCCGTGACTTCGACTAACGAGATGGCCGAGGCCGGCTTCTGCGAGAAGTGGATCGTGTATTCCACGCCCTACTACTCGGCGAAGGAGCTAACCGTATTCCCCGGCCGCTCGGTGACGATCCGCGATGCCGCGGCATACGGGCTGATCCTGACCCAGGGTCACGGCGCGATCGGCAAACACGACGTGGAAACACCGACCCTCATCCGCTACGGTCAGATGACCAAGGACGAGTTGTTCGTCACCGCGGACGCGGCGAAGAACGGCGTCGAGATCACCAACAGGAGCGATTGCGAAGACCTGGTTTTGCTCAAGCACTTCGGTCCGGGAAATCCGCAAGCCCCAATGTCGCGCCCTTCATGAAACTCGCGCTGCTTTGCGCTGCCGTTCTCCTGGCTTCTTCGTGCGGCAGCAACCAACCGCCACCGAAGAAGACGGTCGCGGAAGCGCCGAAGCCCATAGAGTACTTCCACGTGGACCCGGCCACGGCCGGGACGATAAAGGGGAAGATCAGATTTCGCGGCGCGAAGCCTTCGCCTACCGCGATCTCGATGGAGTCGGACACGGGTTGCCGGCAGGCGCACGCTGGGAAGCCCGTGTACGATGAATCGGTGGTTGTCGGGAGAGGTGGCACGCTGGGCAATGTTTTTGTGTACATCAAAACAGGTCTCGAGGGGAAAAAGTTCGAGCCTCCCAAGGAGGCCGTGGCTCTCGACCAGCATGGATGCCTGTTCGTGCCGCGCGTCATGGGCATCGAGACCGGGCAGATGCTCGACGTCAAGAACAGCGACACCGTGTCACACAACATCCATCCAATGCCGGCGAACAATCGGGAGTTCAATCAGCAGCAGTCGCCGGGCGCGCCCGATATCGAGCACAAGTTTCCGCGGGTGGACGTGATGATCCCGGTGAAGTGTAACGTGCATTCGTGGATGCACGCCTACATCGGGGTGGTGGATCACCCGTATTTCTATGTGACCGGGCCGGACGGCGCATTCGAGCTGAAAAACGTCCCGCCCGGCGACTACACGTTGAGCTTCTGGCATGAGAAGCTCGGCGAACATACCCTCCCTGTGCATCTCCCACCCGCCACCGTGATGGCGGATGTGGTTGTGGACTACAAATCCGATGAAATGCGTTAAGCTCCTTCCCCTCCTGTTAGTCGCGCTGTTGACCGCCTGCAGCCAGGCTCCTTCTTACCGCGTCTACATCAGCAACGAAGCCTCGGGGGACCTGACCATCATCGACCCGGTCAAGATGGAGGCGCTCCAGACCATACCGATCGGAAAGCGCGCGCGGGGAATCCATCCCAGCGCCGATGGGAAGCTAATCTTCATGGCCCTGAGCGGGTCTCCTTTTGCGCCTCCTGGAGTGGATGAAAGCACCTTGCCGCCGCCGGACAAGAGCGCCGACGGAATCGGCGTATTCGATATCGCGCAAAACAAGATGCTGCGCAAAGTTCCCGGCGGCTCCGACCCCGAGCAGTTCGCTGTGGGCAAGGATGGAACGCTGTACGTATCGAACGAGGACGCGGCGGGCGTCAGTTTTGTGGATCCGGTGCACGGCCAGGTCCTGACCACCATCCCGACCGGCAAAGAGCCGGAGGGAGTCACTCTGACACCGGACGCGAAATTCATCTACTGCACATCGGAGGACGCCGGTACCGTGACGGTGGTGGACATCGCCGCGGCCAAAGCAGTCAAGACGATCCAGGTCGGAAGGCGGCCACGGAGCATTTCGTTCGTCCCGGACGGCTCGCGGGCGTACGTGACTAACGAAAACGACGCTACCCTATCGGAGATCGACACGGCGAAACTGGAGGTCTCCAAAACCATTCCGCTGGGCGAAGGGCTCAAGCCCATGGGCCAGGCGATGTCGCGAGACGGCTCGCGGCTCTATGTCAGCACGGGCCGCGGCAAGAAGGTCGTGATTCTCGAACCCGCCACGGACAGCATTGCCGCCACGTTCGAGGTGGGCGACCGTCCGTGGGGCATCGGCCTTTCGCCCGATGAGAAGCTCCTGTTCACCGCGAACGGACCTTCGAACGACGTTTCCGTAGTGGACCTCGCCACGCGAACCGTCACCAAGAGAATCAAGGTCGGCGATCGTCCGTGGGGGGTCCTGGTGCTCGGCCAGTGACGTAAGACGGCGCCATCTACCAGAAGTAAGTTGCCACCACCCTGGGCGGTCCGGAGTGGCCGTCAATCACTTTGGTCGCAATCACTGCCTGCAGGTTCTGGCGCTGCCAGTTACGGGGCGCCTTCCCGGCCAGTTCTTCCAGGTATGCGGGGTTGGTGAGAAACTCGCCTGCGGCCATCGTGCCGTACTGCACGATACCCGCGGCCACCACCACCATGCGCTCCGTGGCCGGATCCAGGACCCGTGAAATAATCGCGAAGTCCTCGGTCAGTTTCAGATACGGCAAGGTAGTGTCCACCTTCCAGTCGCGCCGCGACGGATTCTGCCGGTCCTCGATCCACTCCAGTTGCGTCGCCGGGTCCCGCCCAAAGCTGTAGCGCAATTGTCTCAGCAGGCGCATGGTCCACCCGTTATTGAATCCCCCGACCAGGACCACCGGGCCGCCCCTTAGATCGGCGAAGGTGGTCTGCGCGCCGATCTTCATGGAGTACGGCTTCCCCTTTGCCTGGAAGAGACCCGCCAGCCTGGAAAAAGCGGTGGCGTCCGAAAAGTCCACGTACTCTCTCCGGATCCGGTCGGTCACGGAGATCGCCAGGTTGTTCGGAGACAGAGCTACACTGGCGTCTTCGGCGATTCCCGCCCCGCCAATGCACAGCAACACGGAACCCGGCGAATCCCAAACCGGCCCCCAAAACCTTTCCAGCGGCCCTCCCGATAGTCGCCAGACCGCCGTTAGCAGAATCAGGACCAGCACCGCGCCCGCCCCCGCATAGAAGGATGCGCGGCCAGCCGGGGCGGCCAGGAAGGCCGTAACTTTTGTGAGGAGCCGCGAGCGCTCCGGTTGAACGCGCGGGTGGAATTCCGGCACATACGAGCCCAACGGCAAATCGATGCGCAACTCGCTTTCGTGCCCCGCCATGTGATAGTACTGAGCGATCCGCTTCCGGATCTCTCCGGCGGTGACGCGCACTACCGGGTCCAGGTTCGTATCGTAATCGGGGTCCCGGCCGAACACATCGACCCCCAGCGTGCGCTCCTTGAGCTGACTGGCGCGGCCTTCCAGTGCCTGCTCCACGACGTATCGGAAGAGTAGCGGATAGCGCTTGCTGTGCTTGAACAAGGGATTCGCCAGAATCCGTTCCATCTGCCGCCGAACTGCATCCCGTTCTCCGTCCGTCACTGGCACTCCGCCGGCTGCCGGCGCCGCCTCCGGTTCCAACACTCTCCTCTGCAACATGGCAGAACCCCTCACAATGGTGGGTTCGATTGTATCACCAAGAAACCCTTCATGACAGCAAAAAATTTCGCGGGTATGATACGGTACGGGTTTTACTCATCGGGTCTGGCTTTAGGTATGATACCTGCCTGGTTGACGGACCCTATCTCGCTGAAAATAAAATCTCCTACCGTATAGATCTTGCGAAAGCGCTGCAAACGGTATACTGTCCGGAAATCTTGATCTGTGTCTAGCCGCGTTTCCGGCTCATGTTCTGTGCTGGGGTTTAGCCGGTCGGGATCAGGGTCCGAGGGGACCGAAGCAAGTAACGCTTAGGTGTGGAGAAACAGGGATGCAAATCCGAGGGACGCCGCTGGTTCCATGCATTGTCAGGCGCCGGCGCGCGGGCACGCTCAACCAGACTTCTTTCAGGGGGGCCAAGGTTTTTATGGGGGTTAGGATGCTAATGACGCTTCGCAAACTGGCACGGTTGGTCTGTGCCTTGACGCTTCTTTCGGCCTGCTTGTTCGGGCAAACCGTTTCCAGTTCCATGGTGGGGACGGTCTTCGATCCCGCCAGCGCCGCGGTTCCCGGCGCCAAGGTGACCTTGACGGATGAGGCCACCAACAGCGTACGCAATGCAACGACCGACACGTCGGGAATCTTCCGGTTCCTGGACCTGGTGCCCGGCACGTACTCGCTTTCGGTGCAATCCACGGGATTCAAGGTCCTCACCGAGAAGGAGATCGTGGTCGCGGCGCAGGAAACTCGCGACGTCGGCAAGTTGACCCTGCAGGTCGGGAGCCTGTCGGAATCGGTGACGGTTTTGGCGGAAGCCACCCCGATTCAGCTCGCGACCTCCGAGAAGTCTCTGGGCATCGATGCCAACCAGTTGGAAAACATTACCTTGAAGGGCCGGGACATGTTCGCCTTCATCAGCATGGTTCCCGGCGTTATCGACACCACGGGCAGCCGCGATGTGACCACGCCGAACGCCATCGGCGGCATCTACATTAACGGTAACGAGTCGAGCAAAATTAACTTCACTGTAGATGGCATCACGGACCTGGATACCGGATCCAACAGCACCGTGCATTACGAGCCGAACATGGATTCGATCCAGGAGTTGAAGGTTCTCACTTCCAACTACCAGGCCGAGTTCGGGCGCAACTCCGGCGGCACCATCACGGCCGTGACCAAGAGCGGAACGCGCGATTTCCACGGCAGCGGCCTGTGGACCCACCGGCACGAGGGGTTCAATGCCAACACCTGGCTCAACAACCACACCCTCACCGCGGCCGGCACTGCCCAGCCCATTCCCCGGTACCGCTACAACGTCGAGAGCTATACCATCGGCGGGCCCGCGTACATCCCCAAGCTATTGAACAAAGAGCGGAAGCGGCTGTTCTTCTTCTGGGCGCAGGAGTATACGGGCCAGTTTGTCACCGGCGGAGCCCAGACGAAATACACGCCCACCGCATTGGAGCGCACAGGCAATTTCTCCCAGAGCCTCGCCAACAACGGATCGCTGGTCACCATCACCGACCCGAACACCGGCGCGCCTTTCCCCGGCAACATTATTCCCGCCTCGCGCGCCGATCCGACGGGAGTGGGTATCTCCATGCTGAATTTCTTCCCGCTTCCCAACTTCACGGCGACCGCTGCAAATCAGCTCAACGTCGTGAACTACTTCGAGTCCGCCAGCGCTACGCATCCCCGGCGCAACGACGTTCTCCGGGTGGATACGTACATTACCTCGAAGATGAACGGCTACTTCCGCTGGATCAACGATCATGACGACATGACGGCGCTTTATCAGGGCGTCCAGTTCTCACAGGACAAGGGCGGCACGCTGGGCGCTGCGGGAATCGCCCCCATCGACCACCCCAATCCAGGCCACGGCTATTCCGGATCCGTGGTTTACACCATCTCTCCGACACTGGTGAATGAGTTTTCGATTGCCGAGAGTTGGAACACATGGGCGTACTACTCCACCGACAACTACAAGACGGAAGACCGGTCGCTGATTCCGAACCTGCCGGCCCTTTTCCCCATTCCGACCCAGAACCCGTCCGGCGTCTCGGTCACCAACGGTTATCTCAACCTTCTGCCCCAGTTCCAGTTCGGAAGCCCGCCCAGCAACTCCATGACCTATACCCGGAACCAGACGTCGGCCGGCAACGAAGAGAACTTCAACACGATCTGGACCTTCTCCGACAACATTAGTAAGATCGTGAAGACCCACAGCTTCAAAGCCGGCGTTTACCTCGAGAAAAACGCCAAGCTCCAGCCGGGCAGCAACCCCTACTCGGGCAGTTACAACTTTCAGCCTGATGCCAACAACAACCTCAACACCGGCGACGGTTACGCCAACGCGTTTCTGGGCTATATGGACCTCTACCAGCAAGCCACGGCGCGCGCGACATTCAACGTGCACTACTGGAACGCCGAGTTCTACGTCCAGGACAACTGGCGCGTCACTCCCAGGCTCACCCTTGATCTAGGTGTCCGCTTCTATCACCAACCGTCCCAGAACGACGTGAACCTGACGTTTGCCAACTTTTTCCCAACTCAGTACAGCGCTTCGGCAGCCCCGCGTCTGTATGTGCCAGGTACGTCGGGCGGCAAGCGCGTAGCGATCGATCCGGGCACTGGAACAGTTGCCCCCGTGGCCTATATCGGCCTGTATGTGCCGAACAGCGGCAACCCGGCCGACGGATTCGCGCTTTTGGGAAAAAATGGCGTCTCACTGAACACCTATAACATTAGCGCGGTCTCTGCAACCCCGAGAATCGGTTTCGCTTACGACCTGACGGGCGACGGCAAGACGGCTATCCGGGGCGGCTTCGGTATTTTCTACAACCGCCTCGACGGCAACCAGGTCTACAACCTGGCCGGTCAGCCGCCGTATGGCTACACGCCGCAGCTCAACTACACGACGATCAGCAGTATCGCCGCCAGCGGAGGCACCTTGATTTTCGGGCCGCAGACCTATTATGCCTGGCCTCAGACCCAGGTTCCGTGGAACGGCGCGCGAAACGCCAGCATCGACATCCAACGAAGCATGGGTGGCATGGTGTTCGACATTGGATACGTCGGCGACTGGAGCTTTAACCAGAACCTCAGCTACAACATTAACGCGATTCCGATCGGCACCCGGTTCCTGCCGCAGAATGCGGACCCGACCAACGGCGGAAAGCCGCTCCCCGACGTCCTGCTGCGGAGCAAGTATCCCGGATACAACACGCTCAATCAGTACGCCGAGATCGGAAGCACCAACTACAACGCCCTGACCGTCACAGCGCAGCGGCGTCTCAGCCATGGCTTGCTCTTCGGCGGCTCGTACTCGTATTCAAAGAACCTGGGCCTGACCTCATATACCCCGGTGGTACCGAGTAACTCGGAATGGAACTATGGCAGGCAAACGCCGGACCGGCGGCACCACCTGGTGGTCAACTACAGTTACAACTTGCCCAATTCCAGCCGCTATCTCGGAAAATACCTGGGCGCGATCACCGACCACTGGACTTACTCCGGCGTGATGGTCTTCAGCAGCGGCGGCCCGTTCAATCCGGGGTGCGGCTTCGCCAGCGGTACGCAGCCGGATTACACCGGCACGCCCGACGTCAGCGCCCGGTGCAACGTCGTGGGCAATCCTTACGCCAACGTTCCGGCCGGCGCTTTCTTCAATCCCGCGGCTTTCGCCTTGCCGGCTCTCGGCACTGTTTCTCCCGCTACCCCGCAGCTCGGCGACCTCGGCGGGGGCGTGGGAGTTCTCAGCTATCCGCATTTCACCAATTTCGACATGACGCTGCTCAAGAGGATCCCCATAGGCTTGGGTGAGAGACGCGGCTTCCAACTGCAGGTGCAAGCCTATAACGTGTTCAACCACACAGAGGTCAGTGGGTTGAATACGGGAATCCAGTTCAATCCGGCTAACAATGCAGTGCTGAATCCGTTGCAGGCGGGCACCATCAGCGCCACGCTCCCCAACCGCGTTCTAGCCTTCGGAATCCGCTTCGATTACTAGGTAACGCCGGCGGTCTTGCCGCCGGCCTTTACCACTGAGGAAAAAGCCGGCGGCAAGACCGCCGGCGTTACCGCTTCTGCCAGCGCTCCGACCGAATGACCCCCGATCCTTCGCGGATCACCACCAACTGATCCGCGGCCACGTCGGCAATGCTCTCGCGGCCTCCATTGGGCCAGAGAATCTCCAGGTTTGCAGCCGTCGCGGCGCCCAGTCCGAAGTGCAGCCTTCGGTCGTTTACCGACAGGTAGGACGACTGGGCCAGGACCGCTTGCGCCTGCCTGGTCTCTCCGTATGTCGCGATAACTTGCCCGCCGATCGCGCTGCGATTCGAGGCCGTGCCCACAAGCAGCACCTTGAGCCAGTGATCCGTCCCGCGCAGGTCGTTCCGAAGCAGCGACGGCGGCTCGTTCAGATTGACGATGAGGATGTCCATGTCGCCGTCGTTATCGAAATCTCCGAAAGCCGCGCCCCGGCTGGAATGCGCCTCCGTCACGCCGGGCCCCGCTTCACCCACCAATTCTTCGAATCGGCCTCCGCCCAGATTTCGGAAAACCACGTTGGGCGTTTTCCAGGGAGAATCCGGAATCTTCCGCTCCACTTCGGGATAAACCATGCCCGTGGTAAAGAAGAGATCCGCCAGGCCGTCGTTATCCAGGTCCACAATCGCCGCGCCCCAGGCCACAAACCGGGTCTCCACCCCGAGACCGGCACGAATCGTCACGTCGCGGAAGAATCCCTTGCCGTTATTGCGGTAAAGGACCTGGGTGTCGCCGCGAAAATGCGTTTTGAAAATGTCCAGGTACCCGTTGCCATGCGCGTCTCCAATGCCCAGCCCCATTCCCGCCTGTTCCTGTCCATCCTCGCTCAGCGACACGCCGCGCTCCAGGCCCTGTTCGGTGAACGTGCCGTCATGATTGTTGTGGAAGAGCAGACTTGGCGTGGAGTCGCACGCGACGTAGATGTCGGGCCAGCCGTCGCCGTCGAAATCGGTTGCGGCCGCGGTCAGCCCATAACCCGGCTTGACCGCCAGGATGCCGGATTGGGCGCTCACATCGCTGAATGTTCCGTCCCCGTTATTGTGATAGAGCCGGCAGCTTTCCCGATCGAGTCCCGCGGGACCGCACAGGGTCGGAACGCCATTGTAGTTGCAGGCCGGGTCCTGACCGCGAGGCGGGATCTTTTTCGGATCGAACACCGCGTAGTGGGAGACGAAAAGGTCCAGCCTGCCGTCGCGATCGTAGTCGATCCAGGTGCAGCCCGTGCCGAAGCGGTTGCCGGGATGAATCAGGCCCGCCCTTTCGGTGACGTCCGAGAACGTGCCGTCGCCGTTGTTGTGAAACAGAATGTTCTGGCCCCAGCCGGTAATGAAGACATCGTCGAAGCCGTCATTATCGTAATCGCCCACGGTGATTCCGGCCGCCCAGACGGAGCGGCTCAGGCCGGATTTGCTCGAGACGTCGGAAAACGTGCCGTCGCGGTTATTGCGGTAAAGGCGGATGGTCGCGCCTTCGGCAGTGGCGTCCAGCCGGCCGCCTGTCAGCAGAATGATGTCGAGCCAGCCGTCATTGTCGTAGTCCAGAAATGCCGCGCCGCACCCCATGACTTCGAGCACATAGTCGGCGTGCCCGGTCGAATCGGTAGCGGCCCCATAAATTACCGGCGAGCGCAAGCCGGCGGCCTGCGCCACATTCACGAAGTGCGCGTGGAACGGCTTCCCCGAGGGCTTGCCCATCGGCGCCGGCGCGACGTTTCGCGAGGCCATGCCCCGATTCTGCCCGCGAGCGCGCCATGGCGCCGCGGCCAGCACCCCGGAAAGCGCGGACAACGCCCCTCTACGAGTCATACGCTAGAGTATAATTGATCGGTTTACCGGAAGGGATGCCCGAGCAGGATGGGGAACCGGCTGAATCTCGCCTGGCTACTGGCGGCCGTGGTGCTGCTCCGCCCTTCCGCCAGTCACGCCTGGCAGCCAGGCCGCACCGGCAATCCCAACTCAGAGGTGCGCGACGCAATGGCCGCTCTGGAGCGGGGCGATTTCCCGGCGGCCGAACAGAAACTGCGCAGCGCCATCGCGGCACACCCGGACGACGCATGGACCCTGAGTTTGCTCGGCGCCACCCTCGACAACCTGAAAAGAATCCCCGAAGCCGATGTGTATCACCGACGCGCCATCGCGCAGGCGCCGCGCTCCACCGAGGTGCTCAACAATTACGCCGCCCATCTCTGGATCTCGGGCGATGAGCGCGAGGCCGCCAAAGTTTACCGCCAGGTGGTGGCGCTCGATCCCGCGCACTACAACGCCAATCTCCAATTGGCCCGCGCGGCGTTGAAGGAAAGGAACGGGCCGGAAGCGCTGCGGTGTCTCGATCGCCTGCCAGCCACCCAACAGGGAAATCCGCAGGTGCTTCTTCCCCGGTTGGAAGCTCTGTTCCTGAGCGGTGACCGCGCGCGGGGGGATGCGCTGGCCGCCCGGTTGTTGGAAATGGCGCGAGCGGATTTGAACTTGGGCTTCGCGGCCGGCATCGCCCTTTCGAAGGTGGAGCAATTCGGCCAGGCCGAAACATTCTTCGAGAACACGTTGCAGGGAGATCCGGCGAACTTCAGCGTGCTCTACGATCTCGGCATTGCGGCAGCCCGTGCCGGCCACCACGATCGGGCACGCGAGGCGCTCGAGGCCGCGCTCCGGCAGCAACCGCAGAACGTGGACGTACTCTACGGCCTGGCGTGCGCCGATCATGCATTGAAGCACTGGGAGACAGCGGTCCATCTGCTATCCCAGGCGGCTAAACTCGATCCTCGGCGAGCGGACGTTCAGAAAATGCTGGCCGTGGCCACGACGGATTTGGGCGCACTCGACGACGCGGCATCCGCCTGGGACCGGTACCTGAAACTGGAACCAAACGACGCGGTAGCCCGGCGCGAACGCGGCTACACGGCGGCCCAAATGGGGCAGATCGAGCAGGGCATAGCGGATCTCGAGTGGTTTGTCGCGAAGCACCCGGACGACGCCGTCGGCCATTACGAGCTCGGACAGGCCGAACGCAGCCTCGACATCGAGAAGGCGCTGAATCATTTTGATCGGGCGTTGGCGCTCGACCCGAATTACGTGCCGGCCAGAACCGCTCGCGGCAGCCTTTACTACCAGCAGGCGAAACCCGAGGCCGCCCTCAAAGATCTGGAAATTGCCGCCTCCTTGAGGCCCGATGACGCCGCCAGCCTGGACCGCCTGGGCCAAACCTACCAGGCGCTGGACCGCCCTGCCGATGCCGTCCGGGTACTGCGAAAAGCCGCGGAACTGGCTCCCGGCGATTCCAAAACGCTGCTTCATTTTGCCCGCGCGCTGGCGGATTCCGGAAACCTCGAGGAGTCCAAAGCGGCCATGGACCGCTTCCGGCAATTAGGCCCCGAGAAAAAGAGCGGTGTCCGGGCCGGCTTTGTCGAATATCTGAGTCTCACGGATGAAGAGCGGCACGCCGACTATCGGGCCCGCCTGGAGAAGGCGGTTCGCGATCACCCTGGAGATGCCGCCTTGCGATTGGATTATTTGAAACTGCTGCTCGCGGATGGCAATTTGGATCGGGTGCCAACCGCGGCGCAGGCCATCGCCGGCATGAAGCCTGGCCCTGCTGTGCTTGCCGAGGCCGGTCACGCGCTTCTCGGCGCGAGTCTGTACTCACTCGCGAACGAGCTGCTGAAACAAGCTGAGGCGGCGGGCCCGTCGGCCGGGATCGAGCTGGATCTGGCCAATTCGACGTTTCGGCAGGGAGATCCCGCCAAGGGCCTCGAACTGCTGGATCGCACACCCGAATCCGCGCGCAACGGCGATTATTACTTGAGCCGGGCGGAGATGCTGGATGCATCGGGAAAGTCCCAGGATGCCCTGCGGGGCCTGGAGCAGGCGCTGCGAACGGCTTCCGAACGCCCCGATCTGTACCGGCGCGCGGCTGCCCTCCTGCTGGGAAAAGGCCAAACGCCGGAGGCGGCGCAGTTGTTGGATCGGGCCGCCCGCATCCTGCCCAAGAACCGCGAGATTCTGCTGATGCACGCCGTCACCGCCGAACTGGACGGGAAAACGGAGGATGCTGTACATGCGCTTCGCGATATTCAGAACCGCTGGCCCGAATGGCACCCCGCCTGGGCGGCGCACGGCATGATTCTGGCCATCCATCGGCATTTTGAAGAGGCACGCAAGGCCCTGGAAACCGCGGTCGCGTTGGGTGCTGGCGGTCCCGAAGTTTATTTTTATCTCGCCGATTGTGCGCTGCGCCCCGGCGCGGGAGGACCTGGTTCGGGAGAAAAGGACGCGGCGGAGGCGGACATCGGGCAGGCTCTCAAACTGTCCCCGGAAGACCCCTGGATACAGGCCGTCGCGGGACGGATCGCATTGGAAAGGGGCGATTACGCGTTGTCGCTGCAGCGCCTCCGCGAGGCGATTCGCCTGCGCTCGGGCTCTGTCCAGGCCCATAGGGACCTCGCGCGGGCGTACCGCGCTTCCGGCCGGACCGGGGAAGCGCAAACCGAACTGGAGGAGGCCGTCAGGCTGGAGAAGAATTCATCCGGCGCGGCCGAAGATCCCCCTTATCTCTTGAGCCTGTTTTTCGCTGGGCCGAGGCTATCACCGAAGAGTACAGCGGGCTTCTAGTTTACGCCTTCACGGGCTTGTCGGAAGCCTTCCAACGCTTCTCGTCCCAGTACAGCGTCTTGCCCTCGCGATACGACTGGGCGGCCAGGTTGATGACCACCACGGCCTTCGCGCCGGTCTCCACATCGAGATGCGGTTTCTCCCGCGTCCGCATACACGAAAGGAAATTCTCGATGTGCGCGGTCATCATGTCCTTCTGGTCGATTGGAATCTGGATGTCCTTGGTTCCGAACTTCTGCTCGTATTTTTCGCCGCCGATCGCCGCGGTCTTGAAGGTGCGGGGTTGTGAATTCGGCACTACCGTCCGCTTGACCTGCGGCTTCACCGTGATGTACGGAACGTTGCGCTCGAACTGCCCGTGGTCCACCATCACGATGGTTCCTTCGTGCCCGCGGATGGTGCCGGGGATGTGCTCGTCGTTGGCCATCGACGAGCTAAGCACCAGCGAGTGACCCTTGGCATACTCGGCCAGCAGGTGGAAGGTATCGGGGACCTCGCGCTTCGGACCCTCCTTGAACACGTAGATACCGCCGGTCGCCATCACCTTGGTGGGGAACTGCGGTTCGTCCCAGCAGATGTTCAGCGGCGCGATTACGTGGTAGAAGAGATCGCTGGCGGTGCCCAGCGAGTAGTCCCAATACTTGCGGAAACGGAAGAAGCGGTCGGCATCGAACGGCCGCTTGGGAGCCAGCTTGTATGCCGCCCCCAGCCACATGTTCCAGTCGATGAAGTTGTCGCCCTTGCCATCGGGGCCGGCGCCTTCGTCGATGGGATAGTTCCACTCGCCCTCTACCGAGTTGCGGTGGTACGACCCCTGGCTCATGATCATCTGGCCGATCATGCCGTCGGCGATGGCCTTCTTGGCCTTCCACCAGATGTCGGCCGAGGTGGTCTGCGAGCCCACCTGGAGGATGCGCTTGGTCTCCTTCACCGTGGCCACTAACTGCCTGGCCTCCTCGTTGGTGTGGACCATGGGCTTTTCGAGGTAGACGTCCTTGCCCTTGTCCAAGGCGTCGAGCGCCATCTTGGCATGCCAGTGGTCCGGGGTAGCGATGATCACGGCATCCACCTCGGACTTGGCCAGCACCTCGCGGTAATCCAGATAGCCCGGGACCTTATGCAGCTCGGCGGCCCGTTTCTTGCGCTTCTCGTAGACGTCGCACACGGCCACAATCTGGCAGGCGTTGTTCTGCTGGCCGAAGCGGGCGAAGTCCCGCGCATCGGAAGCGCCGCGCCCGCCGACGCCGAGCACCGCGATATTGATGCGGTCATTGGCGCCGAGTACGCGGCCGCCCGTCATTTTAGTGCCAGTTTTGCCCGCGAACGCCGAGTTGGCCGCTCCGAGCGTGAGACCCGTCGCGCCCACGGTCTTCAGAAAACCCCTTCGATCAAGAGAATCTTTTTCGGTTGACATGAAAACTCCTTCCAGTGTCTTCCAGGAAAATCCGACTTCGTTCGCCGGATCCAGCACGGTCTTATTATCACTCATGGCACGGCGCTCCGCACGGTGTGACCGGGCGCGGCCCGCTATCGTTCTAAGGGAAATGACGTCCAAGAAGATAAATGATGCAACGAACGCTTCGGCCTCTGGAAGGTCTTCAGCAGGACCTTCGCTACACGTTTCGCACGCTTGGCCGCGATGCCGGCTTCGCGGCTTTCGCCATTCTCATTGTCGGGATGGGCATCGGCGCAAGTTCGACGTTGTTCAGCCTGGCGAACGCTCTTCTGCTTCGTCCCCTGCCTTTCCGCGATCCGGAGCGCCTGGTGTGGATCGCCAATCACGATACCAGCGGACTTTCGGGCCAGACGACCCAAGTGGACTACTTGCTGGACCTCCGCGCACAGAATCAATCGTTTTCCGACATCGCCGGTTACTTCGCCTTCTACGGCGTCGGCGACTACATTCTGACCGGCCAGGGAGAGCCGGAGCGCCTGAGCGCGGTGCCGGTGTCCGGGAATTTTTTTCAGGTGCTGGGAATCGAGCCGCAACTGGGCAGGTTGTTTAACGAGGAAGAGTGCAAGTGGCACGGGCCCAAGGCGGTGCTGTTGAGCCACGGCATGTGGGATCGGCGGTTTGCGGCGGACCCGGGAATTGTGGGCCGCACCTTGACGCTGAACAACGAGGCCGTGGCAGTTGTGGGGGTGCTGCCGGCTTCGTTCGATTTCGGCTCGGTGTTCGCGCCCGGGGCTCACTTCGACCTGGTGGCGCCATTCCCGCTCAGCCCGGAGACGAACCGCTGGGGGAATACGATGGCCATGATCGGCCGCCTGAAGCCCGGAGTTTCGCCGGGAACCGCGCAGGCGGAAGTGAAGATTTTGGCCGATCGGATGACGCAGGCCCATAAGGGGGACCGGAACGATTTTGAAGGAAAGGTCAGCCTCCTCGAAGAACACGTGAGCGGCCGCATGCGGCTGGCTTTGCTGGTGCTCTCCTGCGCGGTAGGCACGGTGATGCTCATCGTTTGCGCCAACCTGTCGAACCTGCTGCTGGCGCGGACGGCGGTGCGCCAGAAAGAGATCGCCCTCCGCACGGCGCTGGGGGCGGGACGGTGGCGGCTGGTGCGCCAGGCGTTAACGGAAGGGATCGCGCTTTCGTGCAGCGGCGCGGCTTTGGGCGTGGTGCTGGCGTTTGCGGGAACGCGCGCCGTGGCGCGCCTGGACTCCTTCAGCATTGCGCTTCTGGGCAACGTGCGGACGGATGCCGCGACCCTCGCTTTCAGCCTGCTGATGGCGATTCTGACCGGAATCGTCTTCGGCCTGGCGCCGGCCCTTCAGGTTCCGGGAAGCACGCTGCATGACACGCTGAAAGATACCACTCGCGGGTCGACGGAGGGAAAACAACGCCGCTGGATCCGGGGAGCGCTGGTGGTTTCCGAGATTGCGTTTGCCTGCGTGCTCCTGGTAGGAGCCGGCCTGCTGATCCGAAGCCTGGCGCGCGTGCTCGACGTGGACCTGGGTTTTCGGCCGGAAAGGACCGCGACGGTGCGGGTGGATCCGGACCAGCGATATTCCACGCAGGCGCAGCAGAATGCCTATTTCGACGAAGTACTTCGCCGCACGAAAGAAATTCCGGGAGTTCAGCAGGCTGGATTGACGGATGCTCTGCCGCTGGGCCGGAACCGCGGTTGGGGCGCGCCGGCCAAAGGGCAGACGTATCCTCCGGGGAAATTTCCGAGCGCGTTTGTGCGGGTGGTGAGCGACGGGTACGTGGGCGCGATGGGAATTCCGCTGCGGGCGGGACGCGATATCGCGCCAACGGATACGCCCACGAGCGAGCAGGTGATCCTGATCAACGAAACCATGGCGCGGACCCTGTTTCCCGGACAGAATGCCATCGGCCGGATCGTGCTTGCGTGCGGCGAGCGGAGCGTGGCCGGCGTGGTTGGGGACGTGCGCCACCTCGCGCTCGAGCAAGGCGCCGGGATGGAGATGTACCTGCCGATCCGGCAATGCCGGGATTTCGCTTCGGTGGATCTGGTGATCCGCACTACGCTGGCGCCATCGCAACTGGCCTCGGCGGTGCGCGCCGCCTTGAAGCCGCTGGCGCCGAATCTTTCGGGCGGGGACTTCCGGACCATCCAGCAACTGGTGGACAAAGCGGTGTCGCCGCGGCGGTTCGTGGTGCTGCTGCTGGGCGGGTTCGCGCTGTTCGCGTTGATCCTGGCGTCGCTCGGAATCTACGGAGTGATCTCCTACTCGGTGAACCGGAGGACGCAGGAAATCGGAATTCGCATGGCCCTGGGAGCATCGGCGGGCAACCTCGAAGCCCAGATCATCCTGCAGACCCTCCAACTCGCCGCGGCGGGCATGCTGTTGGGAGCGGGCGCTTCGTGGGCCCTGGCACGGGCACTGAGCGGGCTGCTCTTCGGAGTGACTGCGAGCGATCCCGTGACGTTTCTCGGGATGCTGGCTGTGCTTACGATAGTGGCGGGCATTGCCGGCTACATTCCCGCAAAGCGGGCCTCGCGGATCGATCCGTCGGTGGCCCTGCGCGCGAACTGAGCCGCAAGCGTCGACACGAGCGGCGAGGGCCGACTGCCAGCGGAGGCGCTGTACCGGCATCCGGCAGTGCGCGAGGCCGGGGTTATCGGGCAGCCCGACCCGGTCTTTAGTTCCCACGCATGCGCCGGCGAGCGTGTGGTGGCCTGTGTCGCGCTTCGCTCCGGCCAAGCGAGCAGCGAGAGCGAAGTGCGCGAGTTCGCTGGCACGTTTCTGGCCGATTACCAGGCGCCGGAGACGGTAGTCTTCCTCCCGGAACCGCCGAAGGGCCCAACCGGAAAAGTGGATCGACGCGCCTTGAAGGAGATGTTGGCGGGCGGGCAGGCGTGCGCCGCGACGGTTGCGTAGGGCCACGCATGTAGTCATTGGTGCGCCTGCCTCGGCTGGAAATAGCACCGATCCTGAATAGTTCCCTTCGAGGTGCAATTGGGGCAGAGCTCGATGGGCGGGTGGTGGGGGTTGTTGGGATTGAAGCCTCGGGGCACGGTCTTGGACGCAACGGTCGGGGCGGGGTAAGGGCCGGGCGCCCGGGGGCCACATTGGGTTCTTCCGAAAATACAATTTCGGCCTCTTGTTTTTCAGGCCCTTGCGGTAGAGCACTTTCGGTGACCTATAGGTGGCCCGACTGGCCTGAGAGG
>Ga0209517_10003538_pt1 | contig 21110 bp, 17 predicted proteins | sample PeaSoiMetSII2010_FD_187695 | JGI IMG/M metagenome (GOLD analysis project Ga0209517, IMG submission 187695) | Peat soil microbial communities from Weissenstadt, Germany - SII-2010 (SPAdes) (version 2) | ecosystem: Environmental > Terrestrial > Soil > Wetlands > Peat | place: Germany...
AGCCCCAAAAGCTCTTGCTCGCGAACCTTTCGGATTTCGTCATTCGGAATTCGTCAGTCCCTTTCCCTCCGCGATCACACTCAAGAACACTCAATCACACCTACCGATCACACTCAGTAACACCTAATCACAGTCACTACCACCTAATCACACCTACTACTAACACCAAAAAAAAACCAGAAAAATCGCCCGGCTCCCCCGCTGGCGCCCAAGAACGCACCCCGCCGCCGCGGGTGACGACTATCCCTGTCGCCCGAGCCGCCACCGCCCTCCAACGCCGCAGAAATGAAAGAGGTACCATACCGGCCACGCCCCCGTGCCAGCACCGGCTCGGTGCTCAATCAGCAGCCGCGCACGCCGCAGATTCCCAAAATGAGTTATTGCATTGTGGCTTGATCTGGTTCAATAATTAACAAATTTAGGCAAAGCCTTGGGAGCTGCAGATCTCCCCAAAATGACGATTAAAAACGATAGGAAAAGTGGTGCAGTGAAGTGCGTGCCGACCGGCCCCCCAGGCCGGCAGGGCCTCTATGACCCGTGGTTCGAGCATGAGGCCTGCGGCGTGGGTTTTGTCGTGAATATCAAAGGCCAGAAGTCGCACGCAATTATCCAGCAGGCGCTCCAAGTTCTGCTCAACCTGGACCACCGCGGCGCCTGCGGTTGCGAGGCCAATACCGGCGACGGCGCGGGCATTCTCATCCAGCCGCCGCATGAATTCCTCAAGTTGGTGGCGCGCGAGGCGCGGCTCCTTCTGCCCTCCCCCGGCGAGTACGCGGTAGGAATGGTCTTTCTGCCCCAGGATGCGAGCGAGCGCTCGGAGTGCGAGAAGGTATTTGCGGACATCGTGGCCGAAGAAGGCCAGCACCTGCTGGGCTGGCGCACGATTCCCACCAGCAACAGCGGCTTGGGCGCCACGGCCCGTTCCGGGGAACCCTTCATGCGCCAGGTCTTCGTCGGCCGTAGCGCGAAGCTGGCCGAAGACATGGATTTCGAGCGCAAGCTCTATGTCATCCGGAAGCGGGCTGAAAATGCCATTCGTTATTCGGGCAAAGTCGCGGGCGGCTCGTTCTTTTACATTTCCAGCCTGTCTTACAAGACGCTGATCTACAAGGGCATGCTGCTGACGACCCAGCTTCGGGAGTACTATCCAGACCTGGGCCACCCAGCGATGGAGTCAGCGCTGGCCCTGGTGCATTCGCGTTTCAGCACCAATACCTTCCCGAGCTGGAACCGCGCTCACCCCTACCGGTACATGGCGCACAACGGCGAGATCAACACCCTGCGCGGGAATATTAACTGGATGCACGCCCGGCAGGCGATGTTCGAGTCCGAGTTGTTCGGCGACGACATCAAGAAAATTTTGCCGGTGGTTTGCACCGATGGCAGCGACTCCGCTATGTTCGACAATTGCCTGGAGTTGCTGGTCCTGGCGGGGCGCTCGTTGCCGCACGCCATGATGATGATGATCCCCGAGCCGTGGACCAAGCACGAGAGCATGAGCGCGGAAAAGAAGGCCTTTTACGAATACCACTCCTGCCTCATGGAGCCCTGGGACGGCCCGGCGTCCATTGCCTTTACCGATGGCAAGAAAATCGGGGCCGTGCTCGATCGCAACGGGCTGCGCCCCTCGCGCTATTACGTCACCAAAGATGACCTGGTGATTATGGCCAGCGAGGTGGGCGTACTTGACGTGCCGCCGGAGCGCGTCCTGCAAAAAGGCCGCTTGCAGCCAGGCCGCATGTTCCTCATCGACACCGAAGAGGGGCGGATCGTGGCGGACGAAGAGATCAAAGCCACCATCGCCACGGCCCAGCCGTACCGGGAGTGGCTGGACCAGAATCTGGTGCGGCTGGCCGACGTGCCCGACCCAGGCATCGCCGCGGAACCGAGCCATCAGACCTTGCTCGAACAGCAGACGGCCTTCGGCTATACCTTCGAGGATTTGCGGTTGTTGATGGTGCCGATGGCCCGCGACGCCACGGAGGCCCTGGGGTCCATGGGCACCGACACGCCGCTGGCTGTCTTGTCAAACAAATCGCATCCGCTGTTCAATTATTTCAAGCAACTCTTCGCGCAGGTCACCAACCCGCCCATCGACTGCATCCGCGAGGAAATCATCATGTCCACCGAGACGGCCATCGGCTCGGAGCGCAATTTGCTCAAGCCCGCGCCGGAACATGCGCGGCTGATTGAACTGAAATCGCCGATCCTGACGAACGAGGAGTTTGCGAAACTCAAGCACCTGACGTTGCCCGGGTTCCGTTCGGTTACCCTGCCCATTTTGTTCCCGGCGGCGGGTGGGCCTTCAGGCCTGGAGCGCGCCATGGATGAGCTTTGCCGCAAGGTCAGCCAGGCCATTCAGGATGGCTTCAACGTCGTGGTCCTTTCGGACCGCGGCGTGAACCTGGACCTGGCGCCCATCCCGTCTCTGCTCGCCGTGGCGGGGGTTCACCACCACCTGATTCGCGAGGGCACACGCACTCGGGTGGGCCTGGTGATCGAGACGGGCGAACCGCGCGAAGTCCACCATTATGCTTTGCTCATCGGCTACGGCTGCGGGGCCATCAATCCGTACCTGGCTTTCGAGACGCTCGAAGACCTGGTCGCCCAGGGGTTGTTGACGGGGATCGACGACAAGACAGCCTGCAAAAATTACCTCAAAGCGGCCATGAAAGGCGTCGTCAAGGTGATTTCCAAGATGGGCATCTCGACCATTCAAAGCTATTGGGGCGCCCAAATCTTCGAGGCGGTCGGTTTGAAGCAATCCGTCATCGACAAGTATTTCACCTGGACACCTTCGCGCATCGAAGGGGTCGGCCTGGACGTCGTCGGGCAGGAGGTTCTCGACCGGCACCAGCGGGCTTTTCCTCCCCGGCCGGTCAACGGCCATGTGCTCGAGCCTGGAGGCCAGTATCAATGGCGCGAGGACGGCGAATATCATCTGTTCAATCCACAAACAATCCACAAACTGCAACAGGCCACTCGGACCGGCAGCTACACGGTTTTCAAAGAATACTCGGCGCTGGTGGATGAACAGGGCCGGCATTGGTGCACGCTGCGAGGGCTGCTGGATTTCAAGAAGGCGCGGCCGGTGCCCATCGAGCAAGTCGAATCGATCGAGAGCATCATGAAGCGGTTCAAATCTGGCGCGATGAGTTATGGCTCGATTAGCCAGGAAGCCCACGAGACGCTGGCCATCGCGATGAACCGCATCGGAGGCAAAAGTAACACTGGCGAAGGGGGAGAAGACCCGGAGCGTTACCAGCGCCTGCCCAACGGCGATTCCAAGAACAGCGCCATCAAGCAGGTTGCGTCGGCCCGCTTCGGCGTCACCAGCCTTTACCTCGTCAACGCCAAAGAGCTTCAGATCAAAATGGCCCAGGGCGCCAAACCCGGTGAAGGGGGCCAGTTGCCCGGCCAGAAGGTGTACCCCTGGATCGCCCGCGTGCGCCACTCGACGCCCGGCGTCGGGCTGATCTCGCCGCCGCCGCACCACGATATCTATTCCATCGAAGACCTGGCGGAATTGATCCATGACCTCAAGAACGCCAACCATCATGCACGCATCAGCGTCAAGTTGGTGGCGGAGGTTGGCGTGGGCACTATCGCCGCGGGCGTAGCGAAGGCCCACGCGGACGTAGTGCTGATTAGCGGGCACGATGGCGGCACCGGCGCTTCACCACAGACCGGCATTAAGCACGCGGGCATTCCCTGGGAACTGGGTTTGGCTGAAACGCATCAAACGCTGGTCCTCAATGACTTGCGGTCCCGCATCATCGTCGAGGCCGACGGCCAGATGAAAACGGGGCGCGACGTCGTGGTCGCCGCGTTGCTGGGCGCCGAGGAATTCGGGTTTGCCACCGCGCCGCTGGTGGCCATGGGGTGCATCATGATGCGGGTGTGCCATCTGAACACCTGCCCGGTGGGCGTGGCGACGCAAAACCCGGAGTTGCGCAAGCGCTTCGGCGGCCAGCCCGAACATGTCGTTAATTTCATGCGCATGATTGCCCAGGAGGTCCGCGAACTCATGGCGCAGTTGGGCTTTAAGCAGATGAACAAAATGATCGGCCGCTCCGATCGGCTGGAGGTCAAAAAGGCGGTGGACCATTGGAAAGCCAAAGGACTGGACTTTTCAAAAATTCTTTACCAGCCGGAGGTTCCGACGAGCGTGGGCCGTTTTTGTCAGAAGGCGCAGGACCACGGGCTCGAGGATGCCTTTGACAACCGCGTGCTGCTCCGTTTGTGCGCGCCCGCCATCGAGCGCAAGGAGAAGGTCATCGCTGTGCTGCCCATCCGCAACGTCAACCGCGTCGTCGGCACCATCGTCGGCAGCGAAGTCACCCGCCGCTGGGGTGCCGAGGGCCTGCCGGAAGACACCATCGACATTCATTTCACCGGCAGTGCCGGGCAAAGCTTCGGCGCCTTCATGCCTAAAGGAATGACCTTCACGCTCGAGGGGGATGCTAACGATTACATCGGCAAAGGTCTCTCGGGCGGCAAGCTCATTGTTTACCCTCCCGAACGTTCGACGTTCGTTCCCGAGCAAAACATCATCGTCGGCAATGTTGCTCTTTACGGCGCTACCGGGGGTGAGGCGTTTATACGCGGCATGGCGGGAGAACGCTTCTGTGTTCGCAATAGCGGCGTCAGCGCCGTGGTGGAATCCGTCGGTGACCATGGTTGCGAATATATGACCGGCGGGCGCGTCGTAGTGCTCGGGCAGACGGGGCGCAACTTCGCTGCCGGCATGTCTGGTGGCGTGGCCTACGTGCTGGACGAGGTGGGAGATTTTGCCCGCCGTTGCAACCCACAAATGGTCGCGTTGGAGAGATTGGAAGAGGCCGACGAAATCGAGGCGGTGTGGAAAATGATCCAACGGCACCAAGCCTGCACGCATAGCGCGCGGGCTGCCGTGATTTTAGCCCATTGGCAAGCGATGGTGCCCAAATTCGTGAAGGTGCTGCCCAAGGACTACAAGCGCGTGCTTCAAGCCATGAAGCGGGTGCGCGAGGCAGGCCTAAGCGGGGAACAAGCGACCATGGCCGCCTTCGAAGAAAACGTTAAAGACGTGGCGCGCATCGGGGGGGGCTGACCCGTGACACCATGACCGAGAAAACCAAGAACCCCAACCTTATCCAAACCTCTCCTCTGCCTTCTGCTCGTTAACCTATGGGCAAACCCACCGGTTTCATTGAATACCTTCGCGAGTTGCCCCTGGATCGTTCGGCACTCGAGCGCATTCGCGACTGGAACGAATTCCACCTCCATTTGGACGAAGGCAAGCTGCGCGAGCAGGGCGCCCGATGCATGGACTGCGGCGTTCCGTTCTGCCACACGGGCACGCTACTCAGCGGCATGGCCTCAGGCTGCCCGATTCACAACCTCATTCCCGAATGGAACGATTTGGTTTACCGGGGCCTCTGGCGGGAAGCGCTCGAGCGGCTGCATAAGACTAACAATTTCCCTGACGTCACCGGGCGCGTTTGTCCGGCGCCCTGCGAAGGTTCGTGTGTCCTGGGCATCAACGCACCGCCGGTCACCATCAAGAATCTCGAATGCGCTATTGTTGACAAGGGTTGGGATGAGGGTTGGGTCGAACCACAGCCGCCGCACGTCCGCACCGGCAAGAAGGTTGCCGTGGTCGGCTCGGGTCCGGCCGGCTTGTGTGCCGCGGCGCAACTCAACCGGGCGGGCCACACCGTCACGGTCTTTGAGCGCGCGGACCGCATCGGCGGCTTGCTCATGTACGGCATACCAAACATGAAGTTGGACAAAACGACGGTTTTGCTGCGCCGCATCAAGCAAATGGAAGCCGAGGGGATCACCTTCGTCCCGAACACGGAGGTGGGTGTCAACTTCCCTGCCCAGCGCCTGCTCCAGGAATTTGACGCCGTCGTGCTCTGCACGGGCGCAACCAAAGGGCGCGATTTGCCGATCGAAGGCCGAAGACTTCAGGGCATTTATTTTGCCATGGACTTTCTTACCCACAATACCCGCAGCCTCCTGGACCAGCACAAGAACGGGAACTTCATCTCCGCTCAGGACAAAGATGTCATGGTGATCGGCGGAGGCGACACCGGGACGGATTGCGTCGGCACGGCGATGCGGCACGGTTGCCGGAGCCTCGTGCAATTGGAGATTCTCCCGCGACCGCCCTTCGACCGAGCCTCGGACAACCCGTGGCCTGAGTGGCCCAAAGTTTACCGGCTGGACTACGGACAGGAGGAAGCGGCGGCCAAATTCGGCGCCGACCCCCGGGTCTATTTGACCACGGCAAAAAAGTTTGTTGGTGACGACCATGGCTGGGTAAAGGAAGTGCTAACTGTTCAAATTCATTGGGAGCGCAATGAGAAGGGACAATTTGTGCCCCGGGAGGTGCCCGGCACGGAACATACGCGGCCCGTGCAACTCGTGCTGCTGGCGATGGGTTTTCTGGGGCCGGAGCAGCCGTTGTTGGAAGCCTTGGGCGTCGAGCGTGACGCGCGGAGCAACATCAAAGCGGAGCATGAGCGCTACGTCACCAACCTCAAAGGCGTCTTTGCCGCCGGCGATTGCCGCCGCGGCCAAAGCCTGGTGGTGTGGGCCTTCAACGAAGGCCGAGGCGCTGCTCGCGAGTGCGATCGCTATCTAATGGGACGCACTAGCCTGCCGTGATGGGAACCACGAAATGGTGGGTTGGCAGGGACTCGAACCCTGGACCAACCCCGAACGCTTTCGGGGCTGCTCCAACTCAGCTACCAACTTACGAGCCTTAGAGACGAAGGCTCGCCAGAGCAAGCGTTGGATTCTTTTTGCGCTTCAGAGCCCTTTCCAAAGCTAGCGCCTCGGTCATGGAAGCCACTTGCTTCCTGGCAACTATTGCCAAGTTGCCCCCGAGGCGGGCCGTCGAATGGGTGCCGCCGTGCCTGTGCTCTTCCAGCCGCCGTTCTAGGTTATCGGTTGCACCGATATAGTGCCGCCCGGAGGCGCCACGCAACATGTAAACCCACGCCATAGAAATCAATCAAACAGAAAGGAATGGTGGGTTGGCAGGGACTCGAACCCTGGACCAATGCCTTAAAAGGGCACTGCTCTACCAACTGAGCTACCAACCCACGCAATCAAGAGCCTATCCCACCGCGCGCCGTGCTCCTCGGCCCGCGGGACCCGAACCCTGGACCAACCCCGAAGGCCTTCGGGGCTGCTCTACCAACTGAGCTACCAACCCACGCGCCACTCACGTCAATTCAGAGCGGCGAAACGTACCGATGAATTGCGCGGCGTGCAAGGGACATTTTAACCTCCTGCGCGCTTTCCCCTACTTCTTCTGCTTCTCTGCTTCTGCGGTCTTGCTATCCGGCGCTTGGAGGTTAAAGTGCTTGGGTTATGAAAATGTCTTATTGGAGTGTCCTGTTGACGCTGGTGTTGGTGGCTGGCTGTGCTCATCATGCGAAAGTGGAGGAACCAGCCGATGAAGCCGAAAGTAAAATGCCTTATACTAAGCCGCTCTCGACCCCGGGCACCAAATTCGGTAGCATGCCACAGTCCGTGCAGAATACGGTCCGTTCGGAAGCCGGCACAGCCGAGATTAACGACGTGCGCAAGGAAGTCATTAACGGCCGCGTGGTCTATACCATTTCGTTCAAAGACAGTGATTCGTTCCCACCTATGCTCGTCGGAGCCGATGGCAGCGTGCTGAATCCGGATTTGAGCGTGGCAGTGCAGGCACCGCGGGAAACTGGCTTGGTGAAATTTAGCGACCTGCCATTGACTGTCAGCAAAACCATTGTGGAGCACGTGCCCGAGACGGAGATCTCCAGCATTCGCCGCGAGACCTGGGGAGATCACATCGTCTATATTGTTGTCTTCAAGGATGAGGTGCGCTACCCGAAGATGCAGGTCGTGTCCGATGGCAGCCTGCTGCTGCAGGCGCACTAAAGCTCCGGCCACACGCCCAACTCTTGGAGTTGAGCAGTGGCCTGTGCCGCCCAGTTGCGGTTGGCCGCTGGGCTGGCCGGGCTGGGGTGAAGGATCCTGCCCAGCTTTATCTCGTTTCGCGGGAGCGCTTCTTGCGCCCGTTCAAACGCAAATCCGCCGATGCCGATAATCCATTCCGGCTGGAGCAGTCCTGCCCAAGTGCGCAAGTACGAGTCGCACAAGGCAAACAGTTGCTCCTTCTCACGGGCTGGTAACTTGTCGGGTGTGCGATTGGCCCCGCTGGTTTCCAGGAACGCCAGCGGGCAATAATTCATCACAAGTTGGTCCGCGAAAAAACGTTCGGGCTGGCCAAAGCGCGCGGCGAAGAGCCCCCACAACCTTTGGCCGCTGACCTCCGAGCGAGGGCAATCAAAGCCCGTGACCGGACGGCGGGGATGCTCGCGCGTCGGCCGAGCAACCCAGCCCTTGATGCCCAGCCAGTCGCGAACGGCGCGGACTTCCCCGAAGGGCACGCCGGTCTGAACCATCCCAAAAGGGCCGGGGTTCATGCCAAGAAAAACGACTCGTTTGGGCGCCTGGGCGAACTTGCGGAGATACGTTTCATGGGGAGCCCACGCGTACACCAGCGGATTATACACGCAGGCCACTGGAGAAGCGAAACTCAGGCGCTCCGTTTGAACGCAAAGGCGGCGCGCCGCGCGGATGAGCTGGATGTTTGTCTCAGTAGCTGCGGCCGGCTGGCTGCGGGGGCGCCCCACGCAGGGCGGCTTGCCGGCCGTTCGCGGATGCAGGTCAGGTGGTGTACCTTCATTCAGCGCCGCCGGCTTGGCGCAGACGGGCGCGGAAACGGCGCGCATGGAGTGAGGCATGCTAACGGGGACCGCTTTCGCGGGGCCGGTGCAACTGCCGGACAGAGCGCCGCAAGGATTCGACTTCCCTTTCGTCGGCGTCTTTTTGGCGCTCGGCCAATTCGAGCGTTTCAAGCACTTCTTCCATGTCGTCGAGGGTTTCGCGCAAGGTCACGAGGATTTGGTTGACCTCGTCGATGGCCTTCTGAATGGTCGCCGGAGAGGCAGGCTGGGCCGGGGAGAAAGTTCGCTCGGGGCGGGGCGGCTCCTCTCTCCGGGGCTCAGGCATGGCTGGGGGTGGTTCCGTCAATTCCTGGGCTGGGGGCGGGAGGATTTCGGCCTGCTCGGGTGGCTGGCCGAGCTCGGGCTCTTGAGCTGGACGGGGCGGCGGTCTGCGGCCACGCCCGCGGCGGCCCCGACCTGAGCGCCGGCCACGCCGCACCGGAGCAGACGGCTTGGATGCCGGTGCGGGCTCGGAGGTAAAGTTCGGTTCTTCGTCTGATGACATCTTTAGTTCAAAATGCCTTGAAAGGTGCCGAATGCAATGGGAATATTGCGAGCGTAATGAAGAATTGTACGCGATTGGGGCAGGGAGGATTTCAAGCCTGGTTAATTTCTCTGGCGTTCATAGCGGTGGTTGCGTGCGCACGTGCTGAGTCGCGGGTGGCGACAATTCCTCCGCACAAGGCTCAACCCAACATCATTTTTATCCTGGCCGACGACCTGGGTTATGGCGACTTGGGGTGTTATGGGCAGACCAAAATCAAAACCCCGAACCTGGATCAGTTGGCTGGCGAAGGGATGCGATTCACCAGCTTCTATGCGGGGAGCACCGTTTGCGCCCCGTCGCGTTGCGCGCTGATGACCGGGTTGCACACGGGCCACGCTTGGGTGCGGGGCAACGCCACGGTGGCGTTGCGACCTGAGGATCAAACGGTTGCCGAAGTTTTGCAACAAGCCGGCTACCGCACGGGCCTGATCGGGAAATGGGGATTGGGCGATGAAAACACTACCGGTGTCCCGCAAAAAAAGGGATTCGATGAATTCGTAGGCTACCTCGATCAGGTGCACGCGCACGACTACTATACGGATCACTTGTGGCGCTACGCTCCGGCTACACCCTTCCAGGCGGCCTATGACGGTCAGATTACCTTGTTCGAAAACACGGGCGGCAAACGGGGCCTTTATACTCACGACTTATTTACCACCGGCGCTCTCAACTTCGTGCGGCTGAACAAGCCCGAAGCGTCCAATCGCTACCGTCCTTTCTTTCTGTACCTTGCTTACACCATCCCACACGCCAACGATGAAGAAGGCCAGCGCACCGGCAACGGCATGCAGGTGCCCAGCGACGCCCCCTATTCGAACGAGCCGTGGCCGCAGGTGGAGAAGAACAAGGCTGCCATGATCAGCCGCATGGACACAGACGTTGGCCGGCTTCTGGGGCGGCTTCAGGACCTCAAGATCGATTCCAACACGGTGGTCTTTTTCACCAGCGACAACGGCCCACACAAGGAAGGCGGGGTGGATCCCAACTTCTTCCAAAGTTCCGGTCCGCTGCGCGGCATCAAGCGGGACCTTTACGAAGGAGGCATTCGGATGCCCTTAATCGTGCGCTGGCCGGGGCACATCAAGCCGGGCCAGACGAGCGATTTAATCTCCGCCTTTTGGGATTTCCTGCCAACCGCGGCCGAAATCGCCCAAGCCAAGGTTCCGGAAAACCTCGACGGTCTGTCGATCCTTCCCACTTTGCTGGGCCATACCCAAACCAACCAGCACCAGTTTCTATACTGGGAATTTCATGAGCGCGGTTTTCAACAAGCCGTGCGCATGGGGGACTGGAAAGCCGTGCGCCCGCAGGCGGAGGAGCCGCTGGAACTTTACAATCTCAAGACAGACCTGGGCGAAAAGAACAACGTCGCTGCAGAGCATCCGGAAATTGTCGCCAGGATTGAAACGTATTTGCGAACTGCTCGGACTGAGAATCCCCGCTGGCCGATCAAGAAATTGGCACAAGAGCAAGGTGCGAAATGACTGCCGTTGGGGTTGATTAGTTCGGCGACCGACCGACCCCGGAAGCTTTCGGCGCCCCAACCCGAGGCTTCGAGCCGGAGTCTTTTTTAGATTCTCTTTAGGCCTCTTCTCAGCGGGCACCCTGGTTCGGCAAGCTCGCCGGTGAATTGGCGTCTCGAATGCGCCGCGTCCGTTCGATTTCTTTGCTCATCCACAGGAAGGCCAGGAGGAGGGCCAGCAGAACGGCCGCCAACACGAACCAGGGCCAGCGATAGCGCGGCCGGGCTCGCGGCGTTTGACTGGAGGCATCCGGTGACATTTCAAAAACTCCTTGCGTTACGGGCAAAAAGTGGCAGGTTTTTTGGCGCTTAAATGATTGATGATGGTCCAAGTTTTCAGGCGTGAAGGCCCATGAGCAGCGAAGAACCCATTGAGGTCGAGGGGACCGTCTCGACGGTCCTGCCGGGGACGATGTTTCGGGTCAAGCTCGACAACCAACACGAGATCCTGGCCCACCTGTCCGGCAAGATGCGCAAACATTTTGTGCGTCTGACCGTCGGGGACCGCGTCCGCCTGGAGATGTCTCCGTACGATTTGACAAAGGCAAGGATAACTTATCGGTTGCGTTAGAGGCAAGGCTACTCCAGGCGTGTTTCGAGGAAGCCAGCCAGTTTGCTTTTGCGGGTAGGGTGGCGCAGCTTGCGCAACGCCTTGGCCTCGATTTGGCGGATCCGCTCCCGGGTCACGTTGTATTGCTTGCCGACTTCCTCCAAGGTACGGGCGTAACCATCCGTCAAGCCGTAGCGTAACTCGAGGATGCGGCGCTCGCGTTGGGTCAAGCCGCTGAGCACCTCCCCCAGTTTGCCCTTGAGCAAGTTGAAACTTGTTGCGTCGCTCGGGTCTTCTGCGCTCTTGTCCTCGATGAGGTCCCCGAAGAGTGTGTCATCGGAATCGCCCACCAGCGACTGCATCGAGACGGGCTGCTGGGCCACTTTGAGCACTGCCCTCACCCGTTCCACGGACATTTCCATGGCGTCGGCCAATTCGTCCACGGTGGCTTCGTGGCCCAATTCCTGCATCAATTGCTTTTGGACGCGCCACAATTTGTTGATGATCTCGATCATGTGGACGGGGATGCGGATGGTGCGCGCCTGGTCCGCAATGCACCGCGTGATCGCCTGGCGAATCCACCAGGTGGCATAGGTGGAGAATTTGTAGCCCCGCCGGTACTCGAATTTCTCGACCCCCTTCATCAAGCCCATGTTGCCCTCCTGGATCAAGTCAAGAAAGGACTGGCCGCGATTGGTGTACTTCTTGGCAATGGAAATGACCAATCGCAAATTGGCTTCGACCATGTGAGCTTTGGCTTCGTGAGCGCGGGCCAGGCACTCGTTTAGGCCGGCACACGCGTCCAAGTACTCCACGCTGGGCATGCGCACGAACCGCTCAAGGGTCTTAATTTTATTCCGTTCGGATTGAATGAGCGCCTGCTGGGAGGCGGATTTGGGCTGCGCTTCGTAGTCCTCGACGGCGCGCAAGCTGGCCTGGATCTTGTCCCGGATGTTCTCCGCCACCAGGATCATCTCATCCAAAACCGCCTGCTTATAATGGAATCGCCGGAAAGTGGCCTGCAGTTCCCGGTCCACGCGCTGGAACTTTCTCTTCAAGCGGTTCCGAACTGCGTGGCTAGCTGTTTTTTGCCAATCCGCGAACCGGTGATCGGCTTCCTCATCCAGCAGGCGCACGCGGGGCGCGAGATGGCGCAGGCTCCTGAGGTACTTTTCTCGGTTTTCCGCTCCCTTATCTCCGACCACGCGGTCGAAGCGTTCCTTGGGAGGCAGCGCCAGGAGTTTTTCCGCCAGGGCGATGTGTTCTTTGCCGGTAAACCCAAAACCATAGACAAAACGCCGCGCTTCATTTTCCGCTACCTCGATGCGCTTGCAGATTTCCACCTCTTGGTCGCGCGTTAGGAGCGGCACCTTACCCATTTGGCGCAGATACATCCGCACCGGATCATCCAAAATGTCCAGACGCAACGCCTCTTCATCCTCTTCCCCATCGGCTGCCTTGGCGCGCTCAACCTCCGCCGGGTCGATGATATCGATTTCCAGGTTGCGCAGCTCGGTGTGGACGTGGTCAAGATCCTCCGGCGTTACCAATTCGTCAGGCAACGCATCGTTCACATCGTGATAAGTCAGGTGCCCCTGTTCCTTGGCGAGGCGGACCAGCTCCCTGATCTTTTGGGCGAGATCCAAACGCCCCCCGCCCTTCATCTCCGGGCCGGATTGAAGCGATGAAGAAGCTGACGCCAACCCCACGGCAACCGACGCCTTGGCAGGCCGGCCACGCCTACGGCGGACCGGCGCGCCGCCTGGGCTGTCCCCGGATGCCGTTACCAACTCTGGCGCTTTGGTACTCAATTTCTTAGGATTTACGCGCAGGCCATGTCCCGCAAGCCGCCCGTTCGGGCTCCCAGCAGTCTGGAGCAGCCAGAACACAAACTTCGCGTTCTTTTTAAGCCACTATCCTCAGAATGTCAGCAAGAAAGATGCGTGGCTTACCCAATATTACCTCAAAATGGCCTGATAGGCCATTCGCAACTAGCGAGGCCGATGGCTTTGCCTTAACCTCTCGTGATGAGTTTTGGGTCAGTGCCAGGTCCGACTGAAGCACCCTCAGCAGTGGCGCGGGGGCCGAGTCCCTACTCGGTGCTGCAGAACCGGGACCTCCTGCTTTACCTGGTCGGGCGCTTCGTATCATCCCTGGGCCAGCAGATGCTTAGCGTCGCAGTTGGCTGGGAGCTGTATGCGCGCACGCACTCGGCCTTAAATCTCGGGCTGGTAGGTCTGACCCAGATGGTCCCGATGGTCCTGTTCACCCTCCCGGCGGGCCATGTGGCCGATAATTACAACCGCAAGCGAGTGATTATTCTCATGACCTTTGTTTTCGCTTGCGCGAGCCTGGGCCTGACGTTGATTTCGGGGTTACAGGCGCCAGTTTTCTGGATTTATTTCTGTCTCTTCGCCGCCGGCAGCGCCCGCACTTTTCTGTGGCCCGCCAGTTCGGCGTTTCTGCCTCAACTGGTCTCGCGTCAGGACTTTTCCCGGGCGGTCACCTGGAGCAGCGGCAGTTTTCAGTTGTCTTCAGTAGCGGGCCCGGCTTGTGGCGGCGCCATCATCGCCCTGGCGGGGCACGCCTGGCCCGTGTATGCGCTCAACGCAGGAGCCGCCCTCGTTTGCCTGAGCCTCATCAGCTTTGTCCGCACCGAGCACGTGGTCATGCTGCGGGAAGAGATGACCTTAGCCAGCCTTATTGCGGGTTTTAAATTTGTTTTTGCGAGCCCGATCATCCTGGGGACAATTACGCTGGACCTCTTTGCGGTCCTCCTGGGCGGCGCCACAGCCCTGCTGCCGGTATTTGCCAAGGACATTTTGCGAATGGGGCCGACTGGTTTGGCAGTGGTGAAAGCGGTTCTGCCGCGCAGCTTCTTCACCGATCCAACTCACAGCCCGGACGCCCTGCTGCTCGGGCTGCTTCAAGCCGCTCTGCCCCTGGGCTCCTTGCTTTGCGCCCTGATTCTAGCCCATCGGCCTCCGCTCCAGAAAGCCGGGCGCGCCATGCTTTGGGCCGTGGCGATTTTTGGAATTGCGACGATCGGCTTCGGCCTTTCTCCTTGGTTCTGGTTTTCTTGCCTGATGCTCTTCCTATGCGGCGCCGTGGATAACATCAGTGTCGTAGTCCGCCATACGCTTGTGCAATTGCTCACGCCTGATGAGAAACGCGGCCGCGTGTCGGCCGTCAACAGCCTTTTTATTGGCACCTCAAATGAACTAGGCGGGTTCGAATCGGGTTTTACCGCTCATCTGTTCGGGCCGTTCCTGGGCAATACCATCGCGACGGGCGCGGTCATTTCGGTCGTTTCCGGAGGAATCGGCACCATCCTGGTAGTCATGGCGGTGGCGCTAATCTGGCCAGCCATCCGGAAATATGGCCGGCTGGACGCGGGCTAATTCACTTCACACCCGCCTTGGCCAGCGCATCCGGGGCAATAATGTCCAAGGCCGAAACAGCCGCTTTGCGCACGTCCTCGTCCCCGTCTTTGGCTGCCGTGGCTGCCAAGGCTGGGACAACTATGTCTTTCTCCCCCTCCTCGTAGGGCATGAGTCCAAGTGAGAGGCAAGCGACCTGCCGGAGCATGGGGTTTTCGTGCTGGAGTGCACCGACCAGAATCGGGATGGTGTCTTTATCGTAACACTTGTCATTGACTACGGTCAGCGCCGCCCAGGTGCGAACCTCGGGGTCAGCATCGTGCAACGCCCCCCGCAGCGCGGGCAACGCGTCCTTGGCGTCCGGTCCCAGCGAATGGAGCGCGGTGGCGGCCCGTCGCCGCTCAGCTACGTTTTCCGATTTGAGCGCGGTCACCAGCTTAGCGATTTCATCTTTGGCAGCAGGGGCCGCGTCGGCAGTTTGGACTAAGGCATTCGATTTGGGAACTTCCTTTGGGGCAATGTCGGTGGGAGCGGGGACGATTTTTGAAGCCACCTGAGCCGAAGGCGGCGCGGGGCTCGAGTTCTTAGCCTCGGCGACTGGTCCAAGATGCAACATGCGCCATCCAACCGCTGTCACTACGGCCAGTGCGGCCAACACGCCCGCATAAGCGACTAAGCGGGTTGCTAAGCCATGCGCATTGCCACTGCGCGAAGGCTGGGGGGCCTTTGGCCGGGCGGGGGGAACTGGGGCAGGTGCGCGGGCTGGTTTGGGAGCACCCTGCGGAGCGGTGGTTGGCGAAGCGACGGGAAATGCTGGGACGGTCGGCGCCCCTGCCTGGGAGGGAAGCGATGAGGCGACGTCCCTGGCGACGGGAGCCGAAGCGACCGCCGGTACGGGCGCGTCAGCCTGGAGAAACTGGGCGGATATATCCGCGAAACGCACACGATCCAGGTCGTTGAGCCTGGCTTCGCTGATCACCTGGCCGTTGACCATCGTGCCATTGGTCGAATTGAGGTCTTTGAGGAAGAATTCCCCATTTTTTCGGGTGATTTTGGCGTGGGACAACGAGATGGAAGAGTCATCGACGACGATGGTATTGCCTTTCATACGCCCGATGGTAATCGTCTCGTCCTTCAGGACGTGAGAGACAGGCGGCAAACCGGCAAGCTGAATCGTCAGCGTAGGCATTTTCGATTTTTCGACTACTAACATAGCCTATCAGAGGCTTGCCTTCAATTTCAAGACCGAATCGCCGATCGCCGAAGCGGGACGAGCGAGACGGCCAAAGCTACCAGCCGCGTAGCCGTGGACAACAGTCCGCGCTGAAACTCACCTGGACGAGCAGCCACCGGGCGTGCGTAAAGGCACCAAGTGCTTATAGGGAACAGCTCCTGGTGCTCAGGCGGAAAAGTTAGCGCCGACTCACGTCGGCGGCTGCCGAGAACAGCTCATTGAGTGCGCGCCGCAGCGACTCCCGCTGCTACCCTCCGGCGGGGGCGACGAAAGAACCCGACCCGACGGTGGGACCTTCGCAACGCGGTCCCTCGGCCGACCACGCCATGCGATCAATGAACATCTGGCGCGCCTTCATGGCCTTGTCCCAAGCGTGATATGCGACGTATTGCGTTTCTCCATCGGGTCCCAGGACGAGCGAATTGTGGCCGGGACCCAGGATCAGCCCGGGCACAGTCCGCAGAACGCGTGGTCCGCTTTCGTTGCCGACGTCTGAGTACGGACCCATTACTCTGTCAGCGACCCCATAATCCACTCCATAGTCGGCCGTTTCCCAGCGGCCGCCGCTGTAGAAGCAGTAATATCGCCCCTCGTGCTTGCACACGGATGGCCCTTCCAATGTGTGCCAGTCCCATGATCTTCCATACATCGGGCGATTGGCTTGAAACCGTTGCCAGTCGGAGCGCGCCCGCAACACGACTCGCTCCTCTCCCCCGATTTCCGTCATGCTCCGCAACGGCACTACCGCCAAGGCCGTCCCCGCTCGCGACCCGCCGCGACTGTCCAGAAAATCGCGAGCGTAAAACAAATACCGATGCCCATCGTCATCCTGGAAGGGATGCGGGTCAATGGCGAAGGGACAAACGGACTGGTCAAGCAGGGAACTCCCAAGGTCCTCGTACGGGCCTTGGGGGCTGTCGCTGGCAGCGACGCGCAATTGGTGGTTTTTGTCCCCCTGGCCGACGGAGTAATAAAGGTAAAAAGTGCCCTCATGGACCGCCACTTCCGGCGCCCAAAAGTGGGTCCCCAACGAAGGGTCTGGCCGATGCATCGCGCTGCTGGCAAATTGCCATTGAAAGAAGTCGGTGGATTGAAGGACCGGAAAAATCTTTCCCACGGTTTGGCCCAAGGCTTCGAGCGCGCCCGTGCCGATGGCGTAATAGACATCCTGGCACTTCCATACGAAAGGGTCGGCGAAATAGCTGCCGTACACCGGGTTAACGTGGGTTTGCTTCGCAGCGGTTACAACCATGCGATACTATCGGACGGCCCTTCACCCGCGGCAATTGGGGGGAACCATCCAGACACTTACCTCGACCCCAGTACCCCAAAATAGAACGTGGCAAGCTTGCGCGCGAGTGTCGTCGCGATTTGTTCGTCCGTGTTGGTCAGGAGGATGATGGCAAGCTGGTCGTCGGGAAACCGTTGGATGCTGGCGGAAAAGCCGGAAGTCGATCCACTGTGGCCGATGTTCTTATGGTCCTCGACCGAGTCCAGAAACCAGCCGAACCCGTATTTCGCAGTCTTGCCGTCGTTCAACCGGACCGGGGTCCACATTTGTTCCTTGCTCTGGGCGTTCAACAGCGTTTCGCCCTCGAGCGCCGCATTCCACTTGGCGAGGTCGCCCAGCGTCGAAACGATGGCCCCGGCTGAGAACACGTCGGTGAGATCGTAATCGCGGTTGATGAGAATGTGGTTGCTCTGTTCGTAACCGGCGGCGCGATTGGTAATGATCCGGCGTGGCTGGCGATCCATGGTGTGGGTCATGCCCAGGGGCCGAAAGATCCGTTCGCTCATGAAGTCCCAATAATTGGTGCCGCTGACGTTCTGGATAATGAAGCCCAGGAGATTGAAGCCGGTGTTGCAGTATTTCCAGGCCAGGCCTGGCGGGAACTCCGGCGGCTGCGCAGCGATGGCCCGGATGAATTGGTCCTGCGACAGATGCCGAGTGAGTTCGAAGCCACTCAGAACGGTGTAGCTTTTCAGACCGGAAGTATGCGTCAGCAGGTGTCGCAACGTGATATTGGTCCAGGCTGGCGGCATGTTCTTGAGGTATTTGCCGATCTTATCATCCACGGACAGTTTGCCCTCCTGTTGGAGCAGGAGGATCCCCGCGGCCGTGAATTGTTTGGTGATTGAGCCGATCTCGAAGACCGTTTCCGTTGTCACCGGCACGTTGAGTTCGACGTTGGCCAGGCCATAAGCTGCAGTCTTCACTGTCTGGCCCCTCTGGATGATGCTCAGAGCCACACCGGGAATCTGATGCCTTTCCATCTCCCCTCTGAGGTAGTCGTCCACCCGGTCGGCATTCGCGAGGCGGGGGGCCAGCATGGCCGAGACCAACAGGGCAAAACTGAATCGTTTCATTTTCTTCAGGTTCGAATGTTCGCGGTTCGCGGTCTGACGTTCAAGCCTCCAATTTTGGGACCTCGCGCTTTGAGGTCCGCCCCCTCCCAAGAGCTGTCGTAAGGCGTGCCAGAGAACTGGGAGATTTCTTGGTCGGATAGTCGGATTTGGTATCGGACGTGGAGGCTTTGGAGGCATGGGAGAATTACGACGATTTGTTGCCCAATGGCAAAGCGAATGACCCACCTTCGCCAAGGCTACGGTGGGCAGGCCCACCTTCGGTTCGGGTGGGTTTAGCAAAAAACGGAAAAAGCTTCAAATTTTCGAAATTTATCGAAATATTTCGACATTCCTATTCCTCGAAATTCTTTCGAAATTCTTTTCTTTCGAAACGCGGGTCGAAATTTATCGAAATTTATCGAAATATTTCGAACTTCTTCCAAACGTCCGACCGTGCCGGAGGAAACGGAGGAAACGGAGAGGGGGAGGGGATTCTTTTTAACCGCAGATTTCGCGGATGAGCGCGGATGGGAGGGGCGCGTTGCGCCGGAGCCCGGGGCGGTGAGTTTTGAACCGCTAATAATCGCTAATGGCACGCTAATCGGGACCTGAAATTGACAAAATCATGAGGTGACAAAGTCATAGGACAGGAGGGGCGGCTTGGCGCAAAAAAGCGCTGGCAATGCTGGCAATATGGGGTTCCCGGCTGGACTGAGCTGGATTGGGACGAGCTTTGGTGTCGCCCTTGGCAGCGTCGTGGACGTAACAGATCACTCAGGCAAAGGGTGGGAACCCGCCCCGGCCACGACAAAAACGAGCCTACCTACAGGTTCCTTCTCCTAAACCCGCCAAGCGGGCTTGGGCGCGTTCCGGCGCTTCGATGATTTCCGCGATCATGGATTCCAAAGTCCGAGCTGGCAGTCGCGCCAAGTGCATCAGAACTCGCGCCAGCGGGCGGTCACTGGGCAGCGCTGCTAGCAGGCGACCCCATAGCTCGGCACCGGATTGGAGCATCCATGGTTCCAATGCGAGCCGGTCCGTCGTATCGATCACGCGACGATACAGCTCATCGCTGAGTCCGCTGAGCCCGTGCAGGCAAATCAGTTCCGCCGTGCCCTTGACCAACTCTTTCGCCAGCAACTGCCAGTTGGTCCCTCGGCCAAGTACCACCAGGTTATGGCCCCGGCGCACAACGCCGCCATACCCCACCATGCAGGCCCGAAACAATGCATCGCGAGCGCTTCGACAGGGTATAAGGTTCGTTTGAAGCACCATTTGATTACTGAGGTCCCCGACCAGCCGCTCGGTGGGTATGCCCCAGACGGTGGATGTGGCTTTCTTGGCAAGCTCAACCAGCCGGCTTCGATGAGGCCGCTCCAGCCTTAAGAGCCGGCTTATGACAAACATCGTCTGGAAGGAAAACGCGAAGGGGAGGGTGGTGAGGCCCTTTTCTTTGCAGCGCAGCATCGCTCGGCGCCTTCCTGCTTCGGCGAGAGTGCCGCCGTACTTCGAGAGAAGGGGATGACCGAAGAATGGATGACGGCGTTTAGACGCCGCTTGCCGCCAAAACCGTGGGGGCCAGCCGAGCACGACGGCGCTCGTGAATTGCCAGTATTGAAGCAGGTTGATGAGCGCATATTGGTCATAAAGCCGCACCAACCTGGGCTCCAGAGCATTCAACTCGTCTCGGACCAAGTGGTGGAAGGTCATCCCTGCGTGCTGTGCTGAGCCTTGAATCAGCCAGTTCAGCGTATGGCGCTTTTGAATCTCAATGCCCTCGTCAGTCATCGCCGGATTCGCGCTTTGGGAGGTGGGGTCGGCCGTGTCGCAGGCCAATCAGGTTGGAACGGATCGGGCTCGGGCTGAGGCAGGGGCTCCTTCACTGGTGGCGGCGCCGGCTCAGGCTCCCTCGCCGGCTGGGTTATCGGTGGGGGTTCGGTTTGGGGTGCCGCGGTGCTAGGCAGCAGCGTGTTCGGAGTCCGCGCATTCATAATGTCCACATAAACTAGATTGCGAAGACTGATGCGACTGTTTTGCTGGCATACTCGCGAAGCCAGGGTGCACAGCCAGAGCTTGCGGTCGCCGTCATCGGCGTAAATCGGCTGCCCCTGGTTGCCCCGCGCCATGACGTGGTAAATCGCTGCAGGATATTCGATGCGCAATGCACGCGCCACGTGCGGGAGCCAAATCCAAACTCGCAGACGTGTCAATCCGCATTATCGATTGTCGGACCGACCCTTCGACGACCCTTCGAGGAGTTCGATTTGGAGGGGGAGCGAGAACGTCAGTTCGAGGAAGAATATGGAAACGATTAGGCTGTGAAGCTTCACCGCCCGCGTTTGCGAGCGCGGGGGCCGGTGCGTGACCGATACCCAAGGCTACCAGCTTTCCTTGCCCAGCGGGATGACCGGTGATTGGGCATTGCAGATCGATTTGATGCCCCAAGCCAGCAAATTTAACGGCAGCGCGGTTGTGACGCTCTCAAATGGGCGGACTTTATCCTACTCGGCGGCCGGGCCTTACAACCCTAAGCTCCAATTAGCGGTCCTGAGCCTGACCGGTCAGAGCGACGCCAAAGGCACCTTCTTGAGCATCACCGCGATTGGCCCGAACATGGCGCTGACAAAGGTGCGCCAGCAACGCCGAAAACGCTACGATGCCAGATCGGCAGATTACGATGAGAAAAAAGTGCGTAACAGCTAAAGCCCAAACTCTGCACAAACAGACCTGAGAGTGTTACCTAGGCGGGAAAGGGCCGAAGGC
>Ga0209517_10003539_pt1 | contig 21109 bp, 18 predicted proteins | sample PeaSoiMetSII2010_FD_187695 | JGI IMG/M metagenome (GOLD analysis project Ga0209517, IMG submission 187695) | Peat soil microbial communities from Weissenstadt, Germany - SII-2010 (SPAdes) (version 2) | ecosystem: Environmental > Terrestrial > Soil > Wetlands > Peat | place: Germany...
GGCGTTATCACGCGCTGTTTCATGCGTCCGGCCTCGTTGAATCCGGCTCCTACCCCAGAAACGGCATCGTCCTTCCCCATGAGGTGCCGGGCAGTCGCCACGTCTGGCACCAGTACGTCATCCGCACTACCCGCCGCGACCAGCTCCGAGCCCTCCTCGCCGAACGCAAGATCGGCTCGGAGATTTACTACCCCGTCCCCCTGCACCTGCAGGACGCCCTCAAGTCTCTCGGTTACCGCGAAGGCTGCTTCCCCGAAGCCGAGCGCGGCGCCCGCGAAGTCCTCGCCGTCCCCATCTTCCCCGAGCTCCGCGAAGACGAGCAGCAAACCGTGGTTAACGCGATTGCGGAGTTTTTAAGCTGAGCGGCGAAATCAGGCAACTGGCTGCCAATTCGGCTCGAAATCACTTGCTACGACCCAACATCCAGCCTTCGACCGTTCTGCAATCCGGATTAGTAGGCTCACCGGCGCTCTGCTCCCTGAAGAGAATCTTCAGCATCGCGAGAAGGCCGACCACAGCATCGAATCTGTCGTCGTCTACAAACCCGGAATTGATTTCGGCCATCAACTCATCTGAAGCGGTTATTTGCTCCTCATGGCCCCGCACCCACTGCGCGAGGCCGCTTCCAAACTCCTTGCGAGATTCTGGGCTGGCTTTGGTCACACCGCGTGGAACGAACCATTTGTAGTATTCAGCCGGGTAGGTCTCAGCCAACACAATCCCGCCAGAAGCGAGCAGCGAATCCAGCTTGCCGTCGAAAGGCCAAATGCGTGTCCGATTGTCCGCATCGCCGAGCGCCGGGATGACCAACTCTTGCCAGCCGGCAATCGCGGCCTTCCCCACAGCATTGGCCCCAAGCGTCCAGAAAATGCTACAGGCCTGCCTCCTCCCACCGCCGCCGAGGTCGCATAGCCGAAGCAAATCGATGATACTGCCGACCCCGAGCTTACGAATCAGGCTCTGCTGTTCGACGCCCTCGCGGGAAACTCGCGGGTAGAACGGGCGCGTAAGAGAGATCTCATCTGGCTCGTCGCAGACCGCAAAAAAGTCCTTCCACTTCCCTTCACCGAGCTGCAAGAGCCACTTCTTGAGATCGTCGACGCCTACATTCGTGGCGTACTGCCTTGGAACGCCAATTGGGAAGTCAAAACCCAGAAGAGCCCCATCCTTGCCACGTCCTTGCATTTGTGGCAAGGGTGGAATACCACGAACGTTAGATCCCCTTTTCGCCTCCGGGCTGCTCTTACGGACGGTCGTAGAACCGAAAGAAGAGCGACGGCTTTGACACCGGCTCCGCTTTTGCTACCAGCTCTGTAGCCTGCCCGTCGCTCAGCGGTGTAAACTCCCGGGCCAGGTGGACGTTCTCTTCCAGTTGCGCCACCGTGTCGCAGCCAATGATCACCGTGCTCACGGGCCTGGAGAGCGTGTAGTACATGGCTTCGCGCATGGTGAGCGTACCGGGCGAGGTGGTCTGGGTTGTCATGCCTTCCCACGAGTGCTTCTGCTGCTCGATTGGCGGCGGCGTCCATGACGAGAGGATGCGTCCGCGGCCGGGGATCTTCATGCCGATGATGCCCATCTGGCGCTCGACGGCGAGAGGCAGGAGTTCCTGGTTGAAGCTGAAGTGATGCGGGTCGGCGGCGTTCATGGCCATCAGGATGGTGTCGAAGGGATAGCGCTTGATGCCCTCCATGAGCGCGTCGGGGCGGTAGTGGCCGGTGAGGCCGAGGTGGCGCACCACCTTCTGTTCCTTCATCTCCAGCAGGGCTTCCATCGCTCCGCCCTTGGCGAAGACCTGGTCAATGTCGTAGAGGGTGCCGATGTCGTGCAACTGCCAAAGGTCCACGTGGTCGGTCTGCAGCAGCTCGAGCGACTTCTCGATCATGCGCAGGGAGCCCTCGCGGGTGCGCTCCTTGGTCTTGGTGGCGAGGAAGGCCTGGTTGCGGCGGTGGGCCATGACCTTGCCGACGTATTGCTCGCTCCAGCGGTCCGGGCCTCCGTAGATCGACGAGGTGTCGATGTAGTTGACGCCCATGTCGAGGGCGCGCTCGATGATGGGCACGGCGACGTCGAAGTTGTTGGGCTTCTCCAGGCTGGCCTGGCCGCCGAGCGAAAAGATGCCCACCTTGTAGCCGGTCTTGCCCAGGTTGCGGGTGGGCATGGCCGTTGGCGTCACGGGGTTTACAGGCAGCGCGGGCATGGTCTTGGGCGTGTCTGCCCGGAGAGCTGTGGGAGCCAGAAGAGCGGCTGTGACCGCGCCGCCGGCCTTGAGGAATTCGCGGCGATCGTGCCTGCCGTTGGAATGCTTGTCGCCCATGAGAACCTCCCTGCAAGACGCGAAGAATTGAGCCTCCATCATAGTCCAAGGCGGTTGCGGGAGGGAAAAGAATGGATTTCGACCGGGATTGCGCGACTCCCGGCCCCGTAAGTCCTTTGTTTTCGACGACAGTGCAATTTGACGAGGGACGTAAGTCCTTTGTTTTGGTAGGGGAAATTGGCCATTATTGACGTAACTTACATGTTTTCATAGAGCTGGGACGAAAAGTGGGGGGTACGGGGGGATGCGCGGGTACAAAGCGAAGAAACAAGGAAGAGATTCGCGGCTGGCGCGACTCTCTCCTTCGAGAGACGGGAGCGCTCGCCGACTCTCTATTGATAGTGTGCGCCAAGGCAGGGTAATTAAGTGCAAATTGGAGTCGAACAAGATGGACTAGCGAGGACAACGCCCGGATTCCTGTTCATTTGCGGACAGGTTTTCTCAGGTTCGAACGTTTCTGGGCAGGAAGTCCGGCGCATTCGGAACCCATCCCATTGAATGTGCGTAGGTTATTGCGAGAACGGTTTGGCAGGCGATGTGCTGGGAGGTTGCGCAAAGCCTTGGCGAGGAGGCCCCGTGCAAAACTTCCTGTTCGACCTCAGATTCGTGCTGCGGCAACTGCGCAAGTCCCCTGGATTTGCGGTGACTGCGGTGCCGATGCTGGCATTCGGCATTGGAGCGACAACGGCGATCTTCTCCATCGTTGAGGGGGTTCTGCTGCGGCCGTTGCCGTTTCCGGATTCCGGCCAGGTGATGGTGCTGGCGGATCGCCTGGAAGGAGCGGACATAGGCGGCAATGGCGAGGCGGGAGTGACCGTGCCGGATATTCGCGCCTATAGCCGCGATACGAAATCCTTTGCTGCGCTGGGCGGGTACACGTATGCGGCCTACGAGCTTTCCGGCGCGGGCGAGGCTGCCCAGGTGAATGCCTCGCGTCTGACCGCGGGAGTCTTTTCCGCGCTGGGTGTGCAGCCGCTGCTGGGCCGCGTGTTCACGGCCGAGGAAGACGAACACAGCCAGCAGGTGACGGTGTTGAGTTACGCCACGTGGAAGAGCCGCTTCAACGGAAATCCGCAGATTCTGGGCACCAAGATACTGCTTGATCGCAAGCCTTATATCGTGATCGGCGTGATGCCGCGGAACTTCGAGTTCCCGCTGGTGCCGGGCCAGCTGAACCGCAACGAGTTGTGGGTTCCCATGAGCTTTACGGCGCAGGAACTCACTCCCCAGGCCGGGGCGAACTGGAGCTACGCGATGGTAGGCCGGCTCAAGCCCGGCATATCCCCCACGCAGGCGCAGGGCGACGCGGAGCGGGTGGCGCAGGAGATCATGCGCGACTATCCACCCATGATGGCAACCCTGCACATCAGCTCAGTGGTGCGGCCTCTGCAGGAAGAAACGGTGGAGCAGACGCGTCCGTTGTTGCGGACGCTGTTGCTGGCGGTGGCCGTGGTGCTGTTGATCGCCTGCGTCAATCTGGCCGGGCTCATGCTGGTGCGGGCCATTCGCAGGCAGAGGGAGGTTGCCGTGCGCTTGGCACTGGGCGCTCGCGCCATGGCATTGCTGCGGCAGGCAATTCTGGAGAGCCTGGTTGTGAGCGTGAGCGGCGGGCTGCTGGGGCTGGGATTGGCCGGGTTGGCGCTGAGGGTGGGTAGAAGCCTGCTGCCGGAGAGTCTTCCCCGCATCAACGAGATCGCGCTCAACTGGAAGGTTGTGGGATTTGCGCTGCTTCTTGGCGTGGTGACGGGATTGCTCTGCGGACTGGCTCCGGCCTTTGCCGCGCTGCGCACCAATGTCAACGGCGCCCTGAAGGAAGGAGGCCGCAGCGGCACCGCAGGCGGAGGTCATGCGCGTCTCCGCTCGGCGTTGGTGGTAGCGGAGATTGCCATTGCCCTGGTTCTGCTGGCCGCCTCGGGGCTGCTGCTGCGCAGCTTTGAGAAGATGCGCTCGGTGGATCTTGGATTCCGGCCAGAGCACGTTACCACCGCCGCCTATTCGCTTCCGCAGAAGCAATACTCCACGCAGAAGTCCATCGATGCCTTCAACGACGAGTTGCTGCGGCGTCTGAAGCAGTTACCGGGAGTTGAGGCCGTGAGCCTGACCAGCTTGCTTCCGGCCTCCGGTAACAACAGCAACGAGACCTTTGTGGTGGAGGGTTATGTTGCTCCGAAGGGCGCCTCGATGAACCTGGCTACGCCTTCGCAGGTAATTGGCGACTACTTCCACTCCATGGGGATTGCGCTGCTGCGAGGGCGGAACTTCACGGAAGCGGACAAGGCCGGGGCGCAACTGGTTGCAATTGTGAATTGCAAGTTCGCTCAGCACTATTGGCCCAACCAGGATCCGATCGGCAGGCGCTTCCGCATCGGCACCCCGGAGATGCAGACCCCCTGGCTGACGATTGTGGGAGAAGCGGCCGACGTGAAGCTTAGCTCCCCGGATGACCCGACGAAGGAGCAGTTCTTCTTTCCCGTGGACCAGGCCGAAGAGGACATTGGATCGCTTGCCTCTCCAACGGACCTCAACGGCAACGGCGGCTACGTTGTGTTGCGTTCGGCGCTGCCGCCGGAGCAGATGGAGAACGCGCTGCGCGCGACGGTGCGGGCGATCGACCCGCAGCTGCCGCTGACGCAGGTGCAGACCATGGAGCAGGCCGTCTCAGACAGCGAAGCGCCTCGCCGGTTCAATACTGTTCTCATCACCAGCTTTGCCTGCGCAGCGGTATTGCTTGCGGTGCTTGGCATCTACAGCGTGATCGCCTTTTCGGTTGCCTCGCGGGTACAGGAGATGGCCATTCGCATGGCGCTTGGTTCGCAACGCGCCGGCATCATGCGTCTGGTTCTGGAGTCGGGCGCGAAGCTGGCTGCTATTGGCTGCGTTCTTGGACTGGGAGGCGCCGCAGGAGCCTCAACCCTGTTGCGGTCCATGCTCTTCGGGGTGAGTCCGTTTGACCCGATTGTGCTGACCATGGCCGCGGTGGGCGTGTTGCTGCTGGCCCTGGCGGCATCCACGCTGCCAGCGTTCCGCGCGGCCTCGATCGATCCCAGCCAGGCATTGCGAGGGGAATAGTTCTCGCTGGCGGTTTCGCCGTCACCTGTGGTCACGATGGGGTGCGGTGAGTGGTGTTGAATTGATGTCTTCGAGATGGGAGTTGCCCGCTTCTTCACAAGAGCCGACCTGGAGCGGAACCAGAATGACTGTGCCCCGTTGATGTGTGTGCGAGGTCACCGCTCGCTCCACCCAGCGACGAAGTGGGTGCCGGGGCACCCTTCAGGGTCGGGGCATCGCCGGGGGCCCGCCTGGTGGTCGCGTCGACTTGAGCGCTTTGGTTTCGAGGTATACCTGTCCTGGTTTCGCTGTATTCGTACCAATACATGCCTTCTTGAGAAAGTTGTCGCCAAAGAGTTCAGGCTCCCGCTACACTCCTATGGTTCGTGAATCGTCTCGATCGGAAGGCGCATAACTCCATGTCTGCATCGAATTGCTCCTGCACGCGCTTTGTTCGTCAGTCACTTTTGCCGCTGGCTGCGCTAGGTGTGTTTTTCCTGGCGCTTGTGGCCGCGCTCTCGGCCGTACTCATTGCCCAGTCCGTGCCGCCGGCGCTCGAGTCACCCCCTGCTCAGCCGCCGCAGACGGGTGCACACGGCGAGAAGCTGATTGGCATGCCGAAGTTTCACGATCCCGCGCCGTACGACATTGACGAGCACACCGGCTTCAAGCAGATCTTCGACGGCAAGAGCCTAGCGGGATGGGACGCCGACACGAGCATCTGGCGCGTGGAAGACGGCCTGATGGTGGGCGAGACGTTCGAAGGCAAGCCAAAGGGCAACAACTACATTGTCTATCGCGGCGACAAGACGCGCGACTTCGACCTGAAGTTGCAAATGAAAATCGAAAAGGGCGGAGGCGGAGGCATTCAGTACCGCAGCGTGACCGGCGTGCCTTGGACACGGCCGCAGCCCAAGGGCCAGCCGCCGTATGACCTGAAGTTCATGATGACCGGGCCGCAGGCCGACTTCTGGTTCCCGGTGAGCGCGGCGGCTGCGTCGTACTCGGGGCAGTGGTACTCGGAGAACACCATGCAGGGGATTCTTGCCTATCGCGGGCAGGTGACGCAGGCGCTGCCGGGGGAGACCAATCGGCTGGTCGCCAGGATCGGCGACATTCAGGCGCTGGGCGGCTATGTGAAGGTGAACGAATGGAACGACTACGAGGTGATTGCGCGCGGCGGCGTAATGATGCACATCATGAACGGCCAGTTGATGGCGGTCTTCATCGATGACAACAAGGACTCGGTGAATAACCAGCCGGGGCTGATCGGCTTCGAGATCGAGAGCCAGCCGTGCAAGGTCTCGGTGCGCGATATCTGGCTGCGGAAGTTCGATTAGGGGGGCGCGGGCGGCGGGCGGTGAGCGCCAGCGTTTCACGCGGGAGGCGTGGTAGATTGCGCTGATTCGTGCGAAGAAAGCATTGAAAACGCAACCTGCGGGTGGGACAATCAGGCATGGGCTTGATTCTGCGCAAATACACGAGCTTCGATGAGATGAAGGCCGACGAGTATCGCTACTGGCAGAGCCGGCCCGTGCATGAGCGGATGGACGCGGTCGAGGAGATGATCCGGACCGCCTACGCGCTGAAAGGTTGGGAGATCGAGCCGGATGTACCAAGACTACAAAGACCTTTTGTCCGCCTTTCATGCCCATGGCGTTAGGTACCTTGTTGTGGGGGCATACGCGGTTATCTATCACGCTCAGCCCCGCTTCACGAAGGACATCGACCTTTTCATCAAGGCAGACCCTGCTAACGCGCAAGCAACCTACGACGCGCTTGCCGCGTTCGGGGCACCGTTCCTGGGCATTCGACCGGAAGACTTCGCCGAACGAGGCACTTTCTTTCGTTTTGGACACGACCCGCACACGTTCGATATTCTCCCCGATATTCCCGGCGTCGATTTTGAATCGACCTGGGAGCGGCGCGTGGAATGCGTGATCGATCCGCAGAGCGGTCTCAAGGCGTTTTTCATTTCCGCTCCCGATCTGATCGCGGCGAAGCTGGCCGCCGGGAGGCCCCAGGACATTGCGGACGCAGAGCCAATTCGTCAGGCTGCCGAAGCGCGAGGGCGCTGAGCTGATGCGGCGGGTCGGGGTTCGTGGTTTCCCCACCATTGAATCAGAGAACGACTCAAGGATGGGGTACCCGCGGTTCATAGGCAGGTGCGGAGCGCGATTGAAGGGTGGGCCACCCGGCTATGCCGTCATCGTTCGATGCTCAGCCCAGGGCGACGAAGGACATCGACCTTTTCATCCACGCAGGCCCGGCCAACGCGCAGGACGCCCACGGTTTGTGATCAGGGTGAGAGCTGGAGAAGTGCCTCAATCGCTGCGTCTCAAGAGCCGGCTTTTGGGGAGTCGGGCCACACGGGGCTGGCGAGTTCGATGGTCATGATGGGGCCATCCTCGTAGAGCGGGCCTTGTTCCCTGAGGAAGGTCGGGGCCTGACCACCAATGATCCAGAGGTCAATGTTGGGTGGCGCCTTGCCTACCAGGGGCGCGACCATGCCCTCGAGTCCGCCGATTTCGATCTTGATTTCGTAGTGGATTGCCTTGCGCGAAGAACCGACGACCGAGAAGGACTCCTCGCCACGGGGAGAGATGACCAGTTTGACCAGGCGCGGCTTGGGCGTGGTCACCAGCATGGGTACGGTTGTCTCCGCGACGCCGGACCGGATGTTTTCGATGACCAGGGGAACCATGCCGTTGGCCAGGTCCGGAGGCAGGTCAAGGTGGTCGGTCTTCACTTCTTCCTTGCCGTCTTTTCCGGTTGAGCGGACGGTGACCTGCCGGCTGCGGGCGTCGATCAGGACATCCATGGGATGCGGAAAGGAAGGCCCCTTCTGCAGGTGGTGGTTGGTAATGAGCCGGTAGACGCCGCGCTGCGAGAAAACGGTGGTTTCATCGTCGATGGAGCCGTCTTTGAAGCTGAACAGCGTATGCGCGGTGACCTGGTTGCCACGGACGGTCTGGATGCTGTCTCCTGAGGCGAGGATTTTGCCGTCGTCGGACTTGAGCACGAGGAAGCCGTGGACGGTTCCCTGGAGATAGCGGACAGGGATGCTCTGCGCAGGGGCGCTCGGCGGCAGGGCGCAAAGCGGGCAGGCGCAGAGCAGCAGGGTGAGCAATAAGCAGAATCCGAGGCGTCGTACCAGAGGGTTTTTCATTCCGTCACTTCCTGGCGGTTGGATGACGGGGCGGGGGCTGGAGTTGGCCGGGGCTGTGGCCACCTGGGGCGGGGCAGACGCCTGCGGCTTGGCGGGTTGGGGGTTGTGGTCTCCCACCCTTGAATCAAAGGACGATTCAAGGATGGGGCACCCGGCACCTGTATTACCATTTCAGACGTGTTCGGCCCACCTATCAAATCGCTAAGCTTGCGTCAAAGATGGCGGTTCGTCAAAACGCTCTTTTCAATAGAGCTCAAGCATGGTATTCCGCGACTCGTTGTGCATGAGAAGTTTGAGCGCGGCATAAAGTGGCTGCTGCGAGGGATTGCAGCCGTCGGCATAGTCATCAGCGGATTCTCATTCCAAGCGTGGTATATCGGAGTGGGCGTTGCGATCCTGATCTTGATAGTCCAGCAGGTCTTCGAACGCACCTTGTTTGAGTACACTGCGATTCATGTCGCTCCAATGCCTACTCATTATGACCGTGCACAGTGGGCCGGAGTGGGTTTCGCTTTTTCAGAGTCAGGACAAGAGCCCGATATTGTCGGCCCTGCGTTCGAGGGCCGCGATTACGCCGAAGAAATCCTAAGTTTGATCAGGAGTTGGAACTATGGTCGGGACGAGGATCCCGACGATTTCGTCCGCCTAAGCTTCATTATCGAAGACAGTGAGTCTTATTCGGTCTATTTCTACCCGGCGTCGAGGCGGCCAAGTGCAAAACGATTCTTCGACGAATACGAGGCGGAATCGAAAGAGGGAAAGCATGGAAAGAGGCTCATGCGGCTCTCAATAGCCATGACATTTTGTAAGTCTTTTCCACGAGAGGGTTCGCTTCTGCCGCTGTTCGATTGGCGCAACAACAGCACAGGACCCTTTCTCTTCACTACGTTCTTCAAATCAGGGGACAGATTCATTCCGCTCGTCGATGGGGCTATTCTGAAATTCAGATACAAGCACTGCGGCCGCAGCGAACTTACAAAAATCGATCATGAATTCATGCACGGCGGGCCGCCGAAAATGGGCAAGCCGAAAAACCACAAATGAATAAAGGCCGTCCGCATAGCGGACGGCCTTCGTGTTGAGGGAGCCAATAAAAGGGGTTAATCGCCGGCGACGGGCTCGGCTTGCGGCTGGGCTAGGGGCTTGGCGGGGGCGATGGAGTCCAGCCTTACCAGGCCTTCGATGGGCTGTTCTCCGAGGACGTGCTCGCGGTAGAGCTTGGCCATGCGGGCGTTTTCGGCGTCGCCCTTGACCTTGTCGGCGGTGGTGACGGCACGGGCGCGGAGCTTTTCTTCGCGGGCGTTCTTGGCGATGCCGAGATTGTCGAGGGTATGGTTGGCTTCGGCGTTGACGTGCTCCATGTTGAGAGCGAGGTCGTGGCCGACGTGGGTCATGCCGACCTTCTTGCCGCCGGCGAAGATCTCGTGGCGGCCGTGCTCTTCATACCACTTGGTGAGGGTGGCGGTCATGTGCATCTTCTCGATGATGTTGCGCCAGCCGATGCCGGTGTTGTAAGCGCAGAAGCTGATTTCGCCTTCCTGGGTGGCGTAGGGAATGATGCACTGCTCGGTGCGGCGGAAGTCGTAGTTGAACAGGTCCTGGAACCACATGCCGGCGATGAACAGGAAGTTCCAGCGGTCCTGGCGGCGGAGTTTGATGTCTTCCATGGTGCGGTCGCCCTTGACGCTGCCGTAGTTCTTGCCGGTGGCGTTGAAGGTCTTGTCCATCTTCTTCATCATGTCGGTGATTTTGAAGTGGGTGGGCGCCTGGAAGGGATCGTAGTTGCGCAGCAGCGAGATGCCGAGGCCGAGGGTGGAGAGGAATTTGCCGCGGGCCGCGTCGTTGACCTTGGCGAGGTCCTTGGCCACCTGGCCCATGTCGAGGAAGGCGGTGACGGGGGCGGATTCCTTGGTTTCCTTGTCGATCATGAGGGCCATGCCGATGCCGCAGTTGGGATGGCAGCCGCAGCTGAGCTGGCCCCACTCGGCCGTGGGCCCATGAACCAGATCGGCCCAGTCAGAGAAGGTGCTCATGAAGCTGATGGGGAACCAGTCGCGCTCAGGCTCGCCGATGCCAACCTGCTTCTTGACGTCGTGGGCCATGTGCGAGAGGGTGTAGCGCTGGGCGATGCGGCGCTCGTCGGTGATGTCTTCGTCGCGGCCGGTGAAGCTGACGGGCTGGAAGCTGAGGAAGCTGATCTTCCTGGGGTTGTCGAGCGCGAACTGGATGATGTGGCCGACCTGCTCGTTGTTGATGCCGTTGATGATGGTGGTGACGGGGACGATGTCGACGCCGGCTTCGTGCAGGTTGTTGATGGCCTGGAGCTTTACGTCGAAGAGGTTGCCGACCTTGCGGTGGGAGTTGGCGGCGTTGCCGATGCCGTCGAACTGGAGGTAGACGTAGCGGAGGCCGGCTTCGGCGGCGGCGCGGCAGAGCTCCTTGCTCTTGGCGAACTCGATGCCGTTGGACGCGGCCTGGACGCTGTTGTAGCCGACCTTGCGGGAGTAGGCGACGGCGTCAAGGAAGTAGGGCGAGAGGGTGGGCTCGCCACCGCTGAACTGGACGCTCATCTGCCGCTTGGGCTTGATGGTGATGGCGTTGTCGAGCATGGTCTTGATCTCGTCCCATGTGAGCTCGTGGACGAAGCCGACCTGGTTGGCGTCCATGAAGCAGGGATCGCACATCATGTTGCAGCGGTTGGTGAGGTCGATGGTGAGGACGGAGCCGCGGCCATGGGTGACGGTGGAGGTGCCGTGGTTATGGAGCTTCTCATCGCCCAGGCCGTGGGCGCGCATGTCGCGGCCGGGGAAGCTCTCCTCGAGGTGCTTGAAGAACTTGGCGTCGATGGACATGACGTCTTCAAAGTGGCCGTGCTTGGGGCAGTCCTTGACCATCAGGATCTGGCCGTCGCGCTCGATGATCTGGGCCTTGATTTCGCCGACTTTCTCGTTGAGCAGGACTTCATGGGGGAGCTTGCCGTCGAGGATCTGCTTGCGAATTTCGGGGACGCACCTGGGACAGAGCGAGTCAGTTGTGCGCGGCCAGCCGAGGGGCGGCTTCTCCTTTTGCCACGACTTCTGGAGGGGCTTGTCAGACCACTTGGGCGTAAACGAGGGATTCGGGCTGATGCGGTTGAGCCGCTCATAAACCACCCACGCACCTTTGGCCGCGTAGACGGCTGCTTTTTCAACGTACTTGATCGCTTTGGGCATAATGTTGCGGTCTCCTCAATTTTGGATGAAGTCGCCGGCTCGATTCGCTCGGCCCTGGCCTCAAGATTCCTGGCGTAAATCCATGATCTGAAAAGGCAACACTAGGGTAACCGGGTGGGCCGGTCAACCCAACTAAGGTGCAGCGAATGGCGGATTCGGCGGCTGAACGGCAATTTGGGTGCCTTGAGCGGTTGGGGCGGAAGGGACTAATCTGACCGGAGGGACGAACTGAGCCATGTCTTTCATAGGAAAAAGATCGGGAGGGGTCCTTCGGGCATTGCAGGCTTCAACGCTCGCCGCGCTTCTTATTTCGGGTTGCGGAGGAGGAGGCACAACTACTTGCAGCAGCTGCGGCCCCCCGCCGCCGACGCTGACCCTGACACTGGTCGGCCCTTACCAGGCAACGCTGAGCGGACAGAACTGGGTCGTGGCCGGGGTTCCCGGTTTCATGCTCCTGGCGACAGGGACGGGCTTCACAGGCGCATCGGTTATTCAGTGGAACGGCAGTGCGCTGGCGACCCAGTTCGGATCGAGCACGGGATTGGCCGCGCAGGTGACGAGCGCCATGGTGGCAACGCCGGGGACGATTGCGATCACGGTTGCGGACTCGGGGACGACCTCAAATTCGCTGCCTTTCGGAATTGCATCCCCCGCGGCTGCCACCGCCGGAGTCGTCGCGCTGATTACCGCGGCTCCAGACGGTACTCCGGCAAACAACAACAGCCTGGTCGCGCCGTCCATCAATGCGACGGGGCGATATGTGTCCTTTCAGTCCTCCGCCACCAATTTGGGCGCGGGTGTTACCAGCGGCAATCAGCAAATTTACGAGCGCGACACATGCATCGGCGCACCGGCCGGTTGTGTTCCAAGCACCATTTCGATATCCGTTACGTACAACGGAGATCCCGTTGACAATGGCAGCTACGATTCCTCGGTAAGCGGGGATGGCCGCTATGTCGCGTTCGACTCGAATGCATCCAATATTATTGCCTCGGAGCCGCCATTATGCTACACAGCCGCTGCTGACAGCTGCGTTTATCTCCGGGATACCTGCACCGGTGCGACTTCGGCATGTGTTCCTAACACGATTCTGGTATCGAGCTCGCCTGATGGGCAGCCAGCGATTAGTGGGATTCCCACGATCAGCCCGGATGGGAGATACATTGGATTTAACTCCCCTGGGGCTTCGCCGGGGACAAACAACGTTTACCTGACTGACACATGTAACGGCGCACCAGCCGGTTGTGCGACCAGCACTATGCTGATCTCGCAGTCCACGTCGGGCACGGTTGGCGATGAATTAAGTGCCTTTCAAGACGTAAGCTCGGGCGGTCGCTATGTGTCGTTTGTTTCCTACGCCAAGAATCTTGTCTCTACTACCTCGAACGCCAGCAATCCCGACCTCTTCCTGCGCGATACCTGCATCGGCGCGCCGGCAGGTTGCAGCCCAACCACTTCGCAGGAGGACGTCTCCACCGCGGGCGTCCCGGCAAACGGCGGAGCGCTTGATCAATCCTCCAACCCGCCGATCAGCTCCGACGGCAGGTTTCTTGCGTTTTCAACCCTCGCAACGAACCTGGTAACGCAGAACCTAAACGGTCATGGAGACGTCTATTTAAGGGATACGTGCAATGGCGCGGTCATGCCTTGCACTCCATCGACTGTAATCGCCTCGTTAGGCAACGACGGATCAATTTCGGACGCTGGAGAGAACCACCCGAGCATCAGCGCCACCGGGCGGTTTGTTGCCTTCGCATCGCTCGCCAATAACCTCGTCCCGGGTGACACTTTCCCCATCAACGGCTGGAAAGACATCTTCGTGCGCGACACATGCTTCGGCGCGCCAGCCGGATGCGTTCCGAGTACGGTACGGGTCTCGGTGGCCAACTATCCGGGCAACTTCGCAACGCAGTCCAACGGCATCAACGACTACCCGCAAATCAGCAGAGATGGGCACTACGTCGTTTTCCTGTCGGCGTCCACCAATTACCTGGCATCCGGCGGCAATGGCTACGACATGGTTTTCCTTGCGCTGACCGGGTTCTGACCTCTGGCGACGAGAACAGATGCGAAGCAGAAAGCCGCGTGCGCCAATCTGTGGCGTCGCTGTTGCACCGTATTGTCCGTCCCAACTACTTGGTTGATATTGCGCTGGGCCTGGGCGGTGCGGACGGCAACCAACCCGGATTGATCGCCTGGAATTGGAAATCCCACCAAATGACCATAGTGACCACTGCGGCACATCCCACCATTGCATCATTGACGCCCTTAGCTGCTGACTCCATGCTGTAAGTGGAGTTAGTTGCAATTAGAGCGGAGGTTACTCCCCATGAGCAGTTATCCTCCTCCAGGGCCCGGAGCGGGCGGCGTAGGACAGCGGATCGAAGAGGCCATTGAGCTGATCGAGATGGAGCTGCGCCATGCTGCCGCCTATGTGAACGACGCAGTGATTCCGCAGGTGCGGAGCGAGTCGATCACAGCGCTGCGCAACGTAGCTAACTCGCTGCGCAATTTTGCCGATCGGCTGGAAAGACAGCAGGCCCGGCCGCAAGCCCCCCAGCCGCCGAATCCTGCGCCGAATCAAGCGAAGGACCCGCGTCAGTGATGAGCGAATCACTCCAACCGGGCACGGTCCAGCGCACGGCCAGGCGGCGGAAGCTTGCCCTGCTGTTGGCGCTGGCGTCCATTACGCTCGTCATCGCCACTGGATGCGGTCATCACCGCAACAAAGTGCAGGTCACGGCGCAGCAGACCGCTCCGCCGCCACCCGAGGAGCAGACGCAAGCGTATGAGGAGCAACCGCCGGAGCCGTCGCTGCCGCCGGCGCGCATTCCGATTATGCCGGCGCCTCCAAGCGGAGTGAGCGATGAAGACCTGGACTTTGTGAATACGCACAGGCCGATCATGAGCGAGGTGGGCCTGGCCACCTGGTACACGGCTCCCTACAGGGGGCGCAAGGCGGCCAACGGGCAGGTGTTCAGCGACCACGCGTTGACGGCCGCCCACCGCACGCTGCCCATGGGCTCGTTGATCACTGTGACCAATCTCAAGACCGGGCAGTCGGCGGCCATGCGGATTACCGATCGCGGGCCGTTTATCGACGGCAGAATCGTGGACCTGACCATTGCCTCGGCCAAGGCTACGGGCATTTACCGCATGGGCACGGCCGAGGTGCGGCTGGACGTCTACCAGGCGCCCAAGCCGATCGAGCGCGGGGGCCGCTGGTGCGTGCAGATCGGCGCGTTCAAGTCGGAACGCAAGGCGGAGAAGCTGAAGGCCGAATTGCTGCGCAGATATCCGAACTCGAGCGTGATCGAGTTTCCGGGGGAGGACAGCTACTGGGTTCGCATTCGTCCGCAGGGGGATAATCGCGAGCAGGCTGAGGCAATCGCGCGGCATTTGCGCCCGAGCGAGGCCGAGGCGGAGGCGTTTCTTACGCGGCTGGACTAATTCCCTTTCCGCGAGAATCTCCGGACGCACAGTGCATGAGTGAGTCTGCAGTCACCTGACTCCTCACTGAGGGTAGATTTCGCTTGTGATTCGCCGACGCATTTTTCGTTCTTGCGCGACCACCGCGCAGCGGTGTAGCTTTGGGCCAATCAGTTCCCGAGAGGAGCACTGAGCCCGTGCCGAACAACAGCGCCATCGTGCGCCAGTTCATTGAAGAAAGCATCAATCAGGGTCAGATCGACTCCGCCGCCCAGTTCGTCTGGGAAGACGTGCTCGAGCAGGTCCCGTTCCCGGGTCAAGGTCCCGGCCTGGATGGGTTGAAAGATGTGCTGCACGCCATGCGGGCTGCGTTTCCTGACATGCACTGGGCAGTCGAAGAGCAGATTGCCGAGGGAGACAAAGTGGTCACCCGCTTCGAGTGGACAGGTACGCAGCGGGGAGAATTTCTCCGCGTGCCCGCCACGGGAAGGCCGGTGAAGGTTTGGGGCATGGTGATTGACCGGCTTGAAGAGGGCAGAATCAAGGACACCCGGATCCTGATGGACACGCTCGGCCTGATGATGCAACTCGGCGTCGTCCCCCCGCCCGCGCCATGATCCTCAGATCCATCACTAACCAGGAGAGGAGCCCATAGATGGAAGTCCAACCCCTGCCAACGTCGACAGTGCAACCCAGAGTGCGCCAGAACTACCTGGCCATCGTCATTGCCGCCATCGCCTGCTTCCTGTTTGAGGCCGGCTGGTATTCGTACTTCATGCAGCCGTGGCTGGACGGCATTGGCCGTACGCGCGCGTGGCTGATGAGTGCGGCGGGCTACAATCCTGCGCTTCAATACGGCACAGCCCTCGTTTGTGCCGCGCTGATTGCGACGGCTATCTCCTGCGTCACGCAACTCACAGGCGAGCAGACGGCGCTGCGCGGGATCAAGGTGGCTGTGCTTCTGTGGTTCGCCTTTGTGTTCACCACTTGGGCTACCGAATACGTGTTTGAGGTGCGGCCGCTGAGCCTGTTCGCAATCAATGCCGGGTTCTGGCTGCTGGGCATGATTGTTATGGGCGCGATCGTGGGCGCATGGAAGAAGAAATAGCCTCAGGCGTTAGCGGATTTGGCGCGGTTAGCGAGTTAGCGGACGACTGCTCAGTAGGCAGTTATGGTGCGGTTACCGCGGAGACGGCTGGTGGGAGCAGCTTCATGAGGGCAACGTAGAGGATTCCGGACGTGAAGAAGCCGACGAACCAGGCGTAGTCGTAGAGGAAGTGGAGCGGCGCGAAGGCCAGGCCGATGAGCGCGATTACAACGCCCAGAACCAGCGCAACGACGGCGCGTGGATTGATGCCCTTGCTGTAGTGGTAGGCGCCTTCGCGGTGATAGAGCGAGTTCACATCGAGCTCGGTTTTGCGGATGAAGAAATAATCGCCGATCATGATGCCGGCGACGGGGCCGAGCAGGCCGGAGTAGCCGACCAGCCAGCCGAAGATGTAGGCGTCGGGCGTGGCGAGGAGCTTCCAGGGACACATGGCGAGGCCGAGAAAGCCGGTGATGAGACCGCCGGTGCGGAAGCTGATTAGGCGCGGATAGAGATTGGAGAAATCGTTTGAAGGCGAGACGACGTTGGCGCCGATGTTCACGTTAAGCGTTGCGATGAGAATGGCGATGAGCGCGACAAAGGCTACAACGGGCTGATGGAACGCGCCGATCAGCAGGATGGGGTTCCAGATGGGATGGCCGAAGAGGACGGCGGAGGCCGAGGTAACGGAGATGCCGACGAAGGTGTAGAGGGTCATGGCAACCGGCAATCCGAAGGCCTGGCCCCAGGCCTGGGCGGTTTGCGATTTGGAGTAGCGGGTGAAGTCGGGGATGTTGAGCGCGAGGGTGGCCCAGTAGCCGACCATGGCGGTGAGCGAGGGAAAGAAGACGGCGAGAAACGCGCCTGTCGAGTGGAACTGGCTGGGTGTGGAGAGCATGGAGCCGAAGCTGCCTGCCTTGATGCGCACCCAGATGAGCAGAGCCGCGGCCATGACAAACATGAAGGGCGCGCCAAAGGCCTGCAGGTGGCGGATGGATTCGACGCCGCGCCAGACCACGACCATATTGAGCAGCCAGAAGCCGAGGAAGCAGGCCCACACGGCGCCGCTGTTCGATGCGACGGAGGGCCAGATGACGGCGAGCATGGAATGGATGGCTGTGCCGCCGATCCAGGATTGGATGCCGAACCATCCGCAGGCCACAACGGCGCGAAGAATGGCGGGGAGATTGGCGCCGCGCACGCCGAAGGGCGCGCGAATGAAGACGGGAAACGGGATGCCGTATTTGGCGCCGGCGTGGGCGTTGAGCAGCATGGGAATGAGGACGATGAGATTGCCGAGGAGCACCGTGCCGACGGCCTGCTTCCAATCCATGCCCTTGGCGATCAGCGAGGAAGCAAGCTGATAGGTGGTGATTTCCATGGACATGGAAAACCACAGGGCGATGTAGTTGTAGGCGCCCCAGGTGCGCTGGGCAGGCGTAGTGGGCGCAAGGTCGCGATTCGAGAGTGACGGGTCGTTGCTGCTCACGGCTCCTCCTCTGCGTTGGATCAGAACTTCATTGCTGCGGGCAACAAATGCGACCTTTCCACCGCAGGCCCGGACCTCAACGTGCCCTAGAGTTCTTTAGTGAACATACAGGATGGAGCGGAATTCGAGAAGGTGCGCTTCCACCCGCAGGAGCGATCCCACAATGCACATGCAGGTTGCGGCGGTGCAAAGTGGAGCGGAAGTCGGCGATCGGCGGCCGGCAAGCCCAGGGGACCGCCTTGCGAAACAGCGGAAGGGAAGAATATTCTGGAATTTGCGGCAATGGACCAGGCGATTCCCGCAAAGAAAAGGGGTACTGTTTTCATGTCAGCCAAGCGCATTGGTATTTTAACGGGAGGCGGCGACGTCCCCGGCCTGAATTCTGTCATCAAGTCGGTGGTTTACAGGAGCGCCGAAATCGGATCCGAGGTGATCGGCATCCGCCGCGGCTGGGAAGGATTGACGCACGTCGATCTGAAGGATCCGGCCAGCAAGTCGCGGTATATTCTGCCGCTGAATCGCGAGAACACGCGCACCATTGATCGGACGGGCGGCACGTATCTGCATAGCTCGCGCACCAATCCTACCAAGATGAAGAAGCTTCCTCCGGTGCTCACGGGACAGGAGTTTCCAAGCAAGCAATCCACCAAGAATGGCGAGACGAGCACGGTGTACGACGTGACGCCGGCGGTGCTGAAGAACATCGAGACGCTGGGACTGGATTACATTGTGGCGATTGGCGGCGACGACACGCTCAGCTATGCCGCCGAACTCGACCGGCGCGGCGCGAAGGTGATCGCGGTGCCGAAGACAATGGATAACGACGTGCGCAATACCGAGTACTGCATCGGGTTTTCAACCGCCATCACGCGGGCCATGGACGCGATCGAGCGGCAGCGGACGACGGTGGGCTCGCACGAGCGCATCGGGATCTTCAGGGTGTTCGGCCGCGACGCCGGCTACACCGCTCTCTACACCGCGTACGTGACATCGCTGCGCTGCTGCATCCCGGAGTACAAGGTGAATCTGCAGCACCTGATTGAAATCCTCATCTCCGACAAGCGCAACAATCCCAGCAACTATTCGCTGGTGATTCTCTCCGAGGGCGCCGAGTGGGAAGGCTACACGGTGAAGGAATACGGGCCGGCCGATGCGTTCGGGCACCGCAAGAAGATGAGCGTTGCCGAGGATCTGAGCAGTGAGATTAACAAGGCCACCGGCGAAGAGACGGTGGTGAGCGACCTGACCTACGATCTGCGGTCGGGAAGTCCGGATTTTGTGGACCGCATGGTGGCCATCACCTTTGCCGGAATGGCGATGGATGCGGTGGAAGAGGGCAAGAGCGGGCTGATGACGGCGCTCAACAGCGGGTGCTACTCGATGGTGCAGATTCCCGATCCCAAGTTAGGGCCGCGCAGAGTGGAGATCGGCACCATGTATAACACGGACCGCTATCGGCCGACGTATAACCTGAAGCTGGGGTTGCCGATTTTTCTGACGCGAGGCTAGCGGGGAGGGGGCTGCACTGGAGGCTGTTTGTTCCGCTGCCGGGGGCGCATGGGCCCGGGAGTGCGGAGCGCATACTTGTTGGAAGCTCCAGTCAACGGGCGATTCAGAGGAGTTCCCTGCTTAGTGCCCGTCGAACGCCGCTGGAATGGAGTGCGCCTGATCCCGCTGAAGGCTGGGTCGAGGAGCCCCGCTGCGATGAGAGACATGCCACTTTCGAAGGTCTACCAATTGCTCGAACCGGGCCCGGTAGTCTTGCTGACAACCGCTCAGAAGGGTCAGGCCAACATCATGACCATGTCGTGGCACATGATGGTCGAGTTTGAGCCGCCGCTGGTGGCCTGTGTGGTGAGCAACCGCAATCACAGCTTTGCAGCGCTGCGGGTGACGAAGCAGTGCGTGATCGCCATTCCGGCGCTGGAACTGGCGCCCAGAGTGGTGGAAATCGGCAACTGCTCGGGGCGGGATATGGACAAGTTCGAGAGGTTCGGCCTGACCCCTGTTCCGGCCAAGCGCGTTGCGGCGCCGCTGGTGGCGGAGTGTTGCGCCAACCTGGAATGCAAGGTCGTCGATACCCAAATGGTCAACAGGTTCAACATTTTCATCCTGGAAGTGGTCAAGGCCTGGAAGGATCCGGCGCAGAAGCATGCGAAAACCATCCACCATCACGGGTACGGCAAGTTCGCAGTGGATGGCGAGATGATCAAACTGAAGTCGAGGATGCCGTAGGGGCCCCGGCTCACCGGGTGGAGAGCCACCATCCGTCCCCGGCGCACCAGCAACTTTCGTCGGGTTGATCATTCCGGTACAGGGACTTCACCTGGTTCCAGTTTCCCCTGCGCAATGCAGCCCTCAGCACCCGCGCCGCCTGTGGGTTCTGGGCTCCTGCACAGGGAACGAACAGCACCCTGCACAGGCACCGGGCGGAGCAGGTTCCGTCTGCTCTCCTGGTCACCAGCAGCATCTGTCCAGCATCCCGCTGCGGCTCCAGTGGGAACAGCAGCCGCCCCTCCGGGAGCAGTGCATCCAGCCAAACCTCTAACGGTTCGGCGGCGCCAGCGTTTACATAGAGGACGTCGCAAGCCGGCAGCGGTCCTTCGGCGCCCGAGCGGCAATGCACTGCGACCTGAGGAAACTCCTTCAGATTCGAGGCGGCCCGCCGCGCCAGTTCCGGCTCAATCTCGTAGGCGTCCACGCTGCCCCCTTCGCCCACCAGCATGGCCAGCACGGCGGTGTAGTATCCCGTGCCCGCGCCGACGTGAATGGCGCGTTCGCCCTTTTTCGGCGCCAGCGCGTTCAGGCATATGGCATGGAGACTGGGCTGCCCATTATTCAGACCCCGGCCGACGCCCAGCGGCAGGAGCACATCCTGGTAAAGGACCGCAGGATTGTCTGAGACGCCCTGCGTGTGCCCCCCCGGCGAAATAATGCACCACGGAGGCGGCTCCACAAACTTCTCCCGCGGAATCGACGCGAAAGCAGCGGCAATCTCGGTTTGCATACCGATGCCTGGAGCCATGCCGGCCTGAGCCGTGATGCGTTGCGCGTAGGACCTTCGATGAGCCTGCAGCGCATCCGTCCGGCTTTGCCCGGCGTGGTCTTCCTTTGCCGCGTCTGGATAGGTCTGGATTGGATGAGACTCCTGGCGCTCCATCTCCATCCTCCCCGGCCGCCCCGCCGGTGCTCGCCCGGAGAGCGGTCCTCTGTCCTCATTCTAGGCCTGACTGTCACCGCCAGCGATCCGCCACCAATTCGCGGCAGGTACGTTGCCACAAGAGTCAGATCAACCCCAACCCAACCTTTTTGGCAACCTTGCTGGACGCGGTGGGTGCACCTGTCGGCAGGCGCAGTT
>Ga0209517_10003540_pt1 | contig 21108 bp, 16 predicted proteins | sample PeaSoiMetSII2010_FD_187695 | JGI IMG/M metagenome (GOLD analysis project Ga0209517, IMG submission 187695) | Peat soil microbial communities from Weissenstadt, Germany - SII-2010 (SPAdes) (version 2) | ecosystem: Environmental > Terrestrial > Soil > Wetlands > Peat | place: Germany...
GGCAACCAAAACAAGAAGTGGGACAACTGGCCAACGGAAGTTACGCGACATCGCCGCCCCCTCACCCCAGGGGTTTAGGCAGGACGTCTAAAGTCCCCTGATTCTGCTGATTTGCTTAAGCGTGCGGGTAACCCTCTTACTGAACGTGTGCTGAAGGTATATAGGTGACCAGCATAGTTCTGTGACCTTAATCACAGTAGCAGGGTAGTAGGTACATAGCTCGATCTGCAAACAGAATGATTCCTTTTCCACTCAATACCCCACGCCAATTCAAATCGGCACACAGAATCAGCAACCGCATCGACAACCTGGGAGTAGTATGAGTAAGGCGCGGCGCGCGCGAGGACGGGTGTAGGCATTCGCAGCACGACGGGCCTCAGGGGGATGCCATGAAAATCCTGATTGCGGTTGACGGGTCTTCCGCATCGGATGCAGTAATCCAGGAAGTAGCGGCTCGGCCCTGGCCGAAAGGCACGGAGATGTGCCTGGTGACCACGGTGGACCCGTACTTCTTTACGCGGGCGCCATTGCTGTTGGAAGAAATGAAGCTGAAAACGGGCGAGGGCCTGGAAGAGAGCGCCCGGCCGTTAAGAGACGCAGGTTGGACCGTAAGCACGAATGTGCTGGTCAGCAATCCCCGGCACGGACTTCCGAAAATCGCCAGCGAGTGGAAGGCCGATTTGATTATGTTGGGATCGCACGGTCGCGGGGCGTTCAGCCGCCTGCTGATGGGAAGCACGGCACAGGCGGTGATGCGCCACGCCACGTGTTCTGTGGAGATCCTCCGTCCAAAACTGAAGAATCGCGCTGAGCGGGCTGGGATCCGGGTTTTGATTCCGACGGATGGTTCGGAGTATGCGCAGATGGCGCTGCGCTCGGTGGCAGAGAGGCCCTGGCCGGAGGGTTCAGAATTCCTGATCATCGCCAGCCCGGAATTCCCCGTGATAATTGGAGAGTTTCCTTACTATGCCCCGGAACAACTGACGGAACTCGCCGAGGGCAGCGAGAAGCACGCGACGGAATCCGCGGCCAGCGGCGCAGAACTGCTGACCAATGCAGGACTTCGAGTCTCGCGGCAAGTGACCGAACCGAAAGATTCGCCGTCTCGCGCGATTCTGGCGGCGGCCGATTCCTGGGAAGCGGACCTGATCGTGATGGGTTCGCACGGCCGGCGCGGGTTTGACCGCATCGTGCTCGGCAGCGTGAGCGAATCGGTGGCCATGCACGCGCGCTGTTCCGTCGAAGTAATCCGCAAGGGCTGAAACGCGCGGGCAGAATACACTGCGCACACTCCTATACCGAAAATAGCAAATTGGATTTGGCCCCGAAAGCGGGGCTGAGCGCGGAGAGCTGCGCGAATTTGTCTGCCAGAAAAGACTACAGGGCGGCTTCGCTGCGGCTTGCAGCAGCGGCCATGGTCTGCGGTGGGGCACAATCCACGATCTGATTGATCGCGTAGATTGATTCCCTTTCGCAAGCATGGCAGCGCAAAACGAAAACTCTGGACACCAGGAGGAACTGTGAATCATTCTCCTCGTGCTTTCCCAGGTAAGCGCTCTCTTTCCTGCTCACGATGCTGGGAATGCGCACGGGCTTTCCGCAGTGGCGGCACAAGACACCGCGGAAATGTTGACTGACTGGTTCAGCAGACATCAGGACAACTCCTTGGACACGTTCAGCGGAGGATTCGGAAGGTGCAGAATACCGGTATTCCGATGAATTTGTCTACCTCAAGATACGGTTTCCACAGGGTGAAGAAATGTGACCGCAGTCACATGGGAAAATAATTTTAACTCACTCAAAACAATGCACTTGCACGGGTTTCGAGGTCCTTAGATACCGCTTTGCGGCGAACTTCCTCAGGAGGAAAACCCCGCTATGCCTTTCCACCCATGAGTTTTCCCACGCGTATGACGAGAAGATACGGTCTCGTGATCGGAGAACAAGATCAGTTTGGCAGAATGGCAGAGTTTGTAATAGTGAGCTTTAGCGCGCTCCCATTGGGGGCGTGCCGCCCAACTCCGGGAAGAAATTGGCCATTGCCGAGCCAAAGTTCAACGGGACCGGCTGGTACATGGCGTATTCCCTCTGCATCGACGACACTCAGTTCGCGAGGAGACAGAATGAAGGTCACCAATTGCGACGCATGGGGAGCAACATGAATGCGCTGAAATCCGGCAAGGGCCCGAAGGGGAGCGCCTTCGATGCCATGGTGAGTGACATAAAGCTGGACCACTTCATCGCCAGCGATGGCACTGGTGTTGGTAACGCGTACGGAAGCGCTGACCGAGGAATTGGCGTCCGTCTCGACGGGAGTAATCGTGGCGTCCGAGTAAGTAAACGTCGAATAGCTGAGCCCGTAGCCAAACGGATATAGAGGCTGCTCGGACAAATAACGGTAAGTGCGGCCAAACACGGAGTAGTTCGTGAATGGCGGCAGCTGCGCGACGGATTGATAGAAAGTTACCGGCAGACGGCCGGCGGGATTGTAATCTCCAGAAATCACGTCGCCAACCGCAGTGCCTCCTTCTTCGCCCGGATACCAGGCTTCCAGGATGGCAGCAGCGTGTTCGTTGGCCCAATTGACGGCGAGCGCGCTTCCATTCGTAAGGACTACAATCAATGGCTTACCCGTGGCTGCGAGCGATTCCAGAAGATTCTGTTGCGAACGCGGAAGCGTTATATCGGTTCGGTCGCCGCCGAAAAAGCCGGGGTCGCTCGATTCGGATTCCTCGCCTTCCAGTTGCGCGGTGATTCCCACAACGGCGACGACAGCGTCGGACTTGCGAGCGGCCTCAACGGCTTCCTGCATGAGATTCGGTGGAATCCATAGTAGCCGGACTGCCGATTCCCAGGAGTTGTGAAAATACTCAAGCTTGATGGCGTATGCATGGCCACCCAGGAGATGAACCAGGGTCGTCATCGCGCGTTCGCCGTGCGGCTGCGACGCCCAATCGTTGATGAAAAGCTTGTCGTCGAGGTAAAAACGATATCCTCCATCGGAACTGGCGCCCAGGCGGTAGTCACCATCGACAGGAGGAACAATCTCGCCGGACCAACGCACCGAGTAATTCTCCAAAGGAACGCCGGGAGCCGGAGCGACGTTGTTCCACTCAAAGTCGAGAGCAGGATCGACACGCGTGTGAGTAGCAATGCCAGACAGATTCGTGTTCGGGAAATATTCCGCTTTCAGGCCTGGTTGCGAATCCGTTCCTCCCGTGCGCAGGACGGAGGCCGGGACAGGCAGAGGGCGAGTTTCTGTAATTGGCGCGCCAACAGCATAGGAAATCCTGGCATTCGGAAACCGCTTGCGTATGCCGGCCAGAATGGTGTTGTAGCGAGAGGGGTTGCCGTTGTAGTTGCCGAGGAGGGCATCGAGAGATTCAGCTGTAGGGCCTATGACCGCGATGGATTTGATGGAAGATTTGAGCGGCAAAGTATTGCGCTCATTCTTCAAAAGGACGATGGATTCGCGAGCGGTTTCCAGGGCAAGCTGGCGATGGGCGGGCGAATCAACATCGGCGAGAGACAGCTTTGCCCACGGCACACGTTCCGCGGGATCGAACATGCCCAGACGAACGCGCGCTTCAAAGAGGCGTTTGACCGCGCGATCGATGTCTTCAGGATCAATCATCCGGTCAGCCATGGCGTTGTCCAGAATCTTGAATTGGGGGCCGCAAGAAAGATCCGTGCCGGCTTTGACGGAAAGAGCGGCAGCCTGGTCAAGAGACATCACATAGCCGTGCCCCTGGTAGAGATCGTCGATGGCCCAGCAATCGGAAACGACATAACCGCGAAATCCCCACTGTTTTCGAAGTAGATCAAAAAGCATGTGGTTGGCGCAGGAAGGTTCGTCGCGGACGGCGTTATAGGCGCACATGACGGAATCGGCATGGCCTTCGACGACCGTCGCGCGAAAAGCGGGCGTGTACGTGTCGTACAGATCATGCAAGGAAACGGATGCATTGAAGCGGTGCCGCAGGGATTCGGGGCCGCTGTGAACGGCAAAGTGCTTTGGCGTGGCCACAACCTTTAAATAATTTGGGTCGTTGCCTTGCAAACCAGTGACGAAGGCGACGCCGAGACGGCCTGTGAGAAAAGGATCTTCGCCATACGTCTCCTGGCCCCGGCCCCAGCGCGGATCGCGAAATATGTTGATGTTGGGAGACCAGAATGTCAGGCCGAAATATCGCCCCGTATTGTTGTGTTGAATCGCATCGTTGTACTTGCCGCGAGCCTCTGTGGAGATGACATCCGCGATGCGATGGAGCAAATCGCTGTCCCACGTGGCTGCAAGCCCAATCGCCTGCGGAAAGACGGTTGCCGTCCCGGAGCGCGCAACGCCATGAAGTCCTTCGTTCCACCAGTTGTAGGCAGGAATATTCAGGCGGGGAATGGCCGGAGCCACGTCCTGCATTTGCGCGATCTTCTCTTCCATCGTGAGGCGAGAGACGAGGTCGTTGACGCGTTGATCGATCGGGAGCGCGGGATCGAGGTAGGGGGCCGTTGATTGGGCCAGGGAAAGAATTGGGAATAGCAGCAGAGCAAGAAATACAAGAATGGTCTTGTTCACGGCTGAATTGTCCCGCAGGAGAGTTGGTCTTTCAAGCTATAAAGCCGGAGAGCGTGGCTAGCACAATCTGCTAATCGTTCTGCAATGAAATTCTAACCGCGAAGGTCCGCGGGGTTTGCCGGTGTCCGTTGCGTCTTTACAACCTCGCTTAGGAGAAACAGGTCCGTGAGCAGCGCGCGAAGGTGGATTGAGGCGTTGAGATTATCGATCAATTGGGAACCGATCGAGGGTTGCGCCTGCACCAGTTCCACGGCAGCGAGAGAATCCTTAGCGTCGCGTTCAAGCACCGCGAAGAATGCCTGCCATCGTTCGGCCGGTTCAAGGCGTTCTTGTTCCACCGCCGTTCTGCAAATTTCCGCCAAACCGGAAATCGCTCTCGCGGCACGGCCCAGGTAGTCGCGGATTTGCCCACCCGACTGGCTGCCCTCGTCACTGGGAAGCCCTTGCGCTGCATAGGCCAGCATGAACTCGTAGCATTCTTCGATCGTTTCGCAATGATCGGAGAGTTCAACCAGCATCGGTCAGCCCTTCGGCGTTCGCACCGTGCGATCGTTCAGGTCCCGCGGAAGTTTCGACCGGCCATCGTGTCGGATCGTGTTCTTTCAGATAAAAATCGCGGCTCATCCAGCCATAGATCATCGATTTCGTGATGGCACGCTTTTCCGGGCGAAGCCCAAAATAGACATGCATCATGATTAATGTGATTAGCCCGACGCCCGCCAATCCGTGTAGAACGTACATCATGCCCCACGTCATGTCGCTAAACAGGTACGGATTTCGGGGGAAGAAGATTGTGCGCACGCGGAACATCATGAACACACCGGTAACAATCGCAGACAGGCCCGTGGCAATGATGGCGCCGTGATACAGCTTGTTTTCCAGGGGATACTTGGCGAATCGGTCCGGTGGCGGCGCGGCTTTCCCGAAAAAGCGAAGTACCCTTCTCTGTGCGTCCCGCGCGTCAATCTTGTCCGGCCAAATCGCCCAGAAGTCCATGAAGAAAGATGCGTGAATCACGTGGAAGAGAATCGAGCAGGTGAGTACGGCTCCCGCGATCCAGTGATAGGTCACCCAATCAAACCGAATGCCTACTTTCGGCAGGAATGCCGTAAACAGCAAGGTGAACATGGAGGCTGCCATACTCCAGTGAAACAGGCGCGCGGTCAGCGAGTGTCTGGGCACACGTTCCGGGATGCGCGCAGCGATCAGGGGTGAATCACTGCTTGCGAACTCTTTAACTTTGGCGAAATAGCGCAGGTATGTGGCATGGACGATAAAGAAAAGCAGTCCCGCGATGATCGCCACCCATATCAGGAACCACGCAATATGAATGGGAACATTCTGCCCCCAGGGACTTCTGGCCCACTCTAGGAAGCCCATGTTGCCTCCTCCACCCCTCCAATGGCTCGCTTCACCAGATTCCTCATCAGCGGGATCTTGTATGCGTTAAATTGCAAGGGCACGGCTCCCTGCACGGCCAGCTTCCCCGCCATTTCTCCCGTCGCTGCGTTCGCTGGTTTCCCGCGTACCGCCTCTTCGACAGCCTTTAACCGCAGCGGACGAGCGGCCGCGCCGTTCACCGCGATACGTATTCGTTCGATGGTGTTTCCGGAAATCGCCATGGCGGAGGCCACATTTAGAAGGGGAAAATCCCACACGTTCCGGTCTCGCACTTTTTCAAAGTAGAACTTCGCGCCAGCCCATGTGGAGGGGATGCGAATGGAAGTTAGCAAGTCTCCCGGCTGCAGAATGTGAAAACGCGTGATATCGATGTCCGGACCAATGAAATAATCCTCAGCATCCACAATGCGCTCGCCCTTTGAACCGCGGATCACGAATTTGGCGTCGAGCACAATTAGAGCTGGCGCAGTGTCCGAAGGATTCACCGCCACGCAGCGTTCCGCGTGGAGAATCGCATGCTCGCGGTTGCGGCCTTCCGGCGTATCCGCGTAACAGATGTTTCCGCCCGCGCGATAGCAAGGCCAACCGGCGCGGTAATACCAGCAGCGCGCGTCTTGCGACACATTGCCACCGATCGTTCCCTGATTGCGGATCTGCGGCGAGGCCACCAACTCCGCACTCTCCGCCAGCAGTTTGTACTTCTCTCGGATCACAGGATGTTGAACGACTTCCGTGAGCGTGGTCATCGCTCCGATCTCAATGCCGTCAGCCGTGGCGCGAACTCCCTTGAGTTCTGCAATTCCGCTCAAATCCACCACCACTTTCGGCCTCTTGATGCGGTCTTTCAGCCAGTCGAAGCTATCCATTCCTCCAGCCAGCACCCAGGCATCGCCTCCCTGCTGCTCCAGCAGCTTTTGCGCGTCGGTGATCGAGTTCGGCTGAAGCAGCTCAAAAGCTGGCATGACATCTCGGATTACAGCCATGGTCTCTCCTTTCGCGTCTCCGCTAAATGTGCGCCATCAGGGGATGTTGCACGGGCCGTCCCACTTCCAGGGAAGTAAGAATAGTGTCCGCGTTTACGGGAGCGCGCCGGAAGATTTCGTCACCAAGCGCGTCAGAGAGTGCGTTCAATATGGACGCGCAACCCCCTCCAACCGGCGGTTCGCCAACGCCTCGAGCACCCACCGGCGTTTCTGGATCCGGAATATCCAGCGCGGCCCACTGCATGTTTACCGGCACATCCAGAATTGTTGGCGGCTTGCTCTGACTGAACCGCGTCGAGAGCATGGCGCCATAGTGGGGATCGAATACCCATTTCTGGCCAATCGCATGTCCAATGCCCAGAACGGACCGGCCCAGGATTTGGCCGCCCAGTGCCCGTGGATGAATCACGGTGCCAACATCGGCGTAAGCGAGATAATCCACGATGGAGTAATTGCCAGTCTCTACGTCGACTTCGACCTCGGCAAAGCTGGCCACATAGGAAAATGTCGAGCCATCCCGAGGGTAATTGTCCTTTGCGGCTGCCACCAAACCTTGCCCGGCAAGTTGTGCCACGGACGCCTTCGTCACTTTGTTGAGGTCGGGCGAGACTTCGTGGCCATCGTAGATTCCGCCCAGTTGAATCGCGTGGTTCGCGGCCTGTGCCAACGTCATGCTGGCGCCACCGCCCTTGCGAAATACACGCTCGTTCGCAACTTCGTAATTCTCCGGCTTCCCTCCAAGCTTCTTGGCCGCAATCTCCTGGAGTTTCTTCCGGGCATCCATAGCGGTAGCGTGTGCAGCGCGCGTCATCGCGTGCGTCGTCTGGCTTCCGCCCGAAACACAGGTGAAAGGAAGGTTCTGCGACGAATCGCCCCAGGTGATGTCGCACTTCTCCCAAGGCACTCCCAGGACTTCAGCCGCCACGCGATGAACATCAATCACCGACTCCGTTCCCAGGTTGCCGATTCCGGAGAGGATGGACACGCGGCCGTCCGGCTTGATGATCAGGATCCCATCAAACCCCGTCGTGCCGCCGACGTAACAACTCAGCGATACCCCCACGCCGCGCACCTTGGAACCTATGCGCTTCGGAGTGCGCGAAACCCGTTCGTTCCACTTGAACTGTTCCGCCCCGCGGTCCAGAGCTTCCTTCAAGAACGCACTCGTCGCATAGGGCCGCTTGCCGCCTTGCCCCGCCGGTCCAAATGACGCCTTGCCTTCCGGACAATTGATTCGGCGGATGGCCACCTGATCGAGCCCGAGTTTGCGCGCGGCTTTGGCGATCACCGGCTCCATAATCACGATCCCCTGCATGCCGCCAGGCGAACTCTGCGCACTTCTGGGCGGCGTGTTCGTCAGCAATGTCGCTCCGCGCCAGCGCATCGCTTGCGGTTGATAAAGGAGAGACACGATGCGGCCCGAGGAGAACGCATCGCCAACCGCGTCATAGGGGCCGTTGTTCACGATCACAAACATGTCCAGCGCAATGATCCTGCCGTCCTTGGAGAAACCGGCTTTCATGCGTCCGATCATGCTGGGTCGCGCGCGCCCAATGAAGGTCTCCTCTTCTCGGCTGATCCGCATCATCACCGGGGCGTTAGCCTTCTTCGACAACAGCGCCGGAACTACCAGCGTGACGCCACCCGTGATCTTGCTGCCGAATCCGCCTCCGGTGTATGCGCTCAACAAGACAACTTTGCTGGGATCGATGTTCAGCCATCTGGCGATCGCGGGGACGGTTTGCGCCGTGCTCTGCGTTCCGGTGTGAACGTAGACTTTTCCGTTCTGCCAGTAAGCCATCGCACTGCGCGTCTCCAGCGTCTGGTGGCTCGTGTCCGGCGTGACGAACGTTTCATCCAGCACCAGCGCGGCATTCCGAAAGCCTGCTTCCAGGTCACCGTAGGACCATTCGTCGGGAGTTTTTCCCATCGGCAGGCGGCCCTCCTTCTCTTCGGTGAAGTCCGCCTTGCTCCACTTAAGCGCTCCGATCGTGGGAGGCTGTGGAGGTGGTGGAGGAGCTCCCGCCACGGGCGCGGGTGCTGCAGGGCGCACCCAGATATTCCCTTCGATTCTGGGGTTGGGGCCGCTGGGCCGCAGAGTTTCCAGCGGATCAAGAACGAAGGGAAGCGGCTCAAACTCGATGCGTATCTTCTCAATCGCTTCTGCGGCAGTGAGTTCGTCAACCGCGGCTACGGCAAGAATCGGTTCACCCTGATAGAGCGGTTCCATCGTGAGCGCTTTCTCGCTCTTTGGATTGGCGCGGATGACCGTGCCGTTGTCGGTGAGAGAGTCGGCAGGAGGTGGAAGCTCGTCAGCCGTGAGAATCGCCTTCACACCGGGCATGGCAAGCGCCTCGCGCAGATCCAGGTGCTTCACCCGCGCATGCGGCAAGGGGCTCAGGAGCAGTTTGCAGTACAGCATGCCTTCGGCGTGATAGTCCTCGGCGTATTTTGCCTGGCCGGTCACTTTCGCATAGAGGTCGGCGGTCGTGTAGTCCTTGCCGATTAATTTGTGTCCGGGTCCATACGCGCGCGGCTTTACATCACCAGTCGATGCAACAGATTTAGCTTCGCTTTCAGGCATGGCTGGCCCTCCTCATGTTCTCCGCTCCACGCATCAATGCCGTCAGAATCTTGTCGTAGTCCTGGCATCGGCACAGATTTCCCGATACGCCCTGCGCCAGTTCGCTCCGCGTGGGATTCGGGTTTGTTTTCAGGAATGCCACCGACGCCATGATGAATCCCGGCATGCAGAACGCGCACTGGAAGCCTTGTTCGTCGATTACGCCTTGCTGCACTGGGTGCAGTGTCCCATCAGGGCTCGCCAGCCCTTCGATCGTCAGGACCTTTCTATCGCGCACGGTGTGCGTCAAGACGGAACACGCATAGTGCGGCACGTCGTCGATCAAGACGGTGCAGGAGCCGCATTCGGCCCGGTCGCACCCGAGTTTAGTGCCTGTGAGTCCCAGTTTATGGCGCAGCGTCCAGGCCAGAGTCTCCTGCTTCATGACGTCAACTCGTCGCAACTGTCCGTTCACGCTAATTGTCAGAAGCCTCTCGCCGGTGCCACGCACCGGCTGCCCCGCCAGATTTGAGGCGCGGAATAGATAACTTGCGGAGGAGACTGCTACGCCACCCACAATGACGCCCTTAATCAGGTCGCGTCTGGAGAGGGTGTTTGGCGAGGGCTCGACTTTTTCTTTGCCGTCGAAGTCACTCATATTTCGGTCCCTCCTCTAGCATCCAACGTCCCTAGGCGTAGCGCCTGTCGCGAACAGCGTATAATCTGAACTACTTGCCTCTTTGCTCGGAGGTTTGTCAACAACAATTGTCCCGTTCACGGGCGCTATCCTTTTTAGATGGCGCGCCGAGTCAAAATGGGTACGATTCGCCTTTCGAGGCTAAAACGCCACACTAAGAGTTTTCATGAAATCCACAATCGTCTGAACCACAGCCTCATCGCCGATCGCGGTATTGATCATGGCGTGGTAAATCGCGCGGCTGGGCCATTCGACGCGAAAATATTTCTGAATGAAATCGGCGCGCTCCCGATCGACGGAATCCACAAGCTGCTCGGCTTCGCTCTCACTCTTGCCGCGAGCCAACAAGCGCCGCAGCTTGGCTTCTCTGGGAGCGTAGAGGAACACTCGCAGTGTGTCCTGGCGGTTCCTGAGAAAGATCTGCGACCCCCTGCCAACGATGACAGAGTTTCCAATTTTCGCGGCGTTCTGCACCACGCGTTCCGTAATCTTTGAGATGCTCTCACTGTCAACCAGCTTGAGCTTGTGCGCGTTCAGACTTCCTTCATAACTCCCGCGCAAAAAGGATTTGAACAACCGGTAATAGAGAGGATCGGTGCGTTCCTCGCGAACTTCGACGACGGCCTTGGGACATTCCGCAAGCTTGGCGATCTCTTCGGTCAACAGTTGATCCCAAAGTTTCCAGCCCAATTGCGTCGCAAGCCGCTGAGCAATTTCGCCGCCGCCGCATCCGTATTCGCGTTCAATTGTTACGATGTTGATCATTTGCTTCAGACCCCTGAAATCCGCCCCAATACATTAGATGGACATTTACTCCGCGATGGTTTGCCCGCCGCCACCTGGATCATTCTTCTTCAACACAAAAGCAAGGCAGAACATGATCGCCGCCCCCACGGCAAGAATCATGAAGGTATCAACATAGGCCAGGCTGGCCGCTTGTACTTGCACGGATTGATAGATCCTCGCGTAAGCCTGCAAACGCGCCTCATACACGCCCAAGCCAGAGTGCGCCAGGTACTGCGCAAGGCCGTTTACTGCGTTCTGGAAATTCGGATTGTCGGGCCTGATGTGGCCAACCAGAACCTGTTGATGGAATTGCGAGCGCCGCGCAATCAGCGTCGTAACCAGGGAGGTTCCCACGCTACTGCCCATATTGCGCATGAAATTCACGATTCCGGCAACCGTATTGTTCCGCTCCGGTGGAATTCCAACGTAAGCAACCAGCGTAATCGGCACGAAGAGAAATCCCAATCCAATCACCTGGGCGATGCGCAACCACACGGCAGCGCTGAAGCTGATCTGCAGGTCAATGCGCTTCGTGGAATAGTACATGGCGAGAGACAACGCCAGCCATCCAAAGGCGATCAGGTACCGCGCCTGGATCTTTGTTGTGAGTTTGCCCATGATGGGCATCTCAAACAGCAACACCAGGCCCCCCGCGGAAAGAGCAAGCCCCGCCAACTGGGAAGTGTAGCCGACGAGTGTCTGGAGAAATTGCGGCATCAGGACCAGGCTGCTGAACAACAAAATTCCCAGTGTAAACATCATCAGGTTCGCACTGGCGAAGTTAAAGCTTTTGAACATGCGCACATCGATGATGGGCGCCTTGTGAAACCATTCCCAGATGACCAGTGCAAGTAAACAAACTGCCGCGACGACGGCCAAGGTGGTAATGAAATGAGAACCGAACCAATCATCTTCCTGGCCCTTGTCGAGCAGAATCTGCAGTGCGCCGATACCGAGCGCGAGCAGAGCGATGCCCACATAGTCCAATCGGATGCCGGCTCTCTTGAGCCGGCCTAAGTAGGGTGGATCTTCCACAAACCGGCGCACCAGAAACCACGTGGCGATGCCGACGGGAAGATTAATAAAGAAAATCCAGCGCCAGGAATAGTTGAAGGTGATCCATCCGCCCAGCGTTGGTCCGATGGTAGGCGCCATGATTGCCGTAATCCCGTAAAGCGCAAACGCCAATCCTCGCTGCTGTGGAGGAAAAGTATCTGCGAGAATGGCCTGGGCCATCGGTTGCAATCCGCCGCCGCCTGCGCCTTGCAGCACGCGGAACAGAAGAAGAATCCCGAGGCTGGGAGCCAACCCGCAGAGCAAAGAGCTCACGGTAAAGATGCTCAAACAGGCCATGAAAAAACGCTTTCGTCCAAGCGCGCCCGCAAGCCACCCGCTGATGGGTAAAATGATCGCATTGGAGACCAAATACGAAGTCAACACCCACGTACTTTGGTCATTACTGGCGCCCAGATTTCCGGCCATGTAGGGCAGCGCCACGTTCGCGATGCTGGTGTCCAGCACCTCCATAAAAGCGGCCAGTGCCACGACAACAGCGATCAGCCAGGGATTGAATCTGGGCCGCCAAATATCCTGGTCGAGTGTGAGTGTCGCGGAACTCATTGAAGGTATACGTCGGGCACAACGTTCATGCCGGGCCGCAGCCGGCGATCCTGGTTTTCCCCCGGCTCCAGAACAATCTTGACGGGAATTCTCTGGACGATTTTCACGTAGTTGCCGGTGGCATTCTCCGGTGGAAGCAAACTGAACGTCGGGCCCGTCGCGCCCGCAATGCCGTCCACGCGGCCCTTTAAAATGCGCCCGCTCGAATCCACGTGGATTTCCGCTTTCTGTCCAACGCGCATGTGCTTCAGCTGAGTTTCTTTGAAATTGGCGGTTACCCAAACCTCATCGAGAGGCACAACGGTCAGAAGTTGCTGGCCCGCTTGAATGTTCATTCCCACGACGACGGTCTTGTTCACTTCACCGCTGATGGGAGCAACGATTTTTGTGTATTGGAGGTTTAACTGGGCCTGCTGAAGCAGCGCTCGCTTTTGCTCGACGTCAGCGATTGCGGCGCGTACGCGAGCCTTGGTGGAAGACACCTGTTGCGGGCCGGTTTCTGCCGATTGGTGGTTAGCTGCTGCTTGCTCTAAACGGCTCTGCGCCTGTTGCACGAACTGTTGCGCGGCGGATTCATTGGCGCGCGCCGCTGCTACCGTTGCCGTGCTGGCTTTAGCTGCAGCCACCGCCTGATCGTAGACCTGCTCGGCCACCTCTCGCTTGTCCACCAGCAACTTGTAGCGGTGCAGATCGTCTTGCGCCTTTACATCGTTGGCCTCCGCCTGTTCCAGTTGGGCATGGGCAGCGGTCAATTGCCTTTCCGCGGCAATGATGCCAGCTTTCGTACTATCAATATCCGATGCGGTGAACCTCAGTTGACTGCTAGCGTTCACCGAAGTGATGGGCACCGTGATATTCAGCGATTGCGCCGTTGCTTCGGCGCTGGCCAGATTGGCTTGCGCCTGTGCCACGGCAACCTCGTAGTCTTTGGGGTCGATCTCCACCAGCACGGTTCCTTGCTGTATCCACTGGTTGTCGTCAACGTTTACCTTCACCACGTACCCCGAAACGCGCGCGCTAACGGGATAGAGGTGTACATCCGCCTGGGCATCATCCGTGGATTCGTAGCTGTTCAAATAACGCCACAAGAATACGCCGCCAACGACCAGCACCAGGACGGCGGCCAGAATTACAATCCTTCTGCGGATTCGAGGGCTTACGTACAATCCCGGCGCAAATTTCCTGTCCGTTGACGGTGACGCATCGACGGCGGCTCTGTCACCTGCACTGGGCCCCGAACGGGTTGGGTTTTCTTCCGCCATGTTTATTTTCCTTTGAAGTATTCCTTTACACCCGCTTCCGCGATGCCCAGGGCGCGAGCCAGGGAGATTTTCGCAAAATTGTAGCTGTATAGGCTGGAGATGTACTGCTCGTGCGCGCTCGCAACGGCTTCTTGAGATTGCACCACTTCCACCGTATCGGTGACACCCGCGGTGAAACGATCGCGCGACTGCACCAGCGTTTCCTCCGCCAAATCAATGTTGCTCCGGGCCACATTCACCAGATCCGCGGAGGACTGCAGGTTCAGCAGCGCGGTGCGAATGTCGGAATCGATTTGCGCCCGCAGATTATCCAGGCGTTCCCGCGCCTGCTGGAGCCGTGCATCAGCCTGCAAAATGTCAGCATGCACACGATTGCCTTGAAAAATGGGAATCGCTAGCGTTCCGCGAACGTCGAACACTTGCGTCGCTGTAGAAGGATGCCCGCCGCCCGCACCATAATCCGCATTCAATGAAAGTGACGGGAAGTAGCCCGCCACCGCGGCCTTGCGGGAAAATTCCGCGGCGCGCACATCGGTCATGGCCGCCAGGTAATCGGAGCGCGAGGCGTAGGCGCGTTTCAGGGCTTCTTCAACCGCGATGCCCTCGAACGGACGATCCGGCGAGTTCTCGGTGAATTCGAATTCCTGTGCGGGATCCAGGCCAATCACGCGCCCTACGGTTAACTTCTGGATGGCGAAATTGTTCTTTGCCTGAATCAACTGTTGTTGCCTGGTCTGGAGCTCCACCCTGGCGCGCAGCCCGTCGATCTCCGGCGAAGTTCCCGCATTCACCTGGTCGGTTGCTTGATCGTAAAGCGCTTTCGCCGTCTCCACTTGCGCTTCCGCCGTTTGGATGCGGGCCTGGTCAGCAATGGCTTGCAGATAAACATAGCCAACCGCGAGGACGACAAGGTCGCGCGCGTCTTTGAACGTGTATTCGGCCGATTTCAGGCTCTGGCGGGCCGCGCGCGTATTGTTGATCAGCTTTGAATCAAACAGAGACTGCGCCACGGATACACGTGCGTCGAAATAGGAAAAAGGGCCCACGGACGGGGGAATGGCGGCTCCTCCCAAACTGGTAAAACCCAACTCCGCAAGATTGATCTGCGAGGCCACCACGGAAGGAGCTGCCGTCACCTGCGGCAGGAGAGCGCTTAACTGTTCCCATCGTTGCCCTCGCGCCGAACGAGTATTCGCATCGGAAAGGAGGAGGCCAAGGTTTTGTTTCAATCCGCGGTCAATGGCTTCCTGCAACGAGAGCTGCAGAACTCCGGGGATTAATTTTCCCGGCGTGCTCCCAGAAAACGGGCTTACTCCTTGCGTGCCGGGGATGGGTTGGCCCGGAGTGCTCTCCGGCGTTGTCGGTGCTTGCGCTACGGTTATCGCCGGTCCGCAAAGCAGGAATCCGGCCAGCAGGAACTTGCATCCGGGTCCGCGATTGAGTCTCAAGGGAGTCCCCTCCTCATTTGAGTCGCTGTTCATTACACAACGCAATTTGTCGTGATTCTGGCGAAATCCAGATTTACATGAATCCTAGATGTGCGGATGCCCTGCGAAGTTACACCCAGAATGCCCACAAACTCGATGTCTGGGCATCAGTAATGGCCTGTTGTATGTGGCGAAGGTACTAGGAAGACGTCTCGAACTTGGTGGGATTGCTGTGGACTGGACCGCGCAGAGCGCAATCCAGCCGAACTTCATATCCTCTATAGGCGAGAGCTAGGAGCAAGGTTTGATTACTTTCCTGTAATTAAAAGAATTGGTGGAGCCGATGGGATTCGAACCCACGACCTCCTCGATGCCATCGAGGCGCGCTCCCAACTGCGCCACGGCCCCACGGGAGGAACTTCAGAAAGTTTACCACAAATCCGCGCGAGGCCCGAGTGTCGACTGCATTCACACGCCGCCGGTTGGCAATATTTCAGGTTTTTCATCGCGGGAAACACCTGGGTTCCAGTAGAATGCTGGCATCATGGCAAAACTTACTTTTCTGGGCGCAGCAGGTTGCGTAACGGGATCAAAGTATCTGGTGGAAGCCGCCGGCAAAAAGTTGCTGGTGGATTGCGGCCTTTTTCAAGGCACGGATGACCTGAAAGAGCGCAACTGGCAACCGTTGCCTGTGGATCTGAACTCCATCAATTTCGCGATCCTGACTCACGCCCATCTGGACCACACCGGATGGCTGCCGGTGGTCGTGCGTGACGGATTCCGCAAGCCCATCTTCGCCAATCCGGCGACCATCGAATTGACGGAACTTCTGCTGAAAGATTCCGGCCACCTCCAGGAAGAAGAAACCGCGGACGCCCTCAAGCACAATTGGAGCAAGCACGCACATCCTACAGCGCTTTACACGTCGCAAGATGTCGACCCGGTGTTGCGGCTGCTGAAGCCCATGCCGCGCAATGGCGGCTTCGACATTTCGCCGGAATTTCATGTGGAGTCCTACGACGCGGGACACATTCTTGGCTCCTCCAGCCTGGAATTGACGATCACGGAGAACGGTAAAAAAACCGTGGTCGTGTTTTCCGGGGATGTGGGCCGCTACGACCAGCCGATCCTGAATGATCCCGTCACGCCCGTGACGAAGCAGATTGACGTCCTGCTGTGTGAATCCACGTACGGCGATCGCGAGCACGAAGCAGGCGATCCACTGGCACTGTTGGGAGACATCGTGAATCGCGTGGTGAAGCGCGGCGGGTCCATCGTGATACCCGCGTTTGCGATCGGGCGCACGCAGACGTTCATGTACTACCTGCGGCAACTCGAGAACTTGCAGCGCATCCCCAAGGTTCCCGTCTATGTGGACAGCCCAATGGCTCTGAGCGCAACGGACCTCTATCTTAAACACAAAGAGGATCATGATCTGCTGTTTGCGCGCGATGAGCAGAACGGCGGCGATCCCCTGAACGTGCACGAGTTCCACCTCACGCGCACCGCGGACGAGTCCAAGCAGATCAACAACGTTAAGACGCCGTGCATCATCATCTCGGCGAGCGGCATGGTGACGGGTGGACGCGTGCTGCACCACCTGGCTCAGCGCTTGGGTGACGCGCGCAACGCGGTGATCCTGGGGGGATTCCAGGCGGAGGGGACGCGCGGGCGGGCTTTGCAGGATGGGGCCAAAACTCTGAGCTTGTTCGGCCAGACCGTTCCTGTCCTGGCGGAAATCTTGGAAATGGGGCAGTTTTCCGCGCACGCGGGAAAGAGCGAGTTGCTGCGCTGGTTGACGGCCCTCCAAGTCCCGCCAAAGCAGGTGTACCTGACACACGGCGAACCCGCTGCGGCCCAATCGTTGCAACAGGCCATTACAGAGAAGTTCCGCTGGAAGGCCTCCGTGGCTCGCTATCTGGATACAGTGGAAGTGGGGTAAAAAGCAACGCGGGAACCTTTTGGAACAAAACCAGGCTGGATTATCGGATTGCGCGTCCTGCCCAGAGACTTTACACAAAAGTGACAAATTATTGTGCGTAACGCGAGAAACATTTTCTTGGGTGGCTTCGTCTATATCAGCAAGACCACTCGCGGGGTAGGAAGCTAACCACCACAGGGCAACCGACCAATAGCTTCCTACCCCTTAATTAAATCGAAAGCAAAAGAGCGAAAGAGAAAGTGTAATTTTCTCCCCGCAACGTGGGGGTTAGGATACGGCCAAAACGGCCCGTTTGGTAGGGGTACTCTCCGGCATGGGCGGAATTTCGCTCAGTTTCAGCCCGGCCACAAACATGGGCGTGGGGGCGACGCGTCCCCAGCGATTAAGCTCCCACCGCGCGCGAAGGAACCGCACTTCGGGGCGCAGGGAGAGATCCAATACCATTTTGGTAGTGCCGCGATAGAACTGTTGCGGAATCTTCAAGTATGGCTTTTTGCCGAACTCCTGCCCGTCCGCCGAACCCCACAACGATACATCCAGGGACTCCTGCTCAATCTGATCGGTAACGCAAAGCTCGCAGAGAAACGCTCGCGTGGTGGTGGCGGAGATATCGACGGCCTGGCCATCGGCGTTGGATTCCAACTTCGTTTCCGGCGGAATGATGGAAAGTTCGAGTGGCACAGTGGGGTTCCTCTTCGTTACGAGGAGATTTTAGCACAAGAGGAAATTGGAAGTTGAGCAGCCAGCATTAAGCGCGTCACCCCTGTAGGCGGATTAGTTCCGGGTGTGCTGTTACCCGGCAAGGTTTAAGCTCGCTCACTTTTTCGGCAGCTTTTCCCCCGCTAGCTTCTCTGCGGTCGCCAGAGCATCTGCGGCCTTTACCTTCACGTCCGGTTCCACGCCCGTCTCCGCCCAGTCGGTCTTTGAGAAAGGATTGATCGGCCTCGTTTCAGGAATGCCCATTCCGAAGTGATCATCAATGCGGTGAAAAACTCCCGAGTGCGCCGCACCGCCTGTCGTCTCACCTACAAGCGTGGCGCGTTTCAGCATCTTCAGGTCGTAGCAAAATTGCTCCGCGCCGGAGAAAGTCCTGGCTGACGTCAAGGTATACACCGGCTTGTCCGCCAGTCTGTTTCCCGGAATAGGGGAGCGCGTCCAGGACTGCTCCGTCGTGTTTTCCCTTGGGCAGTACAAGTACACTGGATGGTCGAACAGGTAGGCGGCCATCAGCGAGACCATGGCCGGTTCGCCGCCACGGTTGTCCCGCAAATCAAAGATAACCACATTCGCGCCGTTCAGATGCGACATCGCAGCAGCGGCCGCTGACTGGCAGATAGAAACGTCGGGAAACGAATTGAGCTTCAAATAGCCGATATTGTGCGGCAGAATGTCGACCTTTTCGATCGTGCAATTTTGTTGCTTCATCGCTGCCCGATAGCGGGCAACGTCTCCCGGTGTTTGTCCGGCTGGGTGCCGAGGCAGAGGGTCCCGGTTGTAGTCCAGTGTCAGGTGCTTGTCAGGGCTGACATCCCTCATCTGCCGAGTCAGCAGAGCGGCGAAGTCTGCACCATCTGTCACCGCGTCGTCATCACCGTTCTTCTCGTGGGCCAGCAGTGCATCCGCCATCTTCTGCGCATTGTCGCGGTCAATATAGTATTTCTTCAGAATATCGGCCGCGGCCTCAATCACACGTCGGCGCTCCGCAGCATCAAGATTCCCGCTCCGGACTGCCGCGCCGGTCATTGCGCTGGCCGGATCAGACGGGTTCTGATGCGTCGCCTGTTGTTCGCCAAAGCTGGATTGATTTCGCATATCTCCCGGATCAATGTTCATGCCGCCCGCGTAGCTTCCGGGGTGGTTAAGTAAGATCGAAAATACGGCGAGGGCAAGTAACGTCAGAAGTCCGCCGGAAAACAAAGAACCAGGGCGCGGTGATTCGTCCTCAAGGACAAAGAACGAAGGCATGCCGCCCAGGCCAGACTGGACGGAAGCGCCAACCAGGGCCGGCTGGATTAAACGGTACTGGCGCGGAACGGAAATTGCCAAATCTGCAAGCAGATCAAGCCACAAGCGGAGTCTCGGGAAAAGTCCTTTTTCATCGCGGAAACGGTCGCGGAAAAGTTGTAGGGCTTCGTCACCGTATGCCGCACGGAAATGAGAAGGGTACAGACGCAGCAGCCGGGCGTAAATCTTCTCAGACATAGTCCCCCCTTAAGATATTTTTGGCCCTCGCGACACGCAACAAATCGGCAAGTCTTTCGGCCTCGGAGCGTGCCAATCTGCGCCCCACCGACGTCAACCGGTAATAACGGCGTCGCTCATGGCCGATTTTAGCGTCCTCGCGCTGGTCCACCTCTTCGACGAGTTTTGCTTCCAGGAGAGTCTGGATGGAGCTGTAAAGGGTTCCAGGACCGAGTCGCATGCGCTCGTCAGTCTGTTTCGCCACCTGCCGCATGATCCCGTAACCGTGCAGGTCTTCACCGGCGAGGGAGAGCAGGATTTGGAATGCCGCGGAAGGTAGCGGGTCGAGTTTTCGTTTGGGCATGGTAGCTCGATAATCAGTATATCGATGAACGACTATACTCTCACGCTTTCGGGAATGCAACCCTGTTTGCCCTACTGGTGGCTCGCGATCAGCGCTATGCGAATGTCCCGTGGCACGCCTCCTCCTCTTCCTGAACTAAAACTCATTAAGAAAATCCAATGAAGCATGCTCCGTCTGCCGCTGGGCTGAGCTACAGGCCTGCCGACGCCGCTTTGGCCGCAACGATGGTGCCTTTCATGTGCGGACATGCGACAGCACGCTCATTCCATTTAGATTGCAAGTCACGAAATCGAGCAGTCTTGCGGCAATAGTGCAGCACATCGTTCGGCGGAGGGGCCCTCTTGGGGTTCGCTTGTAGAAATGTCCCCGTCGCGGCAATTCCGACGCCGGTTTGGCATGTAATCTGCCTTTTCCGACAAAGAGTTCCAGAGCGATCGGAACTCGGGGCTTCCTCCTGGCAGCCCAGTGCAAACGGTTGTTCCTACTTGGCAATGGCGAAACACGACGCCAGGTCACGGTTCTGGCAACGACGGAATCTCCGCCAACCAGTTTCGCTCTGAGAAATCTCATTCTGCCAAAAGAGATGACCGATCAGGATGCAGTCACAAAGGAGATCTTTCGCTATGCGACATGCAACTCGGGGGCTTCATCCAAGCGTGACTGTCAATCTTCCTGCCCAGATCAAGTTCGTGTGCGATCTTCTGCGCACCTCTACGCCGCCGCGCTCGGCTCAGGCTTGTCGTGCGAATGGGCTTGCCGGGGGATTCAGACTGAAGAACTGGTCCAGCTTGGGTGTGGCAGTTCCCCTGGTCTTGATCCTTGGTTTGTTGACGATGATTGGATGTGCGGGTGGTTGGCAAGGATCCATCTCTGAACCGCCCAGCATCCTGCAGCAGCCGTCCAGCCAGACGGTAGCTGCGGGACACACAGCCACCTTTTCCGTGACCGTCTCTGGCACGGGGCCGATGAGTTACCAGTGGTACAAGAATGGCGTGGCGATCAGCGGCGCCACATCCGGTTCCTACACGACTCCGGCGACAGCCATGAGCGACACGGGTGCGCTTTTCTCCGTGGTGGTCTCGAGTTCTTCCGCAAGAGTTACCAGTGCTCCCGCCACCTTGACGGTCACCGCCGCGGCGCTGCAATCCATCGCGGTGACGCCAGCTAGTTCATCGATCGCCAAAGGAACAACGCAGCAATTCACCGCAACGGGAACGTACAGCGACGGCAGCACACAGAACATTACGACGAGTGTGACCTGGGCGTCGGCGAATCCGCTGGTAGCGATGGTTGGTGGCAGCGCGGGTTT
>Ga0209517_10003543_pt1 | contig 21093 bp, 18 predicted proteins | sample PeaSoiMetSII2010_FD_187695 | JGI IMG/M metagenome (GOLD analysis project Ga0209517, IMG submission 187695) | Peat soil microbial communities from Weissenstadt, Germany - SII-2010 (SPAdes) (version 2) | ecosystem: Environmental > Terrestrial > Soil > Wetlands > Peat | place: Germany...
AAGAAGGGCGAAGTAACCGAACTTTTGCATTCACAGTATTCTATCCATGCTCTGGATTACATTTTTGAACGACCAATTTTTAAGTCATCCGATTTCACGAACAAGGGAGATATACCGACTCCCTCCGCCAAACGAATTCTCGGGATGTTACGTGATAATGGGATGCTTCGAATTTTAAAGGATTCAAGCGGCCGCCGCCCTGCCGTTTATTCTTTTCCTGCATTATTGAACATCGCCGAAGGGAAGAATGTTTTTTAGTGGATAATGAATTACCTACAAGGCAATTTGTGGATAATAAAATCAAAAATTTGATCCACAATTGGGGTTGTAAGCACTACGTGAGCCACAAAAAGAATTACTGGGTGTTCTTGCGTACTTATGGGATGTTCCATTCTATTGGCCGATTTCAAAAAGGAATCTTGTCGTCCTCCGTCGAACCAGAAGACTGATTGTTGGGGATACGAATCAGAAACATGCTCTCGTGCTGTTCGATCCACTCCCATCCCTCCTGTTGGAGGAAGAGGCATGTGAAGGTATTACCATTGCAGTCTGTGGCTTCGCGCGTGCTAATGAACCTCTTCTCCCGTAGGCGTTTTAAACCGAGAGCAAAGCCAAGAGGCGTGAAACCTGCTTTCTCTACGTCCTGCTTCACAGAGTAGACAGAGATCAGGTCATCCGGCATAGTGACACTGCCGCATTTATCAGCGGGCGGGTGAGAAGTGAGCAGCGGATAAAACATGGCGAACAGAGGCGGTTAAAAGCTAAGTTGAGCGGTTGATTAATTCGGCAATTTCTTGTGGGTAGCTGATGTCATTGGCGAATCCGGGTCCTAAACGGCCGCAGACGCGTAATCCGGTGTCCTGGATGGATATTAATTGCTGCGTTTTCTGCGAGTAAGTGAAGTCATTGAAGATCTCGGGTCCTAAATGTCTGAAGCAGTCGACAGTCGCCGATCAAAATCAGTTGTCAGTCGCCGATCAAAATCGGTGGCCGGTCGCCAGTAATTGGTCGCCAGAAAAAAGCTATTTCCGAGGCCACGGAAGACTGCTTTAATGTGTATAAATAATCAGTTGAGGTATCATTTACTGGCACTCGTCAGCGTCACTTCCCGGCCGTTTTGCGGTAAAGTAGCATCTCAGGGGGGAAAGGGATTTCGTTCGCAGAGAGAGTTTTTGTCCTTAACCGCTGCCTTTTAACCCTACAACGACAGTTGAGGGGGCCCGACTTTCTTCCTGCGATGAGAGCAATAGGCCACATGATTTTTCCGCTGAATCCACTCGATTAGTTCGATGATGGATTCGAGATCTCTTTTCCGAACTGGGAGTAGCACCTGAATGAGCATTCTAAGCTGCAATATAGTAATAGACGGTGCTTTTTTTCCCAATCTGATTTTCAAGTGCCATAGAAAATGGTGGGCCATGGGCTTGCCTTGATGCAACGCGGTGAGGAAACCTTATTGAAATCCATAACACATCATCATCAGGCGTTGCTGGAGCGGTTAATACTTCTGTAAATAATATGGGAATAAATTATGTTCCTTTCCCATTTGCGAGCAAAGGCCAGCGCATCCCTGTCCCCAATAAATCCACGCAAGTGACAGTAGACGTGCATGGCATTCAACTCATGCTGAAGGTCTGCGTGCATCGCCTTTGCCGCCTTGACCCGCAATATCTTCAATTTGTGGATTTTGTCTTTTACTCTCATTTCGATGTCCTTCCCGCTTTGGTATCACCACTGAGCTTCTCGCGAAAGAGTTACCAATCTTCTACAGCATAAAGCGTGCCTGACCCCAGGCAAGACTGAAAAAAATGATTGGCAGCATTTGATATTTAGGATTAAGTTAATGAAGACCTTAGCCGATGGCCAGCCCGGGCTTTAGCAGCGTGATGATCGAGGCCTAAAATTTTGAGGGAGACGGTGATTCGCATTCCTCATCAAAAGAGGTAATCGAATCCTTCAAATGACCACTTTTCAGTTAAAAATAGCTGCAGACAATGCCTGGGTTCGAGGATCAAGAGTATTTGAAGGAAATACCCAGCTTTCTCATTCGGCTTCTCAGTGTATTGGGGTTGATTCCAAGAAGTTGAGCCGCCCCTGTGGGGCCGCTTATCTTTCCATTGGATTTCTGAAGTGCCTGACGAATTTGCCGGGACATCGTTTCATCCAGGGTGGGCAAATCGCCCGCCCTATCCGGCTCTAAAGCCGGCGCTTTGGTCTTCTCCAAAATTTCCAGATGTTCAAACCTCAGCCGCTCATTTTTCCCCTTGCCTCGTATATGAATAAGCTCGCGTTCGATCAGGTTCTCGAGTTCCCGTATATTTCCAGGCCAATGGTAAGCCTTCAGGCGTTCGACTTCTTCGATAGAAACGGTGGGTAGAGGGTAGATTTTGAGCTCCTTTGCTTTCTTTTCTAAAAAGTGATTAACCAGGGCTGGAATATCATCCTTGCGGTACCTTAACGGCGGAAGTGTGATCGGGAATACATTGAGCCGGAACCACAGATCCTCCCGAAACGCTCCTGTTCGGATCGACTCTGCCATATCCCTGTGCGTTGCGGCAATGATTCGGACATCCACTGGAATAGTTTTTGTCCCGCCCACGCGTTCGATCTCCTTTTCCTGAAGCACCCGAAGGAGTCTAACCTGAGCCTGAGGCGGCAATTCGGCAATTTCATCGAGGAAAATGGTTCCCGTATCGGCGCGCTCGAAACGACCTTTTTTCTGAGTGATGGCCCCGGTAAACGAGCCTTTTTCATGCCCGAAAAGCTCGCTGTCAACAAGGCTGTCCGGGATGGCGCCGCAGTTTACCTTAACCAGCGGCGCACTTCTTCTCGATGAGCTGTAATGAATGGCATTCGCGACTACTTCTTTGCCGACGCCGGTCTCTCCAAGGAGAATAACCGGGCTGTTGAGAGGAGCTACCTGCCGCACCATGTCCATTACGTTTTTTAGGCCATATTCGGCGCCGATAATTTCGGAGACCGAGAAACTTCGCAGTTCCCGGCTCAACTCCCGATTTTCAGCATCCAAGATGTCTTTGAGCTTTACGACTTCCTGGTAGCGAAGGGCATTGGACATAGCGATTGTGAGGGGCTCTCTCAAAGGAGAGATCAGATCTAAATGCTTTTGGGTAAAGATTGCCTTCCCCTCTGCATGCATACCCAAAAAACCCACGCGATTGCCCTCCAGAACCAGATCCATAGAGAGAGAAGAACAGTTCGACAGGTCAAAATCGCGCCGAAGAATCTTTACTAATTCACTTTGTTCATTCCATTGTCTTGTGGCGACGCCACCAGCCTTTGTTGCGGATTCCAACTCCTGGATGGCTGCCCTCGACAGGGGAGTGGGGGGCAAGGTTTTTTTGTCGCCGGCCTCATCAACGTTTGCGAGATTACTGAGAATCCCGGTACTCGGATCAAACATGCTGAGATCGGCCTGGAATACGGGAATAAATAGCCGGATATAAGAAAAAAAATTTGATAAGGCCTTATCGATATCGAGGCTGCTGCAGATTCGTAGCGTGGCCTGCCGAAAAAACTCATTTTTGTCAAACTCCATGCCTTTCTCCTCCGTCCTGCCGTCACAGGTTCTTGTGCTATTTAACAATTATACACGATGTTTGACAAAAACTTACCAGCTTTCGTGGATTTTCCGCATGCTGTTTTTCAAATACACCTATGATCCAATACAGATTTGGGTGGCACGAATATGGCTATACCCGTCGATAGAGGATGCGCGCGTCGGCCCGCCCCACTTCCGGGGCGCCCTTTCTCAGCCCACAAAAAGGATACGATGCGGACCGCCTCATCAGTAAAAGGAATCCAGGAATGGGATGGAAAGGAGTAGATCATGAATTGGCTTGAGATGATAAGCACCCGGGCGGCTGGGCTTGTCGAAGCAGAAAAAGTCTTGGAGATCTGCAGGCAAATGTATCTATCCATTGATGGCGAGAAACTCTTGAAAATGACCGTATTTTGCAATGCAAAGTATGCGACCGATATCTGCATTCTTTTTCATTGGAAGTCCGACCCCGGGACCGAAAGCATTTTAGGCAAGCTATTAAGTGCGGCGCTCGAAGATTTTGGACTGGTAAACCATTCGATTTGGATAAACAAGAAAGAGCAACTCATTAAGTCGGTAGATTTTGCGTCTCTAAATAGAACGGAAACACTGGATGGACCCCGGGCGCAAAAAGGAGAGTAAAATGAAAGCGTATATGAATCTCATGGAGTTAATCGATTGGGGCGTGGCTATCATAGAGCCGTGCCCTGTTTTGGTAAACGATTTTTGCGCCTGTGAAAAGCGGCGGGCGCTGCTGGAAAACTTCAGGCGATGGGTAGAATTTTAGAAGGAGATGGGGTTGCGCTCCGATACCAGGGAGCCAGCCAGGCGACTGGACCTCAAGATGGCTGCTGGCATGAATCCTGCGCCTTTTTCCTAAAATTCCGCAAGGAGACAACTGTGGTTTCTGAATACCGATTAAGAACATACCCGAGAGATCTTGCTTTGTTCGTCCGGGAGCACTGGCAAGCTGTCGACGCCGGCCATACGGATTCAGGCTCACTCCCCAGCCTGTCGGTCTTGGAACATATTATCTCGGTGTGCTACCAGGCCAGTTTGCTTCGAGAAGAGGGGCGGCCCGTCAGATTCAGGCTAATTTTTTTGTCCCCCGACCGATTTCCACCCGATCACGTGCCTCCGGCCGGACTTCACAGGCTGTTATTCAGAGACAAGCTGCCATTTACCGAGCGTGAACTGCGAAAGCTCTCGCCATCGGTGGATTTCTACAGTTCCCTGACAGGATTATGGCATGACGGGAAGAGCGGATTATCGATCTGGGGGATTGTGCATTCCGGACCACGATGGGCCCAAAGCGTGCATGGTGGCGGGAAGGAGTTCCAACCGCTTCCCGACTCTCTCGTAGTCAGTGTTACAAATCCGGGTCGCATAACCGTGAATAATGGATCCACCGAAATCGCCACGCTCAATTCCGGAGAAATTATCAGCCCTTCGATGGCGGTTTTTGATTCTTTGTGGATCCACTCGGAATTCAGCTCCATAGTCGATGAGGAACTTGCGTTCCACAGGGAAGCTCGAAAAAGAGCGAAAAAACCTTGGGCGGCAATTGGTCCTGATTTCTTTGGGACAATAAAAAAACAGGTCTTCATGAGAATTATAGGCAGGATTCACTCTTACAGACATGGCGGCACTTTGATTTTCATCCCCGACGAGCTTAAAGAGCAGTTTTTGTCAGAGAATCCATACATAAAATTTAAGTATAGATTCGTTGACGAAGAACCATGCAGACGATTTCGAACCCTTATCGTCAAAATAGCCGATGCGCTGGCGGAATTTTACGGCTCGATTGAAAACCCGGAACGAGAAGTCGGCTGGACAGAATACCTGGCCAGTAAAAATCAAACTCTTTCCCGGCTGGATGAGTCACTGTTTGAGTGGGCCCATCAGGTTGCCGACATGACGCAGGTGGACGGCGCCGTGGTGATGACACACAGATTGGAAGCGATAGGATTTGGAGCTGAAATATCCGGCAAACTGGAGCGTGTTGATTCGGTAGCCCAAGCCTTGGACCCCGAAGGAATAGAGATTCAGAAGGAGCAGACCGACTGCGTTGGCGCCCGCCATCATTCAGTTTACAATTTGTGCAATGCATTGCATGACGTTGCGGCGATAGTAATCTCACAGGACGGAACAGCCGAACTTGTCAAATGGAACGAGAGTAATGTGACTTTATGGGAACAGTTGTCGCCCAGCCTTATAGAGGTATAACAACTAGGAGGAAGACAATGAGCAGATTTCCGGAAAATATGGCAAAGTCACTTGGAGTCAAACTTCCTGAAGAATATATCCATTTCATGGAGAAATACGGCAGCAAATTACCAGACGACCCTTTCAGCCAGGGGAGCCGGATTGCCGGACTGGGGAACGACGCTTTTGTCATCGGAACGACTGAAGCCTTTCGAGCCAAAATACCTCATTTTCCGATTGAAAAAGTCGTGATCGGCTATTCAGGCGTTAAGAACATAGTGCTCAATAGGACCAACGAAACAATTGACACTTTCGTGGCGCTGGACACCAGGGATGGAAAGGTCCTCGAAATCGATTCTCTTGGAGCCGCGGAGACAATCGCCGATAGCTTTGAGGACTGGGTCGGCCCCGAACTTTTAATCTCAGAGTTCAAAGAAGAATTTGAGAGCACGCTCACCGTTGTCCTGTTCGGCGATCGGCTGAAAGCTGAGAAAGCCTGCTCAAACCTGATGAAATTGCAGCATCACGAATACATTGATTTTGAGGATATTGTAGTCGTGGTAAAGGAAGCAGACGGAGCGATCAGGCATCATCAAACTCATAAAACAGCCAAAAAGGGAGCAGCATCGGGGAGCATAACCGAGTTGGTTGCCGGTGCTCTATTGGAGTTGCCGCTGCTTGGAGCTGTTCTGGGCGCAGTTAGGGGCGCGATATCCGCAGTACCTGAGGATACAGGGATAGATGACGATTTTATACAGAAATTGTCAGCGAACTTCAAGCCGGGAACATCCGCCCTGTTTGCATTGGTGGATAAGATCCAGCCCGATAAAGTACTCGAATCATTTCGTGGTTTTGGGGGCAAGGTGCTCGTGACCTCCATCAGTAGAGAGAAAGCGGCTAATCTGCAGGCGTACCTTGATGACGCTTAGGGAAATATGGAGAAGGGACGCGAGATTTAGCCCGAGGAAGTCTCAGTCTTACAGGCAATTTGTTATGAGACTGGAACGGCAGGCGGGCTTATGAGATCAGAATCTGGTGGGTGGATTTGTTTCCAGACCTTTGCTTATCGACTGTACAGGAAAGAAAGGATGCTTATTATAGTGACTATTTGTCCAATCAGGATGGGACGAAGGCCGAGTTGTCGATGTTTGTCTGCCATCCACCGAAACAGGGCCATGGATAAAGGAATTTTACCTCTCTGTGTTCTTTAGCTCCCCGGGAGCAACGCTTATGATCCATGTGTTTTTAAAATATATCGAAAATACTGGAGTAAGCAATGAATGCTCAAAAGATACTAACTATGGACAATGAGCAGTTTTCTTCTTTTCTTGATAATGAAATCCTGGTGATTCGAGAGAAACAGCATATCTCCCATTTGACTCAGGACATCGGAGACATTTTCTCTTTGTATAATTATATGGATTCAGTGCTCTCAAGTAGGGCATACAAGGCTTTGGTTATGTTTGCCCGTTCTGAGCAGAGCCTATACATTGAGCACAACCACTTTCTATCGAGAATACTTTCGGGCGATCAAAAAAATCTGGACCGATTTCTGAACGTTGTCAACAGATACATTCTTTCATTATCGAAGGTCTATTGCATGACTGTTTTCGCTGGGCAAGGGACGGTCTCCCTGTTCTATTTGGATATTGGATTGGCTTATGACTACCGCATTGTTGCAGAAGACACTGTATTTGAAAACCTTAACCTGGACATCGGACTGATCACAAAAGGAAGCGGGTATTTCTTGCCGCGCCTGCTCGGCATTCGGAAAGCCACAGAAGTGCTGCAGTGGAAGAGCTTTCCCGCCGAAGACGCCTTACAGTTGGGGTTGGTAGATCTGATCGTTCCTGCGTCGAGGCTGGAAGAAGAAACAATGCAGTTCGCGTCAGGAAACAAGGCTAACCTGTCTTCAACTCTGCTCGGCATCCGCAAGTTGTTCAAGTGCGATATCAAGGAGCTCATGCGAAGCCTGGAGCTGGAAGATTATCTTATCAAAGAACGCTTTAAGTCGGAAGAGTTCAGACGGATGTTCACTGCGAACGTGAAAACTGGGTAAGCTAATGCTTTGAAAGCTTCAAGCGACAGCATTCGATTTTTAGACAGGGTGTACTTCGAGGATAAGGGACAGCTGCTCGTTGCGTTCCTCAAACCTCAGGGAGAATCAGGGCAAATATTTGCGAGGTTTACCTGCAGACCATTCAATGGGCGGGTCCATTCGATGCCGCCACGCCCAGCTTGACGAACAGGGAGGATTGTTGTGCTATGCGATCTGTATTAACGGTCTTTTCTCTTCTGGCTTTTCTGGTGCTGGTTTCCTGTTCCCAGGGTAAAAGTGGGGAGCAGCCCGCCGGCAATGCGATGCCGATAAAAACGGGAAAGGTACGACACGTGCAACCGCCCGAATTCGTGTCGGTGAGTGGTACAGTTACATCGCCTGAAGCACCGGTCCAGGTTTCTTTTCTGATCCCGGGAAAGGTGATCCAGGTTTTGCCTCGGGAGGGCGATTACATTGAAAAGGGACAACTTCTGGCGGCAATAGACCCAATTGACTATAAACTGTCGCTTCAGGCTGCATCCGCGCAGGCCGGACAGGCAAAGGTCGCGCTCGACCGCAGCAAAGACGAATACGCCAGGATGAAGTTCCTGTATGAGTCCAGGAGCCTCGCTGGAAACGATTTTGAAAAATTCAAGGCGGCCTTTTTGAGCGCCAAGCAGCAGGTAGATCAAGCGGTTGCAAATCAAAAGCTTGCCCAAAAGCACCTGAGCGATTCATCGCTTTATGCCCCTGCCGCCGGTTTTATTTCAAGGCGGTCCATAGAACCGGGCCAGACTGCAAGTCCCGGAATCCCTGCTTTCGAAGTGGTGAGGCTCGATCCCGTGGAGATCAACGTGGGCGTTCCGGAGACCGACATTCATCTCGTCAGGGTCGGGCAGACGGCATGTGTCGCAATCCCGGCTCTGCCGCCTAAATGCTTCGAGGGAAAAGTGCGGATCATCAACGTCTCGGCGGACCCCAATACCCGAACGTATATGACTAGGATCGTGGTTCCCAATCCAGCCCATATCCTCCGAATCGGGATGGTTGCCGAGGCCAGGATCCAGGGAGACAGGTTCCTCGACCTGATGACCCTTCCGGCCGAGACCATCGTGCGGGACCCCCAAGGGGCGACGATTGTTTTTGTATATTATCCCGAGCAGCAACGCGTATACGCGAAGCGGGTCGAAACGGGAGCCGTCTATGGCCGGGAAATCGCGATCAGAAGCGGACTTTCAGGGGATGAGGCCATCGTTTTCGCAGGGCAGGAGAAGCTCCGGGACGGAACCATGGTCTCCTTAGTGGATGAAACCACCCCTGGAGGGCCGCAAACCCTGCCTGGAAAAAACGAGGTGCGTTAATGGACCCGGTGAAGTTTTCTCTTCGTTACCCGACAGTTACCTTGATCCTAACCGCCATGGCGGTAGCGGTCGGACTGTATTCCTTCCTCTACATGCCACGCACGGAAGACCCGACAGTCACCATTCGCACCGGCCTGGTGATTGCGCTTTATCCGGGCGCAACCTCGGAACAGGTCGAAAAGCAGGTAACAAAAACCCTGGAAAAACACATTTTCAAGTTTCCGGAAGTCCGCAAGGACAAAACCTATTCAACCAACCGCCCCGGTCTGGTCATCATTAACGTGGAACTTGAAAGCAACGTAATAAACTCGGACGTCATCTGGGGCAAAATCCGCCACGAGATGAACGAGACCCGGGCACTCGAGCTGCCCGAGGGTGTCCGAGGCCCTATCGTCAATTCCGATTTCGGCGACACGGTGGCAATGCTTCTCGCGGTACACGGCGAGCGCTATGGCTACCGCGAGTTGCGTGACTACGTGGACACAATTCAAGATGAGCTGCGCACGATTCGTGAAGTGGGCAAGCTGGCCATGTATGGCGAGCAAGGCGAGCAAATCTGGATAACCGGCGACCTGCAGCGCATGTCGCAGTATTTCGCGGACCCGCTTAACGTGTTCCAGGCCCTCAGGCAGAGGAATATTATCGAGAGTTCCGGCCATTTTGAAGCCGAGCAGACGAAAATCCCCCTGCGCACCACCGGCCTGTTCAATACGGAAGAACAGATCAAAAATGTTCTGGTGGACGTCTCCCGCACGGGCCAACCCGTCTATATCCGCGACTTTGCCGAGGTGGAGCGGCGATACCAGGACCCGACGTTCATGGTGCGCTACGACGGCGAGCCGAGCCTGCTGTTGTCCGTTGAAATGCAGAAGGGGAAAAATATCGTCGAACTCGGCGAAAGTATCCGGGACACCTTTAACCGCCTCAACTCCCTGCTGCCGCCGGATGTCCGGATCGATCTCATCGCCAATCAGCCTGAGGTCGTCAAGGAAAGCATCACGCATCTGAGCCATGAATTCATGCTGGCAATTGCTTCCGTGATAATCGTCACGATAATACTGCTGCCCATCCGGGTAGCGGTGATCGCAGCGCTTGCCATTCCAATAAGTATATTAATGACCCTCGGGGCAATGAACGCCATGGGCGTCGCGCTGCATCAGGTCTCCATCGCGGCGCTCATCGTGGTCCTCGGGATCGTCGTGGACAATGCCATTGTCATTGTCGACAATTACGTCGATCTCCTCGACCGCAAGGTCCCCAGGGAGGAGGCGGCCTGGCGTTGCGTTTCCGAAGTGATCGTTCCGGTCCTTTCCGCAACCGCGACCATCATCTTTTCTTTCCTGCCCCTGTTGATACTGACGGGGTCGGCCGGCGAGTTTATCCGTGCGCTTCCGATAACGGTCGCCATAGCCCTTGTTGTGTCGACCATTGTGGCCGTGATGATAACTCCGATTTTCTGCAGGTTTTTCGTCAAAAAGGGGCTCCACGACCACGAAAACGGCACAGCCACCCCGGGTAAGGAGAAGTTCAACTTCTTAAACCTTCTCCAGGCCGGCTACAGGGTGGTTATTGCCTTTTTCATGCGCCATAAGGTCCCGGCCATGGTTTTGGGGGCAGGCGCCATCGCGATCGGGGTAGTCCTCTTCAGAATAGTGCCTCAGCAGTTTTTTCCAACGGCGGAGCGCAACCAGTTCGTGGTCGACGTATGGACGGCCCAAGGCACGCGAATCGAGGAGACGGACGCGGTGATGCGCCGGATAGAAGCGTACATGAAGGGGAGAAAGGAAATCGAGCATTTTGCAGCCTTTATCGGCCAGAGTGCACCGAGGTTTTACTACAATGTCAACCCCCAGCAGCCGGATGCCGCCTACGGGCAGTTCATCGTCAACACCCATTCAGCGAAGCAAACCCCGGCATTGGTGAACGATCTCCGGAAATCCTTTACCTCGGTGGCCCCCGAAGCGATGGTCATCGTGAAGGAAATGCAGCAGGGGATGTCCCTGGAGGCCCCCGTCGAGGTGCGGATCGTGGGAGAGGATATCCGGGAATTAGAGCGCATAGGCTCGCAGGTGGAGGAAGTGCTCGTTCAAATCCCTTTTTCGGATTTCGTCCACCGTGACTACTTCAACGAATCCTGCATGGTGGACGTAAAGGTCAATGAGGAACTGGCAAACAGACTCGGAATAACCAACTCTTCCATATCGAAGGTCGTGGACGGAGGATTCGACGGAGTCCCGGTGAGCACGTTCTGGGAAGGCGACAGGGCGGTCACGATCCTGCTCCGTCTCGCCCAGGCGTCCCGCTCCTCCTTTAGTGACGTGAGCAATACCTATGTTAGCTCTCAGTTGACCAAGGCCAGGGTGCCGCTTCGCGCCGTCTCCACGCTTACGCCGGAATGGCAGACCAGCAGGATCGTGCGCCGCAACGGCGTGAGGACCCTGACCGTTCGAAGCTTCGTGAAGGGTGGCCATTATGCGTCGGAGCTCCTCGAGGCGGCACGGCCAGCGATTGAAAAGCTGCCGCTCCCGCCGGGGTACAGGATTGAATACGGAGGGGATAAGCGCAACACCGACGAGACAATGCCCGAGATGCTGACTGCGCTCGGCATCAGTCTCGTCGCTATCTTCCTCACACTGCTCATACAGTTCAAAAAAGTATCGGAGGTCCTGATAGTGATATCATCGATTCCTCTCGCGCTTCCCGGCGCCGTCCTGGGACTGATAATTACACACAACCCGTTCGGGTTTACCGCTTTCATGGGACTGATCGCCCTCTGCGGGATCGTGGTGCGAAACGCAATAATTCTCATCGACTACACTAACGAGAGGATGCGGGAGGGACACTCGCTTGAGAGGGCTGCAATGGAGGCGGGCGAGCGCCGCCTGCGGCCGATCTTTCTGACCACAATGGCCGCGGCCGCAGGAGTACTGCCGATGATCCTTTCCAAGTCAAGCTTATGGAGCCCCCTGGCAAGCGTTCTGGCCGTTGGACTGATCTGGTCCATGTTCATCACTTTGCTTGTGGTCCCGGTGCTGTTCGTAATAGTCAAGTCGCGCAGGATCAAGCATCCTTCCGCTGCTGTGGCGGCAACTCTCATCGCCGCGCTGATTCTTACAGCGAATCCGGCATTTGCGGAAACAAAGCGCCTCACCCTGACCGAAGCAGTCGATCTCGCCCTCAAAGGGAACTCCGGGCTCAAGATTGCGCGCTTCAAAGTAAACGAGAAAGGAAAGAAGGTCGATTCCACCTCTGCGGACTACTATCCGCACCTGTCCAACTATTCCTGGGAGATGGGCACCTCCGAGTCACAACTATTAACCATCCCGTTGCCTGGCATTGGTACAGTTCCTGTCAGCGGGAACCCTACAAAGGGTTCTTCATCTCTTTTCCTCAACGGTACGGTCCTCAGCCAGCCCGTGACGCAGCTCCTGAAAATCCACGAAGCCACCGGAATTGCACGATCCGACCAGAAGGTGGCGGAGGCGGACGCAAAAAAGGCGGAAAATGATGTCACCCTTGCCGTGCACCAACTCTACTACGGCCTTCTTGCTGCCGGAAAACAAAAAGAGGCGGCGGAGGCCGGGCTAAAGGCGGCCGAGGAAAGCCGGCGCGAGGCCGAGAAAGCGGTCCTTGCCAGGAACCTTCTCGAGGTTAGCATAATTGAGAGCCGCACCGCCGTCCTGCAAAACAAGCAATCTCTTTTAGCGGCAAATATCCAGATTTCAGACCTTAATGCGGAACTGAATCAGCTTTTGGGCCTGCCCCTCGATACGCAGCTGGAGCTATCCGACCCCGGCCCTTCCGAGGGGCCTGTTGAGAGTCCTGATTACTTCCTGCATGCGGCGCTTTCCGGAAATCCGGAGATTGAATCCGCAAAAGCCACGGTGGTAAAGGCCCAGGGCGGAGTGAATGCGGCCCGCGAGGAATTCATCCCTGATGTAACCCTTTTCGCAGCTAATACATACGGGGATGGTGTGTCGTTTATCAAACACGATGTCGGCACATTTGGGGTCATGATGTCATGGGATATCTGGGACTGGGGCAAACGGAGCGCTGTCATAGGCGAAAGAGAGGCCCAGCTTTCGCAGGCCCAGGAAAACGTCCACAGGATAAATGACGAAGTAACTGTCGAACTGGACAAGGCATACAGGAAGCTTGAGAATACAAAAAGCATGATGGATGTTGCCCGGGAGGCGCTCGCATTACAGCGGGAAAGGCTGCGCCTGGTTTCCGACCAGATCAAAACCTCTACTGCCAGCTACGCTAAATATAACGAGGCAGTAGCTGCTGTCAAAAAGACTGAATCAGACGAACTTCAGGCTCGCCTGGGCTACGAGCTTGCCATAGCAGAACTCAATCGAATTGCGGGAACATACGGGCGTTGAGAAGGGGGGGGTGGATCCTTCATTTTTTCCACGGGAAGTCCTCAATTCATGTTCCTCCCGCAGGGGCATTCCTCCTCTTCGGTGAGTCTCCTGATGTGGACGATCTCCTGCTCCATACATGTGGATTGTGGCTGATAGATAATGGATAGTCCCGATGAGGTGGAGCAGATCCTGGTTGCCCCCTTTTTCAGCGCGATTTATACATGGAACTCGAAGCAGCAGTCGCGCGGTTATGGCGGGGAGCAAAGGGCTGGAGGAGACATAGGAAGTTCCAGTATCAAGAGTAATTCAAACTTGTGACCCCTGGCGAGGAGCGGGAGGAATCGAGCAGCATTCGTCCGATTCCTTTTTTCCGCATGCTCTCTCGCACAAACATTGACAACTCGGCTTTTGTCTCATCCAATAGGAAAATAAATCCACAAATAACTTTACCGCCCGCTCGGGGGTCTCGCAGGCGGAGATGCCGGTTTCCGGCTGACGCTGGCCGATACCTAACAGCCAGCTCAGCGCCGCTATGTCCGCTAAATAAAATTACTTCCATTACTTGCAAACAAGGTCGCAGTGGCTACCCTATTAATTAGAATTTAAGATTAGGATCTAAGATGTGGAAGTTGCCTGTCCGAGCCAAGCACTTTCGTTCTAAGCCCTCATTGTTCCGGGGTTGGGAGAGGCGAAATTCGTGCATTGCCAGGTGACAGTTCGGAGGATGGTGGTCTAATCCAATGTACGCTTCATCATCGAAGAAACGAATTCTGATTCTCGGCGGCGGCATGGGGGGAGTCGCCACGGCCCACCACCTGGAAGGTCTCTTCCGTGGGCGGCCGGACGTGGAGATCGTTCTTGTGAGCCGGGACAACTTCCTGCTCGTGACGCCTCTGCTGTTCGAGGTCTTCTCGGGCGCGCTGGACCTGCGCTCCTGCTCTTTTCCCATCCGCGCCGCTTTGCGCACTACCCGGTTTGTCGAGGCCACCGTCCAGGGTATCGACCCGGACCGGCGCGTGGTCCGTCTGGCGTCCCCCGGTAACCGTGGCGAACTGACCTATGACCAGCTTGTCATGTCCCTGGGGTCCAAGACCAACCGGGGCATGATCCCCGGCTCGCAGCACGCCTTTACATTCAAGACCCTCGCCGACGCGCTGCTGCTCCGCAGCCACGTCATCGAGCGGTTCGAGCGCGCCGACGTGGAGACGGACCAGAAGAGGAAAGCGCAACTCCTCACATTCGTAATCGTCGGCGGCGGGCTGGTAGGGGTGGAGCTGCTCGGCGAGATGACCGCTTTCGTGGACGGCATTTCCCCTTTCTACGAGCACGTTGACCGCGGCGAGGTCCGTTTACTCTTACTCCAGGGCGCCGACCGCATTATGCCGGAAATCGACCCGACACTGGCGGGGTATGGCGCACGGGTGCTCGCCGGGAGGCGCGGGGTGGACCTGCGGACCAACACCCTGGTGCGGTCCATCGAACGGGGCAAGGTCCATTTAGCAGATGAAACCATCGCAGCGGACACGATCGTCCTGGCGGCGGGCATTGTCCCCAACCCGGTAATTGCGAGCCTTCCGATGGAGAAGGACAGGAGAGGGCTCATCGTTGCTGAGTCTACCCTGCGCTGCCGAAGTCACCCGGACGTTTGGGCACTAGGCGACTGTGCTTCGATTCCCGGCCCCGACGGCAAGCCCTACCCCAACCTGGCCCAGCACGCCCTGCGCGAGGCTGCGGTGCTCGCTGGAAACATCTTCGCTGTGTTGAACGGTCGGACACCTCAACCGTTCGTCTATCACACTCTGGGAATGATGGGCTCGCTGGGCCACAGTAAGGGGTTTGCTCAATTTCTCAAAGTCAGGGTGCATGGCTTCCCGGCGTGGTTTATTCGCCGTACCTATTACCTGCTGCAGATCCCCGGTTGGGGCCGAAAGCTGCGCATGATGATTGACTGGACCTTCGCCCTGATGTTTCGGCCGGACATCGTCAAGGTGGATCTGGACAGCGAGACAGCTTTACTGCTCCGCGAAGTCGTTCTTGACGACACAGCCGCCAGTCAGGAAGAAGAGGGCGGTACCCGAACCGGCTCTGAAACCCGCTGCAGCCCGCCCGACGAGAAGTGCGAAGCCCAAGTCCCACCCTGACCAGTTTATTGATTTGCTTTACGGAACCTGAGGAAGTGCTACTTCCAGCCATCAAGATCCACATACAAACCGGATTCAGCATGTGATCCCCATTCGGGTTGAGCAGCATCGTTCTATCGGCATTATCGGTAGCGATCTTGTAGCTTTGGCGAATTACTTGACCGGGAGATTCTCAGCCCTGACCAAGGGCGCCTCTGGATAATAGCGCTCATCATCGGTCGAGTGCGGTCGTTATCAATAGCCCGATTTCCTATAACTCCATGCACAGTCCATTCAGGAATCAGGACGACTTGGGGAAGCAGGAAAGTTAATAAAACTCTCCTCTTTCTCGATATGCGAGGTATCGTCTGAGGGCTTTTTGTTCCCGAATCATATTTTGAGAGGTCCGTTAGCGGTGGGCGATTGTGTTCGACCGATGAGAAATTAGAGGGCATGCAGTGGGGATTGTCAGATCAAAATCCGGTTACTGCAGCCCAACCGGGTTTTACATTCCGGACCGCTAACTTAACGTGCTATTTTTTCCGTTTCGTGAGCAGACCCCAAGAATACAAATACACCAGTTATTCCAGCATCGACAGACTCGTTAATTCCTGGCAGGGGCGATTTACTTTTGCTCTTTCTCCCGAAGCCCTGGTGCTTGCTACTGAAACTCGGCTCAAACAGGCTCAGGACCATATGGGAGGCCGGTATGAACGACCGGATATAATGCAGGAAATTGAACAGCGCTTTCTCGATGTCGAGACTGCTGCAGATTTGCAAAGTGGCATCCCGGAAGAATCCGTACTCGCTTAATTCCATACTGTCATCTCAACTCCTATTTCTCACGCAATTTAGCACAAAACGATATTTCACAAACAAATATACCATATTTCATGGATTCCGGCTTTCATCAATCCAAGAAAATCGCCACCGAACTTAATTGTCCATAAATATCAACACCATATCAATGCAGAGCAAGCGGCGCCTTCCTTGGCATCAATGTTGCCTTATAAGTCAGTCAACCGCGGATGATGAAAGCGGAAACACAAATTCAATACTGAAAGGAAAAAGAAAATGAGAAAGATTATGAGCGCTTTGGTTGTGTTGTTAATGATGTTTGCCATGGTTTCAATAGGTGAAGCCGGTACCCCGTATCCTTGCATCGCGTCCCCGGCGTACACCCACTATACGGATGCCAAGAACGGCTCTTGCCCTCCTGCTGAGGAACGCCCAGCGACTCCGGATGCGATAGGATACTAACTGCTGAGTCTACGCAGTTGTAAAATGGATGAGGGGGGCGGCCGATCCGCCTCCCTCATCCATTTTTGGCATCAGTGTTGCTCAATAAGCCAATTAACTGCGGAATGTGATCGTTCTGGCGGTCTGTGGGATAATCATCGTGCTACTCATGAAGTGATGGTTTTAGGAAAGAAGCGGTGACATTGAGGAATTCAGAGATCGGCTAAAGTCAGTCATGACCGACTCTAGCGAGGAGAACAAATGAAAGCCACACTCAAGTATTTGTCTGTTTTAGGAGTTGTGTTGGCTCTTGTCCTGACGGTCGGGGTAACAGTCGGCAGGAGTGTCCATCACCGTGACCTCGGTACGACACGTGTCGATACGGCCAACAGCGTGCGCGGGGTGGGAGATCTAAACAAGCAGATTACCTCAAAGCCGACATCCAACTTCTCGTATCAGCCGGGCTGTGGAAATAGGGTGATGTTCTGCGACATAGTAAGTTGCCTTGAGAATACTTCTTGCCCCTTAAATGCAATGAAGAGTGAAAAGTGAATGGAAGAAGACCCTATTAACGAGATAGGAGAAGAAAATGAAGACCGCGATGAGTGTTTTGGTTATGTTGATCGCGGCGTTCGCCTTGGTTTCCGGCGGCGAAGCCTGCCCTTGGTTTTCTTGCAACAACAATAACCCGGCAGTTTCCGCTGAAGCCAACAATGCCTTTTCAATCGACGGTTTCAGGGATGCAGACCGTCCCGGCAGCTTCCCAACAGGGACTCCGTATCCTTGTATTACTTTCCCCGCGTACCCTGACTATACCGATGCGCGTGCGATTCCCTGTCCTCTTAAAGACAGAGTAAGAATGGCGCCGGAGCCGATGGGCAGCCCGGGAGTGTAATACCTGAGTGACCGCACAGTGAAATGGATGAGGGAGATGGTTGATCCGCCTCTTTAGTTGCCTGGTTGCGTTGACACCACTCGTAGTTGTGCAGCTCACCGACAACTGGAGTTAAGGCTAGGCGCTGCAATTTAAAGGAGCAAAAAATGGACTGGCTCGAAACGGTAAATATTCGCTCGGCTGGGGTTATCGAAGCCGGAAAAGTCTTAGATCTCTGCAGACAGATATTCGAATCCACAGCGTTCGAGACTGCATTGAAATTAAAGGTGTTTTGCAATGCCAAGTATGCGACCGATATCAGTATCCATCTTCAATGGAAATCGGACCCTGGACCTTCGAGCGTTTTAGGGAGTCAGTTGAGTTCGGTACTCGGAGATTTCGGACTGATAAGCCGCACCTTATGGATTGAGCAGGAAATGGTTGTTCAGCCTGAAAATGAGTTTACCGTTGAAAGGTGACTAAAATGCTTTCAAAAGGCGAAATAACAAAGACTCAGCTTTGCAGCGTTCCAAAGAGGAACTTGCCAAGCTGTATCAGGTATTTCAGCAAATACCTGTGCGATGACGGGAGGGCATCCGGAAGGGAGCCCAGCCAAGGAGGCAGGAGTGCCACGCAAAGGACATACGGAGGATCTCCTACCCGTTCTATTTGTTTTTCCTGCAAAACACGCAGCAGTCTGACCTGGACCTGGGGCTGCAGCTCCCCAATTTCATCGAGAAAAATAGTCCCTCCCTCAGCCCGCTCGAAGCGCCCGATTTTCTGTGAGACCGCCCCTGTAAAAGCGCCTTTTTGATGCCCAAAAAGTTCGCTGTCTATCAAAGTCTCGGGAATTGCGCCACAATTGACTTTGACTAACGGACCGCCTCTCCTGGATGATGTGTGGTGGATTACATTGGCAATAACTTCTTTTCCAACACCTGTTTCTCTGAGCAGAACAACCGGGCTGTCGAGCGGCGCCACCTGCCGAACCATTTCCATTGTCTCTTTAAGACCATATTCGGCCCCAATTATCTCAGCGACTGAAAGGCCCCGCAATTCCCGGCTGAGCTCCCGATTTTCAGCATCCAGGAGGTCCTTGAGCCTTGCGAGTTCTTCAAAGCGGAGGGCATTGGACATGGCGATTGAAAATGGTTCCCGCAGGAACGAAGCCAGGCTGGCATGCTCACTGGTAAAAACCGAGCTTCCTTCTGCCAGTACGATGCAAGCGCCCAGGTCTTTGCCCTCTATACCCAGCTTCACGACGATAGCAGAATGGTTTGCAAGGTCGATATACGGGCGAAGGTCCCTCGCCACCGAGGAATCTTCCATCCTGTCAATGGTGATGATCCCACCGGCTTTCGCAACCGACATAATATCATTGGCGGATTCCCTGGACATCGGGACAGGCGGCAGAGAATTTTTTTGACCAAGATGGTCAATTATCAGCATGGTCTGAAGATGCCTGGAACTCGGCTCAAACAGGCTCAGGACCATGTGGGAGGCCGGTATGAACGACCGGATTTAATGCAGGAAATTGAACAGCGCTTTCTCGATGTCGAGACTGCTGCAGATTTGCAAAGTGGCATCCCGAAAGAATTCGTACTTGCTTAATTCCATACTGTCATCTCAACTCCTATTTCTCACGCAATTTAGCAAAAAGCGATATTTCACAAAAAAATATACCATATTTCATGGGTTCCGGCTTTCATGAATCCAAGAAAATTGCCGCTGATCTTAATTGTCCTTAAATATCAACATTATATCAATGCAGAGCAACCGGCGTCTTCCTTGGCATCAATGTTGCCTTATAAGTCAGTCAACCGAGGATGATGAAAGCGGAAACACAAATTCAATACTGAAAAGGAAAAAGAAAATGAGATCGATTATGAGCGCTTTGATTGTGTTGGCTATGGTGTTCACCATGATTTCAGTTAGCGAGGCCTCCGCGCCGTATTCTTGCATCGCGTCGCCGGCATACGTCGACTATAGCGATGCCCGCGCCATACCTTGCCCTGTTGAGGGAACCCCGGTAACTCCGGATGCGATGGGCAGCCCAGGATTCTAACTGCTGAGTCTCCGCAGTTGTAAAATGGATGAGGGGGGCGGTCGATCCGCCTCCCTCATCCATTTTTGGCGCTTCTACATGGGTTTATTCGACAAAAATCTCTTCTGCTCTTGTTTGTACTTCTACATGTTTGCGGTGCGCGGAGTTTCTTTTTGTGTGCCTGAATCACCCTCAGTTGCAATCCCCAGGATTTCCTCGATCCGACGGAACCTTTTCTTTTGTGAATCGTTCAATTTGCCGTCACTTGCAGCAGCAATCCGGCGTACGAGTTCAAGTGCCTTATGGCGCAGTTCCATTCCAGGCAGAAGCCTTGGCAGCGCATTAACCGCTTTTTCTTCGTCGAGGAGCAAGATGAAGAGCTGGCGCTTGAAGGCTTGCTTCAACTGATCGAACGTCGGGCGCACGTCGCTCGGGGCTTCGCTAATGAACCGCTGAATCAGCCTGGATGGGCGCTCGTCGATCACCTTGGTATCACGTCCCTGGTAGAGGAGAATGCGGACAGCTCCGTCCAGCGGTGTTCCCCGCTCAATGTATGACTCGTGTTCCAGTGCTTTCAACCGCTTCAGCTCATTACGCAGCCAATCGTCAGGTCTTGGTCCTTTTCCCCGCCTGGTCTCCTCTGTGAGTCCTACCATTGCGGCGACCCATGGCGATGCGTAGATCGATTTAAACAGGCGCTCGCACCACGCGTTGTGCAGATCCCGGTAGTTATCGAGTAAAACTGTGATTCGGTCCGACATCAATTTTTCAAGTTTGTGAAATGCGTTGTCGGGTGAAACGGGCTGGCGCTGCTCGCGTACTATCTGCGCGAAAGTTTTGAGCGGCCTCATCACCGGGTTCATATCAGAGAACATATAACGCTGCACGCGGACAGGCTGCAGCATGCGCAACCAATGCGCGGTAATTTCGCTGGAGGTCGCCCTGACCAAGGGGGAGAGGAAGGTGTCATAGAGGCCCTGGTTCACCTCCGCGGACCTTTTTACCACCTCGAAGTGTCGCTCGTGTTCACGGCCGTCGCCAAGGGCAAGAATGTCTTCTATCGTGCGCATCTCGAATTTGATAAGGTAGCGCCCATCGGTCAGTTCCAGGCTGGGCATATCGGGTCGCGTATCCTCTATTATTGCCTCGTAGAGACCGGGGGGCAGAGCATCGATTATGTCGATCGCGTTCATCATTTCGGTATGCTCGCGGTCCGCCACTTTAGCAGAAACAAAGATTCCAAGATGGCCGATTTCATTATGAAGGCAATAGACGATCGTCTGGTC
>Ga0209517_10003544_pt1 | contig 21084 bp, 17 predicted proteins | sample PeaSoiMetSII2010_FD_187695 | JGI IMG/M metagenome (GOLD analysis project Ga0209517, IMG submission 187695) | Peat soil microbial communities from Weissenstadt, Germany - SII-2010 (SPAdes) (version 2) | ecosystem: Environmental > Terrestrial > Soil > Wetlands > Peat | place: Germany...
CTGGTCGAGGGTGATCTGGTGTTCCTTGATCCAGAGCTGGTAGGGATTGCGCCCGTAGAGAGCGCGCTTGATCTCGCGGTCGGAGATGAGGCGGCCCTCCACGGTATCCACCAGGAGCATCTTGCCCGGCTGCAGGCGGCCCTTGAGCTTCACGTTTTCGGGTTTGACCGGGAGCACGCCGGTCTCCGAGGCCATGAGCAGCAGGTCGTCGTGCGTCACCAGGTAGCGCGCGGGGCGGAGGCCGTTGCGGTCGAGGGTGGCCCCGATGGAGCGGCCGTCGGTGAAGGCGATGGCGGCGGGACCGTCCCAGGGCTCCATGAGCGAGGCGTGGTATTCATAGAACGCGCGTTTCTGCGGGTTCATGTGCTCGTTCTTGGCCCATGCTTCGGGAATCAGCATGGCCATAGCGTGCGGAAGCGAGCGGCCGGACATCACCAGAAGCTCCAGGGCGTTGTCGAAGGCGGCGGAGTCGCTGCCGTTCGGCTGGATGATGGGGAAGAGCTTCTTGATGTCGGCGCCGAAAAGCGGGGAGCGCAGCACGGACTGGCGGGCGTGCATCCAGTTCACGTTGCCGCGCAGGGTATTGATCTCGCCGTTGTGGGCGATGTAGCGATACGGGTGCGCGAGCTGCCAGGTGGGAAACGTGTTGGTGGAGAAGCGCTGGTGAACCAGGCACAGCGCGCTGACCACGTCGGGGTCGCTCAGCTCGGGATAGAAATTCGCGATCTGGGGCGCCAGCAGCAGTCCTTTATATACGATGGTGCGGGCGGAAAGGGATGGGATGTAGAAGAAGCCCTTCTCCGGCTCGGGGAGGTCGGAAGCGGCGATCTCGCTTTCGGCGCGCTTGCGGACGATGTAGAGCTTGCGCTCGAGCTGCTCTTCGTTCATGCCCCGGGCGCGGCCCACGAAGATCTGCTCGATGTAGGGCCGCGAGGCGTACGCCACCCGGCCGATGGCCGAGCCTTCGGTGGGTGTATCGCGCCAGCCGAGCACGGCGAGGCCCTCTTCCCGCACGATGCGCTCGATGATGCCTTCGCATTGCAGACGATGATGCGGTTCCACCGGGAGGAAGGTCATGCCGATGCCGTACTCGCCGGCAGGCGGCAGAGTGAAGCCGAGTTGGGCGCACGCTTTCGCGAAGAACTTGTGAGGGATCTGGATCAGCACCCCGGCGCCATCGCCGGTTTCCGGATCGCAGCCGCACGCTCCGCGGTGCGTCAGGTTGATCAGAACCTGGATCCCCTTGACGATAATGTCGTGAGATTTCTGGCCCTTGACGCTGGCGACGAAGCCAATTCCGCAGGCGTCGTGCTCATTGCAAGGGTCGTAGAGACCTTGTGGCGCAGGCACTCCTGCCTGCGAAAGTAGACCTCGCGTTACAATCGAATCACTCATGGGCATCACTTCACGGTGGTTTTGGGAACCCGCGGCCAGAGGGTAGTCCGGTAGCGGCTTCGTGGCTAAACGGTGGTCACCTTGCCTGCTAGTGTACCAGCGTTCCTACTATTAGGCAATAAGAGAATATTGTCTTGCCAAAATTAGTCGAACTTATGGTATGCTGGACTCCATGGCGCTTTGGGAGTGCAAGCTTTTCAGGGAGATAGCTGCTACCCGCAGCATGAGCAAGGGTGCGGCCCACTGCGGGGTAAGCCAGTCGGCAGCCAGCCAGCACGTGCAGGAGGTGGAACGGCGCTTGGGGCTGACTGTATTCGATCGTGCGAAGCGGCCTCTGGAGCTCACCGAGGCCGGGAAGCTTTACGCGGAATTCTGCCGCGACGTCCTGCGCCGCGAGGAGCGATTCACTCTCGGCCTGGAGGCGTTGAAAGGCGACGTCTCGGGCAATGTGCGGGTGGCGTCGATCTACTCCATCGGGCTCTCGGAGATGAGCCGGCTGCAAGAAGAGTTTTCGCGCCTCTACCCGGCGGCGCACCTGCACGTGGAATATATGCGGCCCGAAAAGATCTACGAGGCGGTGCGGGACGACACGGCCGACCTGGGGTTGGTGAGCTATCCGGAGCCAAGCCGCGAGATCGCGGCCATTCCGTGGCGGGACGAGGAGATGCAGGTGGCTGCGCCCCCTTCGCATCCGCTGGCGGCGCGCGCGGAAGTGTTTCCGGAGGACCTCCGGGGCGAGAATTTCATCGGCTTCGACGAGGACCTGCAAATTCGCCGCGAGCTGGATCGCTTCTTCCGGGCGCATTCGGTCGAGGTGAACCTGCTGATGCACTTCGACAATATCCAGACCATCAAGGAAGCCGTGGCGCTGGGGTCGGGGATCAGCATTCTCCCGGCGCGCACCATGCACGCCGAGATCGAGCAGGGCCGGCTGGTCGCGGTGCGGCTCCACGCGCCCGAGTTGGTGAGGCCGGTGGGGATCGTGCATCGCAAGCGCAAGAAGTTCAACGGCGCGGCGCGGGCGTTTCTGGAGCTGGTGGGGTCGGCGGGCGCGGAGTAGGGGGTTTTTGACGGAACGAACCCATTTTCCTAGTTCTGCTTGTGTTGTCATCGGGTTAGGCTGTGGGTAAATCGGGGGTTTTGAGGGGTGGGCCAGATCCAAGGCTTGATCAGGACTCAGGCGGGTTCCGAGAGTGGCGGTCGTTTTGATCGGTTGCATCGATGTTCCCCAATATTCACGAACTGCTGCGGAGGTGCGGGCCAGCCAGGGCAAAAAAGTAACGTTCCCCTTCAGGGGGCCGGTGCTGCCAGTTCTCCGGTTGCACCAGGTCTGCCGGCGCCACGTGGGCGTAAATCCCTTCCTGATTTCAAAGTAGCAGGTGGACGTGCGGCTGAGGGGTTGTGCGGTGCTGGGTGGGGTGGGAGTAAGTGGTTTTGGAATCAGCGAAATGGTCCCGAAAAATAAATGTCGTTCCGTGGTGACCGTGATTTTCGGAAGGGGTGGATCTGAGGTGTTTTGCGGGGGCTGCGGCAGGCCGATCATTCCGTCCGCTCTGACTGGGCGGCCGGCGGCTTTTGCCCGCACCGATGTGATGCTCTCCGGTGTCAGTCTGACAGGAGCCCTCCGATATCGCGGCTGCCGCGCATCACGTGAAGGATGAGCGCGTCGTCGCCTTCGACGCGATAGATGATGACGTACTCACCAATGGGAAAGCTGCGTAGGCCGGAGCGCAGGTCGTGATCTCGCCGCCGCCCGATTTGCGGATACCGCAAGCAGCCAGAAACGCTCTGTGATGGTATCAATCAGGCGGTTGGCAATCTCTATGCTGCCGCTCTCGCGGGCAGTGTAAAGCCAGATGTCATCAAGCTCGGCTTCGGTCCCCGCAAAAGACGGAAACCCATTTAGCGTTTGTTTTCTTCGGCGGCAAGCCGGGACAGGCCGCGACGCTTTACCTCGTCCGCGAGTTGCGCCGCCCCTTCGCTCGTCGTAATTCGACGGCCTTCGCCGCGCGCAAAAGAAGCTTCGGCCTGGTCGACAGCCGCAAGGATTTCCGCGCGTCGCCGCTCCCGGCCTTCCCACAGTGACAAGGCTTCCTGGAGGGCGTCTTCCTCGCGGCTGTACCGGCCACTCTCGATCGCTTGGCGGACAAGAGCTTTCTGGTCGTCGGTGAATTGCACTTCCATGTCCGGTCCTTCTCTTCCCACAGTACAGGATATTCGCCTGTCTGTCACGAGTCGAAGTTCATCCCGGTTCATCCCGCCTTACATTTCCTTCAAGGATTCTGCGCGACGATCACGGACGGGTCAAGCGGCACGCGTCGAGGGGGGACTTATCGGAAGTACAGTCCCGGGCGGGGCTACGATGTGGCCCTGCCTATTTTCTTCGTTGGCCGCCCGGATCATAAGTAGCACAGGCATTCTTGCCTGTGTGGGCCTTGCCCTCACAGCCACCGCCCCGCTCCGCCAGATCCGCTGGAGGAAATCCGGCGGCGCATGGGGCAACACGGAAGGTCTGTTCCGAGTGGCGAGTGGCCGAACTCTAGAGGCCCGAGGCAATCCTCTTCCGTGCCAGCAGTGTTACTGCGAGCAGCACGGTCGCTAGGAGAATCACCGCGGATGGCTCTGGGACCGAGGACAGCGTGTATTCCGCCAGGTAGGTGCCGCCTGAACCAATGGATGGTGCGCTGAGGGTTAGTACGTCTCCCACAAGGCTCGCCGTAAAACCGGCGGGGAAATTGTTGGAGTCTAGGCTCAAACTCAAACCGGAGAACGCGGCATCTGTGAAAATGTATTCGACGGGTAAAGAGCCTGCGACGGAAACGTCCTGCAGCGTGACCGTAGTGCCCGTAAAATCGGCGGTGTCCGTATTAGCGGGATCCGCGTAGCCAAACTCAATCCCGGCGCCAATGGTTACGGTTGAACTGGCGCCGAGGCCGGAGTTGCCGTAACCGGCGGGTACATAACCGTTCACGGACTCGAAGTAATTCGGGGGATTACCCTGAATCAGCATCTGTCCAGTGACCGATGTTCCAATCAGATCGGCTCGCGCAGAAACCGCCATCAACAGCGCGAACGCACTGACGCTTGCGTAGTGTTTGAAAGTCACAAGAATCCTCCTCTTTGATTCATTCGATCTCAGTCTCCGGTGGGACACGATTCAGGCGCACATCTCGACGAACAAAGATTCCCATCCCAAGACAGCGTCGGCATGACTTGCACTTTCGCGACCAATCGAGACACTTCGCAAAAGCCGCGGACGCCATCACCTGTAAGCTTCTGCAAAAAAGGGTAGATCGAGGTGCTGCTCGGCGGCTCCCCTCAGCCTTGGAACTTGGGGCTAAGTTTCAGCTAGTACCAAAACCTGGGATTCCTGTGTAATAGCGCTGGGCCTCGCTCCTGCTTTTTGGGTCGTGGTGGTCGGGCGTGGTGGTGCTCATGGCTAGCCACTTGGACGTGTTGTCGTTTTAAACCGGCCAATGTTCTGAGCGAGGGGCTGGCGGCCAGCTCCCACCATGGACGCCGACATCGGGAGCGGATCGGTCCCCAGAGCCGACCCTCACATCGGATGGCGGCCGGTGGCTTCATGCTTGGTGAAGCACCCGAGCCCGCCAGTCCATGGCCCGGCCTCACCCCCGCGCTTTAGTTCACTGCATGATCGCATCACCTTCGCGGCGCTCGGATACTGTCACCCCCGAGCCTCACGACGTCGCGAAGCTGATGAGATCTTTTCTCGGTCACGGCGGAACAACATTTATTTTCTGGCACACTTTCACTCATTCTAAAACCACTTACTCCCACCAGTTCCGCGCCGCGCACCCCTGCAGCCGCACATCTGCGTGCTAGATTGAAATCAAGAAGGGAATTGCGCTTGAACGGTCTAACCATCAGTAAGTCGTTGGTTCTGCTAGAAGAAATCTGAAACCGTTTAAGTTGAACGGTTTTGGCCCGTCTCGTCCTGGCGCTCCAGGCAGCGCGCCTGAGGCCCCAGGATTTTCGCCCCGGATCTCGTTGGAGGTTCCGCGGCCTGCGGGCCGCCATGGCTATCCTGGCTTTCGCGGTTGCATCCGGCAGTTTGGAGTCGGGCCGTTGACCGAAGTCCGGTCACGCGGTCCGGAGTGTGGAGGTCGTCATGACACAATCGAGTCGCTATCACAACGTCGTCACTCCGTTGCACGGAGCGACAACCCATCCACAAGCGCCATCCGCCCGCCCTCGGAACGAACCCAAACGACAAATACATTTGTCGGCGCCCCCTCGCAAACCGTTGATTCCTCATGGGCCGCCGTCCCGAAGCAACAAATTAATTTGTCAATTGGTTTCGTTTCGTCAAAAAGATATTTCCCACCCGGAAGCCCCCACCCCCGCGCTAACATCCAAACACCTGATGATTGCGCTGTCCCGGGTCTCCAAACATTTCAACGGCAAACGAAAGGTCGTCGCGCTCGATTCCGTCGATCTGCACATCGGGCGCGGCGAAATGGTCTCCATCGTCGGCCCCTCCGGCTCCGGAAAGTCGACCCTCCTCAACCTCATCGGCGGCCTCGACCGCCCCACCTCCGGCGAGATCCGCATCGACGGCCAGTCCGTCGCCGCCCTCCCCGATGACGACCTCACGCGGCTTCGCCGCGACAAAATCGGCTTCATCTTCCAGTTCTTCAACCTCCTCCCCTCGCTCACCTGCGTGGAGAACGTGGCCCTGCCTCTCCACCTCAAAGGCCTCCCGCGCAAGGAAATCGACAAGCGCGCCCGCGGCCTGCTCGAACTCGTGCGCCTCGACCACCGCTTCGACCACCTGCCCGACGAGCTTTCCGGCGGCGAGCGCCAGCGCGTCGCCATCGCCCGCGCCCTCGCCTTCCAGCCTCCCGTCCTTCTCGCCGACGAGCCCACCGGCAACCTCGACACCCACACCGGCGCCGAAATCCTGAGCCTCATCCACGACCTTCACGACCGCCTCAACGCCACCATCCTCATCGTGACCCATGACGCCGGAGTCGCCCAAAGCTGCCCACGCACCGTCACCCTGTGCGACGCCCGCATCGCCGGAGATGTCCGTCGATGATCCTGCTCCGCCTCATCACCTGGCCGTACGTCCGAAAGCACCTCTTGCGCAGCGTGCTCACCACCGCCGGCATCGTGCTCGGCGTGGCCCTGCTGGTCGGCATGCACAGCGCCAATCAATCCGTGCTCGGAGGCTTCAACCAGACCGTGGACCGCATCGCCGGCAAGACGCAACTCCAGGTCTCCGCCGGCGATTCGGGCGTCGCCGAAGAAGTGCTCGAGCGCGTGCAGTCCCTTTCCCAGGTGCGCGCCGCGGCCCCCGATATCGAAGCTTCCGTCGACACCAATCTCAAGGATCAAGGCAAGCTTCTCATCCTTGCCGTCGATATGACCGGCGACCGTAGCCTGCGCGATTACGACCTCGACAACGGCGACAACGACGACGTCATCGACGACCCGCTCATCTTCCTCGCCCAGCCCGATTCCCTGATCGTCACCCGCGAATTCGCCGATCGCAATGGCCTGCGCACCGGCGGCAAGATCGCCTTCAGCACCATGGAGGGCCAACGCCAGTTCACCATCCGCGGCATCCTGAAGGCCGGCGGAATGGCCTCGGCGTTCGGCGGCAACCTTGCCATCATGGATATCTACGCCGCCCAGAGCGTGTTCGGCCGCGGCCGCCACTTCGACCGCATCGATATCGGTCTCCGCGACGGCGTCCCGCTCGGCGAGGGTACGGCGGCCATCCAGAAAGCTCTCGGCCCGGGCTTCACCGTCGAGCCCCCATCCGGCCGCGGCCGCCAGTTCGAATCGCTGCTGGCCATCTATACCTTGGTCACCGGTGTCTCCAGCTTCTTCGCGCTCTTCATCGGGATGTTCATCATCTACAATTCCTTCTCCATCGCGGTGACGCAGCGCCGCTCGGAGATCGGAATCCTGCGCGCCCTGGGCGCCACTCGTGCCCAGATCCGCACCCTGTTCCTCGCCGAGAGCGCCGTTGCCGGCCTCATCGGATCGGCCGTCGGCGCGGCCGCGGGCCTAGCCTTCGCGCGCAGCCTCACCCAGGTCACCAGCAACCTGATGGACCAGTTGTTCGGCGTCCCCAACAACGCCAGCGAGGTTCTGATCGACCCGCAATTCCTGCTGATGGCCATCGCGGTCGGAGTGGGCATGAGTATGATCGCCGCCTTCATCCCGGCGCGCAATGCCGCGCGCGTGGAGCCGATACAGGCTTTGCAAAAAGGGCGCTACCAGGTGCTGGGCGCGGGCGAGAATCGCGTGCGCCGCGTTGCCGCGCTGGCCGCCACAATCGCTGCGTTGGTATGCCTCCCGCTGGGCGGCAACCGCACCATGTTTTATCTGGGCTGCCTTCTCACCCTGCTGGCCGGCCTGTTGCTCGCGCCCACGCTTTCTCTCGCGCTCGCCCGCCTCCTGCGCCACCCGCTGAAATGGATTCGGCCCATTGAAGGAGCGCTGGCCGCCGACAGCCTCATCCAGGCGCCGCGACGCACCTCGGCCACCGCCGCCGCCCTCATGCTCTCGCTGGCCCTGGTGGTTGCCCAGGGAGGGGTCGCGCGCGCCAGCATCGACTCCATCACCCAGTGGATGAACGCCGTCATGAATCCCGACCTCATCATTACCCAGTCTGCCACCCTGGCCTCCCGCGACTTCCGCTTCCCGCCCGGCGTAGACGAGGAACTCCGGAAGGTCCCCGGAGTGGACGAAGTCGTGCCCGCGCGCACGCCGCGCATCCAGTTCCGCGGCCAACCGGTCATGCTCGTGGGGATTGACCTCCTCCGCGACGCCGGCCGCGTCCACCACCGCGTCATCGCGGGCGATCCCGTCGCCATGTGGCGGCTGGCCGCTGAAGAGAAGGGCCTCATTGTCGCCGATAACCTCGCCAACCTGCAAAAGATTTCGCTCGGCGATCTTCTCGAAATCCCCACTCCCACCGGACCTCTGCGCCTGCCGGTAGTCGGGATCATCCAGGATCTTTCCAACCAGCTCGGCACCATCTTCATCGAACGCAAGACCTACGCGCGCTATTTTCAGGACGACACCATCGATGTTTTCCGCGTCTACCTCAAGCCCGGTGTTTCGCCCGAGGAAACGCGGCGCCTCATCAACACCACCCTGGGAGACCGCCGCCGCATGTTCATCATGCTCAACCACGAGGTCAAGGATTACGTCATGAAGGCGGTCAACGCCTGGCTCGGCATGAGTTACATTCAGGTGATCGTGGCCATGTTTGTGGCGCTGCTCGGCATCGTCAACACGCTCACGGTTTCCATCTCCGACCGCCGCCGCGAGTTAGGCGTCCTGCGCGCGGTCGGCGGATTGCGCGCCCAGATCCGCGGCACCGTGTGGATGGAAGCCGTGGCCATCGGGATCATCGGGCTGGTGCTCGGGATCGTGGTCGGGATGATCATCCTGTATTACGAGATCCAGGCCATCGCCCACGACTTCAGCGGCATTCCGCTGGCCTACCAGTTCCCCGTGGGCATCGTTGGAATTCTGGTTCCCCTGATCCTGGGCGCCGCGCTGGTCTCGGCGATCTGGCCCGCGGAGACCGCGGTCCGCAGCTCCCTTGTGGAGGCGCTGGAATATGAGTAGCATGGGCATTCTTGCCTGTGTGGGCCTTGCCCTCACAGCCACAGCGCTCGCCCAGGGCCCCCGCGAGATCATCGCCGAGGCGCAACGCCGCGGCCGCAGCAACTCGCAGCACTACGAAGGCATGCTCGAAGTCACTGGCGCCGGCGGAAAAGTCACTACCAAGTCCTGGCAGTCGTTCCGCCTCGGCTCTTATGGCAACAGCAAAGCCATCATCCGCTTCACCGCCCCCGCCGAAGTGAAAGGCGTGGCGCTGCTGGTGATCAACCACCCCGACCGCTCGTCGGACCAGTGGATGTGGACCCCCGCCATCGGCCGCGATCGCCGCATCGCCCTGCAGGACCGCTCCACGCGCTTCTTCGGCACCGACTTCAGCTTTGAAGACCTCGAAGAACGCGACGTCGACCAGTTCGACTATCGCCTCACCGGTGAGGAGCCCATCGACGGCGCCCCGTGCTGGCGCATCGAAACCCGCCCGCGCCAGGGTAAGGTGTCGCAGTACACGCTCTCTCGTGTCTGGATCCGCAAAGACAACTATGTTCCCGCGCAATACGACAACTACATTAAGGAGCAGTTAGTGCGCCGCCTGCACCAGACCGACATTCGCAACGTGCAGGGCATCTGGACGGCGTGCGTGCTGGAGATGACCGACCTCCGCCGCAACAGCCGCACCGTTCTGCGCACCCAAAAACTGGAATACAACCTCCCCATGAAAGACGACGATTTCACCGTCCAGGCACTGCGGCGGGAGCAATGAAACCCTGGCTGTTCCTGCTGGCAGCCGTCGCCGCCGCCCAGGACTTCACCCAGCGCGGCTTCCTCGAATCTACCGGCCTGCTCTTCCCCGATACCGCACCCAACGATAGCGGGCACGCCACCGCCGAAATCCTCTTTCGCTACGAAGCTTTCTACAAGCTGACGCCCAGTTTCCACCTCGCCGGCGGCATCGACTTGCGCACCGACACGCACCTCGAAACCGAGCGCGCGTTCGGCCTGTCCTGGTGGGACCGCACGTCTCAACGCCCCGCGTTCGCCGTCCGCCGCCTCAGCGCCACCTACACGCGCGGCAAGCTCACCATCGAAGCCGGCAAGCAGTTCATCCGCTGGGGCAAGACCGACATCCTCAACCCCACCGACCGCTTCGCCCCGCGCGACTTCCTCAACGTGGTAGATAACGACTTCCTCGCCATCACCGCCGCCCGCGTCACGTACGGCACGCAGGCGAACACCATCGAAGTCGTGGCTTCTCCGCGCCTGACGCCCAGCCGCGTTCCGCTGCTCGATCAGCGGTGGGCCGTGCTCCCCGCCGGCGTCCCGATTGTCGAGCCGCCTCCCAACTTTCCCGGAGGGCCGCAGTTCGGCGCGCGTTGGAACCACATTGGCGGTGCGGCCGAGTACTCGCTCTCCTTCTACAACGGCTACGACAACCTGCCGCTCTATCGTGCCGAACTGGACCTCGTTCCCCTGGGCGTCAAGCTACAGCGCTTTTATCCCAAGCTGCGGATGTATGGAGGCGATGCCGCCATTCCTCTTCCCGTGGTGACGCTCAAGGCCGAAGCCGCGTATTTCACCTCGTCCACCGCGCAGTCCGACCAGTACGCGCTCTATGTGCTGCAACTGGAGCGGCAGGCGGGCGAGTGGAGCTTCGCCGGCGGCTATGCCGGCCAAGTGATCACGCAGCACGGCACCGCAGTCTCATACTCGCCGGTGCGTGGGCTCACCCGGGCCTTCGTCGCCCGCGCCGGCTACACCATCGACGTGAACCGCAGCCTGGCCTTCGAAACGGTGATCCGCCAGAACGGCCGCGGCATCTACCTCAAGCCCGAATACACGCAAGCCTTCGGCCAGCACTGGCGCCTGACCGCGGGCTTCGCCCTGATCCGCGGCTCGGACGGCGACTTCCTAGGCCAATACCATCGCAACTCCCACGCCATCCTCACCGTTAGGTACAGCTTTTGAAAAGCTGGCTCAGCCGTCACCCGAGCCAAGCCCGTCCCACGCTATCATGATGACTGGGATGACTCTGACAGAGGCCTACGACGAGATCCTCGATTTTCTTGCTTCGGGAACTACGGCCGAGGACATCGCAGGTTTTCGCCCTTCCGAAGAAGCGCAGGCGCGAGTACGCGAACTAATCGAGCGCCGGCAACAAGCGAAGATGACCCCCGCCGAGGACGAAGAACTCGAGGAATACCTGCGGCTCGAACATCTGATGATTATGGCCAAGGCGAAAGCGCAGGCCCGGCTCCGACCGTAGCCGCAATATATCATGGGCGACGAGATTTCCGCGGCAGTCCGTTTGCTTGTCGCCGCTCGGGCCGCTCGACGTTGCGAATATTGCCTACTCCACGAAGCCGACTCGTTTACGCCACATCAAGAAGAAGTGTAGTAACTATCGAATCCTACTCAGTTCTTCGGGATGAAACACCAGGTCGCGATCCAGGACCATCTCCACGTGGGTGCCCGGGCGTAGCACCACGTCCTGATTGCGGGAAAGCAGCACCCCGGCCAGGGCGCCTGCCGCTCCACCGACTCCCGCGCCCGGCAGTCCCCGGGTGATGGCGCCGATCGTCGCACCCATGCCGGCGCCCTCGATCACGGTGCGGCCGTCCGCGGCTTTGCCGTTGCCCTCGACCTTGCCCTCGTCTCCCGATGGCCGCGCGTGAAAGTCGCGCGATACCCCGTTGGGCAGAATCAGCGAATCGAACCGGATGTACAACTCGCCCTTGCCCGAAACGTGGCCGGCCTTCTTCGTATGGGTGATGGTGCCCCTGACATCGCTGCCGCGCGGTATCACGACGCGACCATCCGCGGCTACCGGAGCGTCGGTACGAAGGTAGACGTTATCGCCATCCTTCGCATGTTTCGTGCTCACTTCGCCTACCAGGGATAGCAGAACTCGAGTCCCCGTGGGCACCGTGATGTCGGGAGGCAGACCCGGTTCGGGCCTCTTGGCAAGAGCGGGTCGCGGAAGGTCGGGCATCGCCGTGCCCTCGCGCCGAAACACTAGTGTGCCTTCCACTTCGGCTCCTGCGCGGATTATCTGGCGGGTAATCGTCAGGGTGTTGTGGTCGCTCGAGAGCACCCAGCGATCCATCACCGTATAGTCTTGCGGGCCGGAAACCTGGGTGTTGATCAGCAGCGCGGAGCCTTCCCACTTGGCGACGGAACTCCTGGACTCCTCGCCGACGCGCTTGCGCGTCTCGCTGCCGTCGAGCGCATACGACCATTGCAGCCCACCGGCCGAGCACAGGATGCCGGCATCGCCTTGCGAGATCTTGAGAGACTCCTCTACCTGTCCCAGCGAGGTGGTGCTGCTGGCGACAGGGTCCAGCACCCACCCTCCGGAAAAATCGTGGTCGGGATTGGCGGCGTGAAGCGAGATGGCGAGTCCCAACGCGACGGTCAGGGCCTTAGCGGGGAAGGACCTACGCATCGTTTGCAGGTTAGCACAGGCGGGCGAAGGTTGGCACAGGCTACACTAATAGTTCACGTTATGAAACTCCACAGCTACACCATCACTCAGGGCCGCGACCGCGCTCCCGCGCGCGCCATGCTGAAGGCCATCGGCTTCACCGACGAGGACCTCGCCAAGCCGATCATCGGGGTTGCCAACACCTGGATCGAGACCATGCCCTGCAATTACAACCTGCGCGAACTGGCCGTGAAAGTAAAGGAGGGCATCCGCGCCGCCGGAGGCACCCCCATGGAGTTCAACACCATCGCCATCTCCGATGGCGTCACCATGGGCACCGAAGGCATGAAGACATCGCTCGTCAGCCGCGAGGTGATCGCCGATTCCATCGAGCTCCTGGTCCGCGGCCACATGTTCGACGGCGTGGTGGCGCTGGTGGCTTGCGACAAAACCATCCCCGGCGCCGCCATGGCCCTGCTGCGTCTCAACATTCCCGGCGTGATTTTGTACGGCGGGTCGATCATGCCCGGCAAACACAACGGCTGCGACATCACCATCCAGGACGTGTTCGAGGCAGTCGGCGCCAACGCCCGCGGCCGCATGTCCGACGCGGAGCTGCTCGATATCGAAGACCACGCCTGCCCCGGCGCCGGCGCATGCGGCGGCCAGTTCACCGCCAACACCATGGCCACGGTGATGGAGCTGATCGGCCTCGCGCCCATGGGTACGGCCGCCGTCCCTCAAGTGGACAAACGTAAGGACGACGTGGCTTACCACTGCGGGCAGATCGTCCTGGATGCCGTGCGCAGCAACCGGCTGGCGCGCGACATCTGCACACGCAAGGCCTTCGACAACGCCATCGCCGGCGTGGCCGCCACCGGCGGCTCGACCAATGCAGTGCTGCACCTGCTGGCCATGGCGCGCGAAGCCGAAGTGCCGCTCTCGATCGACGACTTCGACGGCATCTCCGCGCGCACTCCCGTATTCGTCGACCTCAAGCCCGGCGGGCGGTTCGTGGCTGTGGACGTGGACAAGGCCGGCGGCATAGGCGTCATTGCGAAGCGCCTCGTCGAGGGCAAATACGCCGATGGCTCCGCCCTCACTGTGACCGGCCGCACCTTCGCCGAAGAGGCTGCCGACGCGAAGGAGGCTCCCGGCCAGGAAGTCATCCGCCCGCTGAGCAACGTGCTCAAGCCGCGCGGCGGCATCGCCATTCTGCGCGGCAGTATGGCCCCGGAAGGCTGCGTAATCAAGCTGGCGGGCCACGATAAGAAGGTCCACCAGGGTCCGGCGCGGGTCTTCGAGCGCGAAGAGGACGCCATGCAGGCTGTCACCGCCGGCCAGATCAAAGACGGCGACGTGGTGGTGATTCGTTACGAGGGACCGCGCGGCGGCCCCGGCATGCGCGAGATGCTGGGCGTCACCGGCGCCATCGTCGGCGCGGGGCTGTCGGACAGCGTCGCGCTGGTCACCGACGGCCGCTTCAGCGGCGCCACCCACGGCTTCATGATCGCGCACGTGGCGCCCGAAGCCTTCAACGGCGGCCCTATCGCCGCCGTGCGCGAAGGCGATTCCATCACTATCGATGCTGATCGCGGCGTGATCGATATCGACATTCCGGCGGAAGAGTTGGCCAGCCGCCTGGCGGCGTGGAAGCGTCCGGCGCTGCGCTACACCACGGGCGTCTTCGCCAAGTACTGCGCGCTGGTGTCATCGGCTTCCGAGGGCGCGGTGACGCGGGCCTCAGACCACTAGCTCTCTGACCGCGCGATTCAGTGCGCATGGGAAACCGCTCCCTCACGGTCGCGGCTCTGATCGGAGCCCCGACCGTAAGGGAGGGTTTCCGTATAGGGCACCCAACCACGCGGTCAGAGGACCAGCATGCAATCTCCATACGAGTAGAACCTGTAACTCTGATCGACGGCATGCCGGTACGCCGCCAGCGCGAGGTCCGTGCCGGCGAACGCGCAGACCAGCAGCAGCAGGCTGGTCCGCGGCAGGTGGAAGTTGGTCAACATGGCACCGACCGCGCGAAACTGATACCCGGGGTAGATGAAGATATCGGTCTCGCCTTGCAGTTGGCCGGATTGCCAGGCGCTTTCGACGGTTCGGACGCTGGTGGTTCCTACGGCCACCACGCGGCGCGCGGATCGGATCGTGGCCGCAGCTTCCGCGGTGATGTGGTAGCGTTCGGCGTGCAGCCTGGCCTGTTCCACCTGTTCGGCATGCAGCGGCTGAAACGTCCCGAGGCCGACATGGAGGGTGACGTAGGCCACCTCGGCGCCGCTGGCGCGCGACTGGTCCAGGATTTCGCCGGTGAAGTGCAGGCCCGCGGTAGGCGCCGCCACCGATCCCTTTTCGCGAGCGAACACCGTCTGGTAGCGCTCGCGATCGGTGGCTTCATCCGCGCGCTTGATGTACGGCGGCAATGGAACGTGCCCGATCTTTTCGAACTCGTGAAACAGGTCGTCCGAGCCGGTGAAGCGGATGGTCCGTTCGCCGAACTCACCGCGCGCGACGATCTCGCCCGCGAGCCCGTCCGCGAACCGGATGCGCTCCCCCAACCGCATCTTGCGGCCGGGACGCACCAGCGCTTCCCAATCCCTGCCGTCCGCGCTCACCGCGCGCAGCAGAAACACCTCCACCTCGCCCGACAGATACTCCCGCCGCTTAGGATTGTTCTTGCCGATGGGCAGCGACCGCACGCCCTCGCGATGCCCGAACAACCGCGCCGGAAACACGCGCGAATCGTTGAGCACCAGGCAATCGCCGCTGCGCAGAAAGGCCGGCAACTCGCGGAAGTGGCGGTCTTCCCATCGGCGCTCTTCGCGATACAGCACGAGCATGCGCGAGGCCGCGCGGTCCGGGAGCGGCTGCTGGGCGATCAGATCGTCGGGGAGGTGGTAGTCGAAGGCGGCGACGTCCACAGGTCCAGTTGCTCCTCTATCCACAATTCTGGACGATATTCGATGAACCCGGAGGCCAGCCCGTAACGCTCGCGAATCCGCCGCACTCGCTGCTGCAACGATTCCTTGTACTCGCGTCCCAGATAGGCGCTCTTGGCATACATCTCGCGGTAGCGCGGCGCCAGGTCCGGAAACTGCTTCTCCAGAAACGGCAGGAACACCTTCTGCGCGGAGAGCATCAGGAACAGCAGACCGCCGCCGAACGAGAGCGCTCCCGCATCGCGCGCGGCCTTGGCGAGCCGGTCGAGCTGGCGTTCGCCATCGGTGACCCCCGGCATGATGGGATTGGGGAAGACGGCCACGCAGATGCCGGCTCTGCTCAGGCGGCGGACGGTTTCGAGGCGCAGTGCAGGCCTGGGCGCGCGCGGCTCCAGCAACCGCGCCAGCTTCTCATCGAGCGTGGTGATGGTGATGTTGACCCCCAGCACGTTGGCTCGCGCGATCTCCTTCAGCAGGTCGAGATCGCGCAGCACCAAGTCGGACTTGGTGGTGATGCCCAGGTACCGGCCGCGCTCGCGGGCGAAGACTTCGAGGATTGAGCGCGTGCGCGAGTAGCGGCGTTCGGCGGGCTGGTAGGGGTCGGTGGCGGTGCCGATGGCGATGTGCTCGTTGCGCCCGACGCGGGCGAGTTCCTGCTTCAGGAGATGCGCGGCGGCAGACTTGGCGTAGATCTTGTCTTCGAAATCGCGGGCGCCGAGTTCCATGAACTCGTGGGTGTAGCGGGCGTAGCAGTAGACACATCCGAACTCGCAGCCGCGGTAGGGGTTGATGGTCCACTGGAAGAGCATGTTGGGCTTGGTGCGATTGAGAATGCTGCGCGCCGGGATCTCGAAATACTGGACGGCGCGCTTGGCTTCGAGGAGCTCGGATTGGGAGGCGAGGCGGGCGATGCCTACGAGTGCCATTCCCTATTTTCGCTTTTTATTCGCCTTTTTGCAAGAGGCAAACTCCCGACCAGAATTGGTCGCCCTGCCTTCCCGAGGACTCCGTCACATTCGCGGCGGCCTGCATATCCGGAGGCAGGCGCTGGGTGCGGATGGCGGCCTGGAGGATGGAGTGCACCTCGGCGGGCTGCCAGCCATGCGGAACGAAGAACTCCGGCCCTTCGGCAGGCCCGAACTTGAGCGGGGCGCCGGCGGCGGCGGTGCCTTGTCCCAAGGTGCTCTGGATGAAACGCAGCAGCCCCGGGGAGGAGAGGTCGAGGGCCCACCAGCGCAGGGTTGCCGCCGCGGCCAGGTCCCGGGCCAGCGATCCCACTTCGTCCTCGGAGAGGTAGCCAAGCAGTCCTTCCGAGATGACCAGCGCTTGGTTGGCCTGGTCCCGCAAGCGAGTGAAGACGGCGCGTCGCGCGGCGGTGTCGGCGAGATCGAGCGCGATTCGTTCCAAGCGGCAGGCGGGCTTCTCGCCGGCGAGCACCTCCTCTTTATAAGCCAGCAGCTCGGGCAGATCGATCTCGACCCAATGAAAGGAGGCGGGGAGCGGCATGCGGTAGGGCCGCGCGTCCAGGCCTGCCGCAAGGTTGATGACCATGTCGGCGCCTTGGGCAATCCGTTCGCGAATCACCTGGTCGAACAGGTACGTGCGCATGATCCAGGCCCAGGTGTTGTCGGTGGCGTGCGGCATGGTGTTGGCGATCTGCTCGCCGCGCTCTCCCGCGAGGCGCCGGGCGAGAGGATCGCGAAAGAGGGCGTCGGGCCGATCGGTTTCTCGCGCGCGAAAGACCGCGGTCCAGCGGGCGGTGTCCGAGATGTTACGAATCAAAGGCTCCATGGGTACTCAGTATATCGGCTATGATTGGCGATGCGACTGCATGAAGGTATTTCTCAGTTCGACAGGGCGCGATCTGACGAAGCACAGCGAGGCGGCTTACCACGCTCTCGAGACTACGCGTGGTGCGACGGGCCGCCGTTCTGCTACAAGCCCGCGCTCGACGAGGCGCAGCGCTTGCTATCCGGCGTGGGGAACTGAAAGAGGATGCCGACCACGCGCGGGTTCAGTTTCTGCATGGCCGGCGTGCTGGAGCGAATCGGCCGGTCGCCGCGGACGGCGTGTACTTCTTCGGGCGTCATCGGCACGGTGTAGCGCGCGCCGGTCCGCTCGCCATCGAGGGTGAGAATCAACCTTCCGTTGCAGTCGAGCTTCTCGAGCTTGCCGCCATCCCAGGAGAGCACGTTGCCGCCGTAGTTGTATCCGAAGCCCGAGACGGTGAACGGCCCGCCATTCAGGGACTCGAGATCGCTCAGGCGCGCGCCCATCGCGATCCCGCCCGCGGCGTGCCAGCGGCATGGCCCGCGCCGCAGGCCGTGGCACACGAAGATCTGCTTGGGATGCGCCTGCGGTCCTTTGCCGTTCCACGAGATGGCGAGCGTCTGCGAGGGGTCCTGGCGGTAGACGAAGGTGGCCGGCTGGAGCATGCCCTCGTCCAATTCGATCTCGTCGTCTTCGACCGCGCCTGGAGGGAAGAGGCGGGCGAGATCGTCGCGGACGGTGCCGGCGGCGATGGGGCCGACGCGCACGCCGGGGACCAGCATCCAGTCGTTAGCCGGCTGCGGCGGCGCGAACAGCAGCGCGATCAGAACTGTGAGCATACCTGCCTATGAGTGCCACGCCCTATTTTCGCTTTTTTTCGCATTTTGGCAAGGGGTACACGCGCGCCACCGTGCGCCACGGTTGGATACGCTATCCGCACCGCCAGGGAGTACAATGCGATCAGCGGAGGTTCTCATGGAGCTTCTGAAGAGACTGCGCGTATTCCTGGATGAAAGCCACGCCGAATACACGCACACCGTTCACCCCCTCGCCTACACGGCCCGTGAGGTCGCTTCGGCGGAGCACCTGCCCAGCCGGGAGGTCGCCAAGACCGTAGTGGTATTCGGGGACGAGGGTTATCATATGATCGTCGTGCCCGCCAGCCGATTCGTGGATTTTCAGGAAGTGCGCCTGACCCTGGGGCTCACGCACGCGCGGCTGGCGACGGAGCAGGAAATCGGCCAACTGTTTCCGGATTGCGAACTCGGCGCCATGCCGCCCATGGGCAATCTGTACGGCATGCCCGTGTATCTGGACAGCAGCCTGGCCGCGGAGGAAACGATCGCGTTCAACGGCGGCACGCACTATGACGTAATCCACATGCAGACCGACGATTTTCGCAAGCTGGTCCACCCCACGGTAATTTCGCTGGCACGCGAAGCCGCGATGCGGCATGGATGGTGATCAGCCGGGGAGATGAGTAAGACCAACGCCGCCCGCCTTTTGGACCAAGCCGGCGTGCATTACGAATTGCGCCAGTACCCGGTAGACGAGGAGGACCTCAGCGCGCCGCAGGTAGCCGCGGCGATCGGTATGCCGCCCGAGCAGGTATTCAAGACGCTGGTGGTGCGCGGCGACCGCACGGGCGTCCTGCTGGCGTCGCTCCCGGCGAGCGCCGAGCTTGACTTGCGGGCCCTCGCCGCCGCCAGCGGCAACAAGAAGGTGGAGCTGGTGGCGGTGAAGGAGGTGCTCGGCCTGACCGGATACATCCGCGGCGGCGTCTCGCCGGTGGGGACCAGGAAGCCCTATCCGCTATACCTCGACGAGACAGCGGAGTTGTGGGATGCGATCTCGGTCAGCGCCGGCGTGCGCGGGTGTCAGATGCTGCTGGCGCCGGACGACCTGGCGCGCGTGGTGGACACGCGGCGGTGCGGCATCGCGATGTTCTGAAGCGGACCGCCGCGCGGTGAAGCGGACCGCCGCACGGTAGCCACGGGAATGTGTCATCGGATCACCTCCCAACGCGCGCCGCGCCCCCGGCCTACGAGTCGAACTTGGCCAGCCCTCTTCATTTCCGCCAGGACCTTCTTGATGAGCTGTGGACTGGCCGCTCGCAATTGCGCCGCCATGTCGGCTAATGTGAAGGGTTCCACCTGGCCAAGCACAGTCTGGCGGACCAAGTGGCTCTTGGCGGGCCGCGCCTCGACCGATTCGACCTGGTGCTCGAACTCTTTGTAGGCACTTCGCAGCGTGCTCAGGAAATAGTTCCACCATGGCACGATCTCGTTCTTGCCTTCGTGCCACCCTTGTGAGCACTGCTTGAGAACCCGATAGTATTCCTCCTTGCTGTCTTCGATCAGCCGCTCAAGGCTGATATACCGAGCCACGCGAAAGCCTTGAGATTCGAGCATCAGCGAGGTCACAAGCCGCGAGACGCGGCCATTGCCGTCGCGAAAAGGGTGGATACAGAGGAGGTCGAAAACGAATGTTGCCACCATCAAGAGCGAAGGAAGACGTTCCTCATCGCTCGAGGCGCGATACCTGCGGCACAGCATTTCCACGGCCGCGGGAGTCTTTTTGGCCGAGACTGGAACGAAGCGAAGCCTGGGCTCGCCACTAGACAGGATTTCGACGATCTCGTTGTCGCGTCTCTTCCATGCGCCGGCGTCTCCCGAAGATCCGCCCTGCGCAAGAGCGTGCATGCGACGGATCACATCGGGAGTGATTGCCACCCGGTTCTTTCGAGAGAAGACCCAATCCAGCGCCGCCCGATATCCAGCCAGTTCCTCCTCCGAACGGTCACGCGGCCTGGCCCTTCCAATCACCAGAGGCCGCAGGCGGTTCGCCGCGACGGTGACGCCCTCGATTCGATTCGACGATTCGGCACTTTGGACGATTGCCTGCTCCCGCAATACGTCCAGAACTTCGGGCTTCTGCCTGATCCAGAGATCCTGCTTTCCGCGTGCTTCCATACAAGCGCCGAGAAGCCAGCCGGTTCCGACAGGAATCGCAAGACCGGCCAATCTGCCGGGGTCCAAGGTCAACATATCCCATCTCACGACGGCGTAGTAGCCTAATAATAGCCGATTGCGTGGCGGGTAGCCAATTCAGCCCTTTTTACCGGCAGGCTGGCAAATGGAGCCGGCCCAGACTCCGCCCGCGGCGCCATTACTTCAGGGACACGTCCTGGACCGTGGGCAGGCTCGAGGCCTCCCATCCGCCGCCCAGGGCTTCGATCAGCAGGACGCTGGCGGTCATGCGGCGGGTCTGCAAATCGACGGCGGAACGCTCGTCCTGTAAGGCGATGGTCTGAACCGTGATCACTTGCAGGTAGCTGGCGGTTCCACCTTTGTATTGCGCGGTGGAAACCGTAACCGAGCGTTCGGCCGATTTCACGGCCTGTGCCAAGACGGAGGCTTCGTCGGCCAGAACGCGCAGCGCGGCCAGGTTGTCTTCCACCTGCTGGAAGGCGGTCAGCACGGTCTGGCGGTAGGCGGCCGCGGTGGCGTCGTAGCCCGCCTGGGCCTGCGCTACCTGGGCGGTGCGCTTGCCGGCGTCGAACAGGATTTGCGCCAGTTGCGGTCCGATGGTCCAGAAACGGGCGGGCCACGTGATCCAATTGAGGAAACTGGTGGATTGGACTCCGGCGGAGGCGGCGAAGGTCAGGGCCGGATAGAATGCCGCCTTGGCGATGCCGATCTGCTCGTTGGCGGCAGCGGCCTGACGCTCGGCCTCGGCGATATCGGGGCGGCGTTCCAGCAGAGCCGAGGGCAAGCCCATAGGGATTTCCGGAGGAAGGACGTGAATGGGCGCGCGCTCGATGGAGAATTCCGCGGGCGGCTTGCCGATCAGAATGGCGATGGCATGTTCCAACTGCGCACGCTGGACTGCGACGTCGGTCAGTTGCGCCTGCGTGGTGTAGAGCTGGGTTTCGGCTTGGGCCACGTCGGA
>Ga0209517_10003546_pt1 | contig 21076 bp, 16 predicted proteins | sample PeaSoiMetSII2010_FD_187695 | JGI IMG/M metagenome (GOLD analysis project Ga0209517, IMG submission 187695) | Peat soil microbial communities from Weissenstadt, Germany - SII-2010 (SPAdes) (version 2) | ecosystem: Environmental > Terrestrial > Soil > Wetlands > Peat | place: Germany...
AGCATTTGTAAAGAGGGTAGGTCGGCACTACAACGGCCTTCTGAAAAGCCAGCTTTGATGGATAAGAGGTTAGACCGATAGGGAGGTCAACTTTCCCTCACAAATGTGCGGAACTGCGAAGGTGAGGCTAAGCCTCGAGTAAGCAGCGGCGAGGGTGGGCACCCACCGCCAAACGGCGGTCGGCCATGCTCCTCATGTCCCGCCACGGGTTCTTCGATCTCATCCCTCCGCCTTCGGAACCGCTCCTTCTTTATCGGCATTGCCCAGAATTTCGCAGGCGTCCAACTGTTCCGATGGGCACCGGCGCTGTTGCGCTTATTTTATCCTATGAAACATACATGCTCGTTCGAAGCTCTTGTTTTACAGTATGCGGAAACTGTAAAATAAGGCCGGTGGACCTGTCTGCCTAGATTTGTGCTGTAAAATAAGCAGCAGAACAAGGTCTGCATGTTATGCGCGCTGGAACTTATGTAAAACAAGCAACCGGTTACCAGGCCTTCATCCCCGCTCCATTGCCGCCTGACCCACTCATCGAAATCGATGCGGAATTGGGCCGGCTTACGTCTGAAGCGGATCGAGCCCTGGGCCGACTGGACGGGGTCGCGACCGTTCTCCCAAACCCGGACCTCTTCGTCGCCATGTATGTCCGGCAGGAGGCAGTGCTGAGTTCCCAAATCGAGGGCACACAAAGCACCCTTGAAGACGTTCTCCAATTTGAAGTGGATTCGAAGGGGCGGGAATTCCCGAAAGACATCCAGGAAGTCGTCAACTACGTGCGCGCTATGAATTACGGCCTGGAACGCCTGAAGACCCTGCCCTTGAGCCTGCGGCTAATCCGCGAAATCCATGGCAAGTTGCTCGAAGGGGTCCGTGGCTCGCACCGCACCCCAGGCGAGTTTCGCACTACTCAGAACTGGATTGGCCCACCGGGATGCACACTCAGTGCCGCAACATTCGTACCTCCTCCTGTCCACGAAATGCATGAGGCGCTGGATAATACGGAGAAGTTTCTCCACGACAACTCACTCCCGTTGCTCATCCAATGCGGGCTAGCTCACGCGCAGTTTGAGACCATCCATCCGTTTCTTGATGGCAATGGCAGAGTCGGACGCCTCCTCATCACCTTTCTCCTCTGCTATCGACAGGCGTTGGGACGACCCCTGCTTTATCTGAGCCACTATCTGAAACAGCATCGCGCCGAGTACTACGACCGGCTGATGGCCATTCGCAACGACGGTAATTGGGAAGGCTGGCTGAAGTTCTTTGTCCGCGGTGTTTTTGAGGTCAGCCGAGAGGCTACGGAGACGGCGCGAAACATTGTTCGACTAAGGGAGGGGCATCGCCGCGTGCTCAGTGAAAAGCTGCTACCGGAAAAGCCGACGACTGCGGCGCCCGACTCGCTCCAGTCGCGCCGCCGGAGAGCACTGGCGGGGCACTCGCGAGAAGAGGTGACGGCTACGCACTACGATTTGCTCTTGCTTGAATACTTGTTTGAGCAACCGATCGTTACTATTCGCATGGTCGCGCAGCGGCTGAACTGCGTCTTCGTCACCGCAAACAAGGTGGTCAACCGATTCGTGAAGCTCGGTTTGCTGGAAGAGGTCACCGGCTTTCAACGCAACCGGCGCTTTCGCTACGCTCCTTACCTTGCTTTGTTCGAGCCCGCCCATGGCGGGCCAGTGCCCGCTTGAGCCGCTCGATTCCCTCCTGGTTCTCACATCTGTCGACCCGCAAAAATAATTCTTAAAATCTGTTTTCCTCGTATAAGAGCGTGTGCTGCTTACCTTTCCTGCTTGGTCGCGATTGAGGTGGGTGCTGAGTACCGACTTCAAATGGCCGGTTCCGAGAAAATTGCAGTGTATTGTGTGCCTCGGGAGGCAATGGCCGTGTTTCGATCGAGGGAGGAACTCTCCGGCAAGCTGCGCGAGGCCAAGTACGTGATCGACGACGTGACCCTGGAGGTGGTATATCTCGCCTGCCGCATGCAGAAGCCGCTGCTTGTCGAGGGGCCGCCCGGCTGCGGCAAGACACAAATGGCATATGCCGTGGCTGAGGCCGCAGGAACGTTCGTGGAGCGCCTGCAGTGCTACGAAGGAATCACCGATGACAAGGCCATCGGCAAGTTCGACGAAGCTTTGCAGAAGCTCTTCCTCGAAACCCATGGAGACCAATTCAGCAGTGACTGGGACTCTATTCGCAAGCGTCTGCATTCGCTTGATTTCTTCGCGGAAGGCCCCCTGCTACGGGCTTTGCTTTGCCGGGACCGACCTTGCGTGCTGCTGGTCGACGAACTCGACAAGGTGGACCACGAATTTGAAGCATTGCTGCTGGAGATCTTGAGCGCCTGGCAGGTGACGGTTCCAAAGCTGGGAACAATCAAGGCGGAGACGGTTCCTTTTGTGGTCCTGAGCTCGAATGAAGAGCGCCGGCTGGGCGATCCCCTGCGAAGACGTTGTTTTTATTTACGCGTGGAGTACCCGACCGTGGAACGGGAGGCGGAGATCCTCGCGGTGCACAGCACAGATATGGACCCCGCCTTACGGGGACAACTGGCCGGTTTGGCACGGGCGCTGCGCGGGTGGAGTCTCGAAAAACCGCCCTCCATTGCAGAAATGCTCGACCTGGCGAGAGCTCTCGAGATCATGGGGGTAAGTGAAATAGAACCCGAACAACGAGATGTACTGCTTGCTCTCCTGGCCAAGACTGAGGCTGACCGGAAGCGTCTGTTGCTGCGCGCCGGATTCGATGGCTTGGTCGCGGACTCGAAAAGATATCGTGACGAATTGACGAAGGTGGCCGTATGAAGACGGGATGCAGGGCGTTGATCGCCTTGTTTTGCTTTGTGGGCGTGGCGCTGGGAGCCGAGCCTCCACCGTTGCGCGATTATTCGGCTCGTTGTGCCGAGTATTACGCGAATGTCTACCAAGTTCCGGTCGAGTTGGTAGAGGCCGTGATCGAAGTGGAGTCGGATTGGCAGCCTTATGCGGTTTCGCCCAAAGGCGCCGCAGGCTTGATGCAGTTGATGCCGGCGACTGCCGTGAGACTTGGGGTGCGGAATCCATTTCAGATCGAGGAGAACGTTCGCGCGGGCGTTAAATATCTGGCTTGGCTAATGCACCTTTTCAGAGGCGACCTAAGACTGGTGACAGCAGCTTATTACGCCGGAGAGTGTACGATCCTCGCGAGGGGACTCGATTACTCTTCACCGGATGTTTATAGCTACGTTAACCGTGTGGCTCGTCTTTATCGCATGAAATGGCTCGAGCGGATGCAACGGGCGCCCGCAGCAGGGGCTCCCCAAGAGGAAACGAGGTGACCAATGGGCAAGGGTAGTAAGGCATTAGTGATCTGCATGTTGTTCGCTTCCCGTTCGGCCATGGGGCAGGTTGCCGAGGTCAAGCCGCGGGTGCTGACCAAACTGGAAATGGATGGGAAGGTCACGGTAGTCGAAGTGGCTGCGCACTTTGTAACGGCGATCCGCATGCCGGAGACTGTGAATTCGGTTGTCGTCGGCGACCCGACACTATTCAAAGTCGAGCACTCGGACCGGGAGCCGCAACTGGTATTTGTCAAAGCCCTCACAGAGAAACCAGCGGAGACCAATCTGCTGATTTCAACGACTCATGGACGCGAGGCAAGCTTGCTGCTGGTGAGCCGAGGGGAACAAAAATCAAACGAGCCCGAAAACGTGGACCTTCTGCTCAATTACAAACCTGCCAAAGGCTTTCTAATCGAGCCGGATTACCCCTCTGCGCTGGTAGCGAAAACTGTGGAAATAGGATCGCCCGGAGCAGGTGCCGTGCCAGCAGCTTTTGAGACTGCAAGCACCGGCGGGGCGGCGACGGATGTCAAGCAAGTGTCCTCCGTCGCACCAGACCCACCGGATGACCCCGCACCGACGGGGTTGGATGAGCTTCTTGCCCGGCAGGAACGGTCTCCATTGCCACCGCTCTACGGCGAACATGTGTCGGCAGAGAAAGCCACCGGAGACCGAGTGCGTGCCGGCGTGGGCGAGGTAGTAGATGGCGGAGGGCGGGTCATTGTGCTGTTCTCTGCCCTCAATCCAACTAACCGTAGCATTCTGATCATGCCGCCACAAGCCCAGCTTGGAGGCAAGGTCAAGTCGGGCAAGATCATTCGGCGGTCTCGCTGGACGACCGCCGAGCAGCTTTCTGTGCTGAGTTTCCGCTTGAGCAAGCGCCGTTTAGCGCCGGGTGAGCGCGCGGACGGGGTGGTGGTCTTCGACCGTCCCCCGTACAAGCAGTCCAACGAGACGCTTTTCTTGCAAATTGCCGAAGCTGGGGCCGTGGATCACCCTGCTTTGGCGCCCATTGGTTTTGGCATCAACACCTTGAAGGAGGATTCTACTCATGGACAGCCCGTCAAAGGAAAATGACACGCTGCACGGAACGACACCGGAGTCACGAGCCGAACTGGAGGAAGCCTCGGAACCGGCACCGGCGGATGGAAAGCGCGGGATTCAATGGCGCGAAATCATCCGCCAAGCGTTTGATAAAGCGCGGCAGACCCAGCAGCCCAAAACCAGCCGGCGCGAACTCAGCAAGGACAAAAGCAAGTCGCTCGTGGTGCTGGGTAGTGCGGCCGTCGCTATGCTCCTGCTGTTCTTGGGAATCTTCTCTTCGCCGCAGAAGGCGAAGAGAACAGAGGGACGGGCAGGCGCGCCGGACCTGGGGCGCAGGACAACGCCGGGCCAGGAGAGTGGCCAAAGCGGATCTGTAACGCCCATGTTGAACGCCGAGGTAAGCGGCGACGAGGCAATGAACAGGGGCGACGTGACACCCGAGGAGATCGGGCGAACGGCGCGACCGGGTCGGCCAAAGGCCCCCGCCGCACAACAAACAACTCCGCAGTATGCTCTGAATAAGATTGATTTCGATTCCACCCCGCCGCAGGAGCCAGGCTATCAACGCCCACCGCAGCCTCCCTCACCTGACGAATCCCCTGAGGCCGCTCTCCGTAAGCCATCGTTGGTGTTTGTGCGGGGGGCAGAGACTGGTGCTGCCGGAGGCGCCGCCATGAGGTCGGCCGTTCTAGATCAGAGTGATTTCGTCACTTTGCTGCCTCCCGGCACACGCCTCGTAGCGCGGTTGGAATCAGCGGTCAGTACGGGGGTGAAAGAGCCGGTTGTCGCGGTAATCGAGTACAACTTCGAACGTGAAGGTGAGATCGTGGTGCCGGCTGGAGCAAAAGCGATCGGCCAGTTGCGTCAGGCAGACCGTTCGGGGAACGTCGATATCCGGTTCGACAGGCTGGAAATGCCGGATGGAACCACGCAGAGGATGGATGGGGTAGCTATGGGCCTGGCGTTTCGACCGCTTAAGGGATCCGTATCCGGAAAGAAAACAGGGACCAAATTCCTGGTACGGACATTCACCGGTCTTGGAACTGTCGCCGCCTACCTGGTCGGAAATGGCGGCAGCAGTGGGTTCTACGGCCCGCTTTCTGAGAGTGCGCTGCTCCGGGAACGGGTCGCCAACAACGTCGGGGTCGCAGGCGATGAAGAGTTAAATGAGCTGGCGTTCAATCAGAACATCGTGGTGACCGTCCCTGGCAATACCAGGTTCTACATTGTGCTGGGGACCGGCGCCGTAGGCCGTGACGCAGGAAGCAGACAAGCGGTCGCACCCGTTCCCGCAGGGTCGAGAGTCGCCACAACGCCGAGCCTTGAAGAGCTCCGGCAGTTGATGCAACTAAGGCAGGAGCTCAGCGCGATGTATCAGCAGAACGCTACACCACTGGTGACAAGCGAAACGCCGCAGTAGATCAGGAGGTGAGGGGATCGCGAAATGGCGCACTCGATTCGCTGCGTCCGTCCTACTGCGCCCACTCCTCAATAATCACGCCGCCTGCTGCTTAACACACCGGTAGAAGTGCTGCATGTTTCCACCGGCACGCACAACCCGATGAGTGTCTTTGTCGAATGTCCTGAATCATAGCCGCTCTGCCATTTGCGCCTTCTCTAAGCTCCAGCCACAACAACGGTGAGAGGATACAGCCAAGTGACCGCAAGCAGGCACGGCAACTTCCCCGAAGGGGACTCGGGGGAGTTATGGGTTGCACTTCAACGAACAGGGCACCGTATTGCTAAGTGAACGGCACATACTAGACGAGCAGCCGACTTTTCAGGCCGAATCCGATTACGGGACATTCGAGTATCCGAGAATCATTGGTTGGATGGGGGTTTCTGGCACTCAGGCACCCCGAGTGTTCAACCGTGGGTCGAAAGAGCGGTCTCCACCGACGTCGCTGGGACGATAGTCTGGCCTCGCGGTTACGCATGGGGGGCATTATCTTCGTTCGCGAAGTCCCGCTCCATAGGGCGAGCGGGGTCGTCGTGGCCACTGACAAAGGAGGACGATCGCCTCATTAAGCCTTGTTGGTCGAGGGCAGAGTCCAAGGAGAATTCGAGCCTTTGAAAACCGCGAGCTGAATAAGCCCGAGAGTCATGGTTGCGCAATCGGGAGTTTGATCTCGACTTCGAGGCCCCTGGGCGACCGATTGCGGCATTGGACGGTGCCACCGCACGCTTCGATGCAGGTTCGCACAATCGCCAAGCCCAAACCCACGCCGCCCGTCTCCCGCTGACGCGCATACTCCGGCCGATAAAAGGGTTTGAAGACCGCTTCGAGTTCGGCCTCGGGAATACCAGGACCCTGGTCGGCAACGGTGATGGAAACCATGCCGTCCTTTTCCTGTGCCGAGATCACGATGGGGCCACGCTCCCCCGCATAACGAATGGCATTGCGCACCACATTGGCGAGTGAACGGAAGAGGTATTCCGGATGGGCCAGGACTTCCGTGCGCTCATCCAGGTGGGTTTCGACGGGAGCCCCCTCGCCCGCCTCCCGCCCAAGAACGCGCCGAACCGTCTCCGCAACATTCACGTGGATCAAAGGAGTGGTGGGTGTGTTGAGCTGCGCCCGAGAGAAGAGCAGCAACTCGTTTACGAGTCCTGACATGTGCTCCACTTCCTCTTGCACACCGTCGACGTACTTCTTCTGATTGTCCTGGGCACGCTGGTCCAGGATTCCGAGCGATACCTGAATCCGCGCAATGGGGGAGCAGAGTTCGTGGGCCACGTCGCTAAGGAACCGCCGTTGGCCGTGCACAAAACCGGAGAGGCGCTCCGCCATGCGATTGATGGCTTCACTCAACTGGCCGAGTTCGTCGTGGCGGCGGAGGGACAGCCGGGTTTCGAGTTTGCCTTCGGCAATCGCTCCGGTAGCGGCCGTGAGTTGGGAAATGGAGTGTGTCAGACCTCGAATCAGGGGAAGCCAGCAAGCTGCGGAAACCAAAATCACCACTAGAGCTGCCGCCAGCCAGGGCGTGGAGTCGAATAAGAAGGAACTCGTCCACAGCGACGGGAACGTCCACACCAGCGTCATCTCATGAGCACTCATCGCGGATCGATCGAAGACGGGAACGTGAGCGCCCACCCAATAGCGAGTGGGTGAAATGGTTCTGACCAGGAAGGCGGGAAATGGCGGGGGCGGCGGTGGGTGACCCATGCCGGGAGGCTCCATGGGCGGACCGTGATCGCGCCGAACCTCTGCCAACACAGCCTGCGGCAAAGTCACCGGGGGCCCTGCCAGTTGGGTCCCCTGGGCGTTGAAAAGGCGCGCCGAAGCGTGCGTTGTGGAAGTGTAGCCCGCAAGCAACCGGTCCCAATCCTTCCGCTCAGTGTTCGGCAATTGCAGAGCAATGAGCCGCGAGACGGCCAGAATGCGGTCCCGTCCCGGTGAGAGGAGGAGCGAGCCCAGATCAAGACGGTACTGAATGCGGACAAAGACGGCAAAAACCAGCACCAGCAGGAACACGTTCAAGAATGAAAGCAGCAGAATCTTGACGGAGATGGAGACGCGCGCTTTCGTGCCGGCCCTTCCGACTCCGGCTTGCGCAGCATGTAGCCCGCGCTGCGCACCGTGATGATGAACTTGGGTGACTTGGAATCGTCTCCGAGCTTCTTGCGCAGAGACGAGATGTGAACGTCAATCGATCGATCGAAAACATCAAAATTCCGGTCCGCGACTTCATTCAGGAGCTGCTCGCGCGTTCGGACGCGGCCCGCCGCCTTGGCCAACGACATCAGGAGATCAAATTCTATGGCCGTCAAGGGCAGGGCTTGACCGCCAAGGACGGCTTGGCGCGCCTCCGGGTCAAGGTGCAGTTCGCCCACGACGACTTCCCCCTCGCGGCATTCCTCCTGCACACGCGTGACCTTGGAACGACGAATCGTGGCGCGGAGCCGGGCCAGTAATTCCCGTGTCGAAAACGTCTTGGGCAGGTAATCATCGGCGCCGAGTTCGAGGCCCACGATACGGTCAGCCTCCTCGCCGCGGCCCGTCAGCATCAGCACCGGCACGTTGGATTTAGCGCGCAGGCTACGAAGGACGTCAAAGCCGTTCATTCCCGGCAACATCACATCCAGAATGATAGCGGAAAACGGCGCGCGCGCCGCGACCTCAAGACCTTCCGGCCCCGTGTGCGCAGCGGTCACTGCATACCCGAGTGGCTCCAGATACTCGCGAATCAGGCGGCAAAGCTTCACGTCATCATCCAGGATAAGAATTGGAACGAGCGAGTCTACGGGATGGTCGCTTCGGGCCGACATAGTCAACCTGCGGGCATTTTAGCACTGAGACGTGAGCACCCTGCCGATTTTTACCATTGCTTAACAATTCTCTTCTTTACGCACACATTCCGTTTACGTGGGGGGTTTCAAATGGGGTTGGACAAAGGAGGTTAAACCAATGAAGGCAACCATCGTCAGTTTCGCTCTCGCAATCGTGCTTTGCGGGCAGGCCATGACACAGGAGCCGGCTCCACCCGCTCCCGGCCCTAGCCAAGGCCTGCCCTCTTCGATGATGAATCCGCCCGCAGGGGGTCCTCGGGGCATGCATCCTGGCAGGGACCAGGGATGGTGGAAGGATCCGGAAGTGGTGGAGAAACTCCATATCAGCGATGACCAAGTCTGGAAGCTCGATAAAATCGCCCAGGATCACCAAATCCAAGAGATCGACCTGCGCGCCGACTTGGAAAAACAAGATGCGGTCCTGCGGCTCCAAATGGAAACGGACCCGCCCGACGAAGCGCAGGTGCTCGCGCAGGTCGACAAGGTGACTCAGGCGCGAGCCAAGCTGGAAAAGTCCCATGTGGAAATGTTGCTGGCCACTCGGCGTGTCTTGACGGCCGAACAGGCGAAAAAGCTTCGTGACCTGCGGCCCAAGTTCGCCCCGCCGCGACCAGGGTTTGGGCCTCCCGACGGAGGGCCAGGAGGGCCTCCCGAGGGAGGACCGGGCGGACCTCCTAGCGGCCCGCCCCCGCCGCCTCCAAACGGTAATGCAAACTGACGGGCCTGTCTGGGGCCGCCGGACCAGCGGGGCTTCACGGGCTGCGCAAGAACGCCTCACTGCCACAAGGTGTTTCACCAGCCCCGCGTCGCAGGCGGGCTGTGCCCGCCAGAATTCATGAGGGCATAGCCGCAGACAGCCAGGTTCTGCCCTCACCGAGCATGGGAGAATTGGGACGACGGGAGAATTTGAAATGTCAGATTCATGGAAATGGTTCCAACGTTCGCTTCTTGCCGCCTTGGCGCCACTTCTGATTGCCGTTTGGGGACTTGCGCAGTCGGGGTCAGGAAAAGTGCAGGGCCAGGTTACGGACACATCCGGCGCGGCGATTCCAGCATTAACCGTCGTGGCCATTGACGCTACCGGGGCCTCGCACGAAATCCAAACTGACGGAGATGGTCGCTATACTTTCCCCCAACTAGCTCCCGGAACTTATACCATCCGCATTCAGCTCAAAGGCTTCGCCAATTTCGAAAAGACGGGCGTGATCGTCACCCCCGGCCAGACCCAGACTGTCAATGCGCAACTGGTCGTGGCACTGGAGAAGCAGCAGATCACGGTGAAAGAAAATAGCGTCAATGTGAGCGTCCAATCTGAAAACAACGCCAGCGTCATGATACTGAAGGACAAGGACTTGGATGCGCTTTCCGATGACCCTGACGAGTTGTCGTCGCAGCTCCAGGCACTGGCGGGCCCTGCCGCGGGGCCGAATGGCGGGGAAATCTACATTGACGGATTCACGGGCGGCCAGCTTCCGACCAAATCCTCCATCCGGGAAATTCGTGTGAATCAGAATCCCTTTTCAGCGCAATATGACAAGCTTGGATACGGGCGCATCGAGATTTTCACCAAGCCGGGCACGGACAAGTGGCACGGGCAGGGAATGGGCATGTTTAATGACTCGGCTCTCAACTCGCGGAACCCCTTTGTAAGCCAGGAGCCGGGCTACCATCGAGAATTCATGGACGGAAGCCTGGGGGGATCGCTCAGCAAGAAGGCCTCTTTGTTTATCGATGGCGGGCGCCGGGATATGGCGGGGAACTCGATTGTCAGTGCGGTGGTCTTGGATTCGAATCTACAGCAGACGCCGTTTAGCCAAGCGGTGCCCAATCCCAACACGAACACGAATCTGAGCTCCCGGGTGGATTACCAACTGACCTCGAACAACACCCTCACCGCGCGCTATCAGTTCTTTGACGTCAACAGCAAGAATAACGGAATCGGCCAATTCGCCTTGGCGACGCAAGGCTACAACACCCAACAAAGGGAGCACAACATAGAGCTCAGCGACTCTCAGGTCATTAGCGCGCGCGCCGTTAACGATTTGCGGCTGGAATATGCACACGACACAAATAATCAACTTCCACTGAGCCAGGACGCCACTGTACAAGTTCAGGGAGCGTTCACGGGAGGGGGGACTTCCCAAGGCAAGCTCTTGGACACGCAGAACCACGTCGAAATTCATAACCTCACTTCTATTACCAGTGGGAAACATTACTTTTCGTTCGGCGGAAGGGTGCGAGATGTGAACGAGCGGAATAGTTCCACTGGGAATTTCAACGGGACCTTCACCTTCGCATCGCTGGCGGCCTATCAATCCTCGGAAGCCGCCCTTTTGGCCTGTCAGCGGGCCGGCCAAAGCACTTGCCAAGCCAGCGGCGCAAGTCAATTCTCGCTTACGGCCGGAAATCCCACAGCGGCGGTCAATTGGATCGACTTGGGGCTCTACGCGGAAGACCAATGGCGCATTCGCTCCAATATGTCGCTCAACATCGGACTCCGTTACGAGACTCAGAATTCCATTCACGATCGCACCGACTTTGCCCCACGAGTGGGGTTCGCCTGGGGGCTCGGCCATGGCAGTAGCGCGAAGACCGTCATACGCACCGGATTCGGCGTTTTCTACGACCGCTTTCAGGAAAGCCAGGTTCTCGAAGCAAAGCGTTTGAATGGCGTGAATCAAACGCAGTATATCGTTACCGATCCTGACTTCTTTCCCAACATCCCGCCATCTAGCGAGCTCGCGCAGATGTCCGCGAACACCACGGCGAACACGACCTATCAGATCGATCCCCATCTGCGGGCGCCCTACACCATCCAAGCCGCGGCGGGTGTGGAACGGCAAGTTACGAAGAACGCCACCGTCTCTGTCACCTATCTCAACTCGCACGGCGTTCACCAGCTCATGACCAGAAATATCAATGCGCCACTTCCTGGCACTTTCGTCTCATGCTCCCCCGGCAATACCACCTGCACGCCGTCCGCCGGCACACGACCTTACGGGGACGTTGGGAACATTTACCAATATGAGTCGGATGGCCTCTTCAATCAGAACCAGGTCATCACGAACATAAATGTCCGTCTGGGCACTATGTTTTCCTTGTTCGGGTTTTATTCCCTGAACTTTGCTGACAGCAACACATCGGGAGTCAACTCCTTCCCTTCCAATTCATATGATGTTGCGCTGGATTACGGCCGCGCCGCGTTTGACATCCGGCATCGCTTGTTCTTGGGAGGATCTTTTTCGCTGCCCAAAGGAATCCGGCTGAGCCCGTTCATGATGGCGAACTCGGGGACGCCGTTCAACATCACCACGGGCCAAGACAATAACGGCGATTCCATCTTCAATGATCGTCCCGCATATGCTCCCGCCGGAGCCACGGGAACAAACATCGTCAAGACCCGGTGGGGAACGTTTGATGCTAATCCCACAATCGGCAAGACCATCATTCCTATCAACCTCGGGACAGGGCCGGGGCAATTTTCCCTGAACCTCCGGTTGAGCAAGACTATCGGCCTGGAGAGGAAGAGCGAGACCAGAACTGTCGGAGGTCCAATGGGGCCTCCGCCTGGCGGGGGGCGGGGCGGACCGCCGGGAGGGGGTGGTGGCCCAGGCGGAGGTCTCGGTCCCGGAGGGCTGAGCAGCGGCGGACGTGGCGGGCCCCCAGGAGAGAATGTAAGTTATCGTTACAACCTGACCTTGGGCATCGGGGCAATGAATGTCTTCAACATTGTGAATTTGGGGGCGCCGGTTGGCCAACTTAGTTCGCCGCTTTTTGGCAAGTCGAATTCGCTGGCAGGGGGCTTCGGCCCCCCAGGTGGTGGGAACCGCCGGATCGACTTCCAGGTAATGTTCAGCTTTTAGCCGCAGATTGAAGAGGGCAGGCTGGACGCACAGGTCTGCAAGTAATTATCCCCGCCAAAGCCACGGGCTTTACGGTTGCGGGCCCCTCAAAAGGGCCTGATCGCAACCGATCAGAGGCAAGAACCAATACCTCGTCAGACAGCGGCCCCGACGTACCTCGCAATCGCAAGGATCGTGGAGCACACTGCCGAATCTGTCAAACTTCTGCTGCCTCCCCGGCAGAGCCGGGGGATCTCGCCACGGATTAGTCTTGCTTTGTCGCCAAGCGTTTACCTAACGGAGCCTTAGACTAGTTGAATCGGATTCGGCCTGAGAAACGCCCTACCCGGAAAGTGGGACGACTGCACTTTAACAACGGGCCAGACTCCCATCGATTTTGGCATCACTAACGAGCAGTCGCCAAGGGTTTAGGAACGCGTTTTCAGGCCAAAGCCCCAGAGCGCGGCACACCAGGTGGCGGTGTGTTTGCCGAAGCTCCTGCCAAGTGAACTGGTTCTCACAACTGTCGACCCGTGAAAAACAGTTGGCACGCGGCATCCGCTTCCAAGAGCGAACGGTCGGATCGCACCACCGGTCTTTCGTGTTGCGGTTTATCCCAGCCCGGTTCTCACAATCGCCGACCCGCGAAAAATAATTCCCAAAGTTGACTAACCCTGCTGAAGAGTGCGAGTTGCTCGCCTTTCCTGCTTCGTCGTGATTGAGGTGGACGTTGCACGCAGGCTGAGCGTGCGATCCTCGCGAAAGTGCTGATAGCCTGAGCAAAGCTTTCTGTTTCCTGCCTGTCTTTCCCTTCTCGCAGTCCTCCGACCTCATTTGACGCAAAAAACATCTCAGATTATTTTTCGCAACGGGCCGCTGTTGTTCAGCAGTTTTCGGAATCGGAACAACAGCGGGCAGGGAAAGGAGGGTACCGATTCATGCGCATGAAGTGGGACAGGGCACTCAAGAAGCCACTCGCGGCGGGCGCGATTTGCCTCGTGCTGGCTGCGCAGTATGCCCTGGCTCAAAACCTGGGTCAAAACCCACAATTCAACGTAGCTGTTCAAGGTCAAACGGGATCGCAACCGGAAGGTGCGTTCCTCAATTTCATTAACTGGGTAGGCAACGTGATCGCGCCCGTGGGCGCGGGCGGGGCGGTGCTGGGGGCCATCATAGCTTGGCTCACAGGCCGGGGCTTTGGCCGATGGCTGTTTGCGGCCGGGGCGTTGCTCGCGGTCTCAGGCGTTACGCGATTGATTGAGTATTGGATCACGAACGGAACAGGAGGTGTCACCTAGAAAAAAAGCGGGAATCCCCGAAGTGAAAGGGGCAGGCAACCCTGCATCTCGAAGCGAGGGTTGCCTGCCACAAATCCAGCAATCGAATTCATGTTTTCAGCGAAGAGTTAAAACTATGGCCGTGCCACAACTTTTGAACGATATCGTGAACGTTTTATTGCTGCTAGCGCCTTCCGCAGCAGTCCTATGCCTGGTATTAGCAGGCATCAGCCTGCGGCGCGAAGGCGGCGGAACGAGCTTCCTGATCGGTGGGGGTTTTACAAAGTGGATGTTCTGGGCAGTCATTTTCCTCACCCTCCAGCCGCTGCTCAGTTGGTTCAGTTCGTTTGGGGTCAGCGTGCCGCTGCCAGGGGGCGGAGTTGCGAGTTCCTGGCTTTCGACTTTCCAGGCGAGTGTGGGGAGTTTTGTGACCAACTTTGTGGTCAGGCGGCTGGCAACGACACTCGCGGCGTACTTCGTGCTGCGGGCCATCCTGGATTCGGCCGCAGGGGAGCATCCCCTGCCGTCGATTTTGACCGCCATGTTCATGCTCGGCATCCAGACGACTTATAACCTTCTTCAGAATTACAACTCCGGTACGCAGTACGCGCCGGCAGACGTACTGGACAGCCTTTGGACCTACCTCGTCGGCACCATCATGCCGATCGCGGCGGGACTGGCCATCATCGGAGCAATCATTAACGTGGCCACGCGACGGCCGGCGCTTCGCCTGGCGGGTGTGGCTCTGGGTCTGTTGTCGGTCGCGGCGATCTGGAAGTTGGTGCTGGCCATGATGGCTTAGAGGTGGAACGAATATGTCCTTCTACAACGGCATTCTCAACCTGACCAACTGGAGCGGCAACGTGATTCTGCCCACTCTGGCGGGCCTGTTCCTTGCCATCGCCATCATCCAGTTCTCCAAAGGCAAGGAGTACTCGCATGCGATGTACGGCGGGTTCATGTGTCTCATGGCTTCCGGACTCTTGCGTGCCTTCGAGACCTTCGCTTCGCAGCGCGCCTGGAACGACCCCAACCTGGTTTGGGCTTCGGTAGCCAGCATCGTGGACTGGATCTGCAACGTACTTCTGCCGATTTACGCGGCCTTGCAGGTGGCCGCCGGAGGATTGCAACTGGCGGGAATAACCCACCGACACCAGCCGATCTCCTGGATGCGGCACTTCGCCGCGGCGGGATTGTGCCTGCTGGTGTCTGGCCTGCTGCGGCTAGCCGAGTTTTTCGTAACCCGTGGTACGGGAGGAGTGACGTAATGGGAGGAAATCATGGCGCTTGACGTGACACCTGTTTATCGCAACTTACGCACGCGAGTAACGTTCCTCGGACTCGAGGCCGAGGACCTGTTTGCCATCCTGGCGCTGGCCGTGGTCACTAACATCCTCGGCCGGTTCCTGAAACGCGAGATGTTTGGCCTGCCCATGAACATGATCATGCAATATCTGGTCCCTTTGCTGAGCATCCCCGCCTTGATGTTGTTCAAATACGGAAAGCAACGAGGGTATCTGCTCGACTGGGTAATGTTCCATTCCAGGCCCCACGTGTATTCAGCGCTTGAACACGACTCGCAATTGACGCGCGAATATCTCCAGCCTGAGGAGGAGATATGCCGGTAAAGCTTCAACAACACGAGAAGTCGCTCGCCGCGCCGGCGCTCTGTGAGCAGTTGCGCATCCGAGACCTCTTGGATAACGTCGCCATTCAAATTGATGGCTCGTTCGTCGCCGGTTACGAACTCGGCGGCGTGCACTCCTATTATGCGAGCGACGAGATGAGAAATCGGGACAAGAACGGGCTCGAAGCCTTGGTCCGGTCGCTGCCGGAGCGCTCCATGCGCATGCAGGTGCGATTTGAGATTAGCGAAGGCTACGGCGACTTGGTCAGCCGCTACAACCGGGAGCAACGAAACGAGAGCCCGGTGTTGCAAGCCGTCGACCGCGTACACGCCGACCTCTGGCGTAGTAGGGACTGCGACGGGTTGTACCTCCGTCACATCCTCCACGCCTATTTCGTCTGGAACCCAAGAATCCACCACCAATCGCCGGATCTCGAGTGGAAGAAAAAGATGCGGGGCTCAAGCGCCAGCCTTTCGGCTACCAAGTGCATCGAGCGGACGCGTCGCGAGCACGAGGACCTCCTGGCGGAGTTCAACAGTTTAATGTCTGGGGTTGAAGCAACACTTCAAGCGACCGGCATGGCGATACGCCGAATGCCCCACGACAGTATCTTCCGCGAAGTGAAACGGGCGCTTAATCCGGTGGGGGACGATGCGACGCCATATCGCCCTCCTGAAAGATCGCTCGTGTACGACAGCGCTCGGAGCCAGATGGCCAACGTCAACATTGAGGACGAGACGGACGATTATCTTAAAATCGGCGGCTTACTCTACTCCTGGATCACCCTCAAGGATCTGCCCGATGCTACCTTTCCGGGCATTCTGCGTGAACTGATGTTGATGGAATTCCCTCTTGTCGTGAACGCGGAGGTGATTCTTCCCGACCAGGCCAAGATGGTGAAGCACTACAAGAGCCGGCTGCGGAAGATGTCAGCGGCACAGAGGGATTTTCATGGCGGCTTCCGAGTCAATGTAGACGCCCAGGTGGCGGAAAAGCAGTTGATGAAAGTCTTGCAGGACCTGATTTCAAGCTCGCTCAAGAGTTGCCAGATGAGCCTGACTGTTGCGGTACGAACATCCAGGCCGGCGCGCAGCAGGCTTGAACACGTGGAGGCCGAGCGGACCCTGGCAGACCGCCGGCAGCGGGTGCTCCATGCCATTGCCCGCATGAACGGGAGCCGCGGAATTCCGGAGTCTTTGGCGCAGAAAAGGCTGTTTTTTGGAGGGCTTCCGGCGATGGCAGGGGAAAACAAAAGAGAGCTTGACGTGCTCACCCTTCATGCGGCGGACCTGTTACCTGTCGAGATGCCATGGGAGGGGACCCCGAACTCGCCTCTCATGCTTTTTGAGACTGCTCATCACCGGTTGATCCCATTTTCGCCGTTCGACTCGAGCTTGGGCGACGCCAACATGCTCATCATGGCGAAAAGCGGAGGTGGAAAGACCTTCATGGCCCAGCTTTTCCTGGTCATGATGGCGCGCGCCAACCCCCTTATTTCCATTTTGGAGCGTGGAGATTCCTATCGGCCGCTGGTGGAACTGATGGGTGGCCGGGTGATCGAAGTGGACCTTGAAGGCAGCGAAACCCTAAATCCCTGGGACTTACCGCCGGGCGACACCTCTCCCGGCAAAGACAAGATCGCTTTCCTGAAGAACCTCACGCAGCACATGCTGGGTGACAGCCCCGGCTCGGACACGTCCCTTCTTGACAACCTGATCAGCGATGCCATTGCCCGTACCTATAAGCGCTGCGCCATACGATATTCCAACCCTATCCCCACGTTCAACGATCTGCGGGAAGAGCTGGCGCAATGGCGGGATGAGGAGCGGATGCAGCGCACGATTGATGAGGCCAAGCTGGCCGCGATCAAGCTGCGCTCCTGGACGGGAGAAAAGGGTATTTACGCCAAGCTGTTTGACGCCCCGACGTCGCTCAAGATCGACAGCAATTGGCTGTTCTTCGACGTGGAAGGACTCAGTTCCGACCCGCGCCTAGAAACAGCCATGAGTATGCTGATCGCCAATGTGATGGCAACCAGGGCGGCGGGAAGGAAGGGACAACCCAGCATCACCGTGCTTGACGAGTGCTGGTCGCTGCTCGATTCACCCTCCCTGGCACCTGAAGTCGTGCAACTGTTTCGCACCGCGCGCAAGCGGAACTCGAGCGTCTGGGGCATTTCGCAGACAGTAGAGGATTTTGTGGGTACCGAGTTCCAGCCTCGCGAGCATGGGCCTGGCATCCTGAAGAACGCGACCACCAGGATCGTCGGCCAGCAGCCAGGCGACGTTGGTCCGCTCGCGACTCACCTCTCCCTGAACCCGGTGGCGCTTAATGAGATCAAGCTGTTCAACGCCCCGCGCAAAGGACAATATGCGGAAGTCCTTTTGGTCCTTGGCGACAAGGCTGACACCACGCAGACCATACGGATCGTGCCCACCCCGATTGACTACTGGATCTGCACGACTTTTCCCAGGGAGCGCCGCTACCGCACCTGGTTCCTAAAGACTCGCAAGCATCAGCCGTTGCTCGACTCTTATCGGGAGCTTGGGCAGAAGTTTCCGCAAGGCTTAGCGGATGTGCAACCTCTCGCCGAGGAGCTGTCCGGGGAGGTCAATGCAGCTTTTGCACAGATAGGAAGGTAAGCATCACGCGTGATTGAGGAGGTCATATGACGTTTTTGTTCTTCGTAATCTTTTCCTGGTTTGTGGTGAAGGCCAAAACGCAGCGGCAGGTGCTCGCGTTAGCGCTTGCGGGGACGACAGCAGCAGTGCTTGTCGCCCCTCCGCGTGTTCAGGCGCAGAGCAGCTTGGTGGGGGCTATCCAGGCGGTTCTCAACGTGATCAACGGAATCATCCATACAGGACTCACCTCCATAAATTCCGTTAGAACTGCCATCAACAGTCTTTACCAAAACGTCGTCTGGCCGGTTCAGCTAATTAACCTGGCTCGCCAACAGGTTATGCAGATGATTGCGCAGTATCGGAACCTGATGTGGGGCATCCTCAGAATCAATGTGGCGAGCGCGACGCTTCCCCCAACCCAGCAGTTGGAGCGGGTTATAAGAGACCAGCAAACGGGCGACTTTGCCCTTCTGACGACAAACTATGGGAATGCCTACGGCCCGGTACCGGTTTCGACCGCGGCGAGCCCCCCTGACCGCGCCATGACGGACATGGATGACGCCATGGCTCTCGACACTCTGAAGACCTTGAAGAAGACCGATGAAGCCGGGACCCTCGCGTTGCAAGCTGGAGACCAACTGGAGGGCGGAGCCGGTGTGGCGGCGCCGGGCTCGTCGCCCTTCCTGACTGCCACTGCGGTGGTAGCCAGCATCCAGTGCCAAGCCCTGACCCAGAAGATGCTTGCCGCTGACCTTCGGCAGGAGGCGGCCCGTCTGGCGCACGAGAGCGGTCTGCTCAAGCGGAGCACAACCTACACCGGCCAGGTCGGCGACCAAATTATCAATCTGCTAAAGCGCAACTAAACGGTGATGGAGGGAAATACGTGAAAAAGGCTCTGAGCATGGATTTTGAAAGGTGCAAGTGCGGTCTCCGTTGGGCTTGGGGACACAAGCTGCGCGTGGCAGTATTGGCCCTTGTCCTTGTGATGCTCGCACCGCGGCAGGTCAAAAGCCAGCTCTTGGATCCCTGTTGCGCCATACTCGTGGCGGGACTCACCACAATTTCAAGCACCATGAGCAATGTGATCGGCGGGGGGTTGAACAGTATCCTCACCGTGGACAGGGCCATCCAGAACTTCGAGCAGACCGTCGTCTGGCCGCTAGCGCAAATCACCCAAGCGCACAGACTGGTCAATAGCACGCAGAGTACTTTCAACACGATCCAGACTATCACGCGGATACCCGTAAACAGCGCGACACTGCCCGCGCCCCAACAGTTGGAACAAATCCTGTTATCGGCCGACGCGAACCAGATCGGCCGGACGAGCACGAGTTACTCGGTCGTGTACGGCCCGGTGCCCAACGCTACGGCGGCTTCCCAGGACGTCCGCAACAGGATTGACATGGCCGACGCCGCGGCCCAGGCGGCGATGAAGCGCTCCATCGCCATCGACAACCTTGCAAACCTGGAGATCCAAGCAGCCAATCAGATTAACCAGAGTCTCCAGATTGCGGCGCCGGGCAGTGCCGCGATCATCGAGGCACAGGCCGACGCGTGGCTCGTGCGCGCCAATGCCTATACGCAAGCTGCCATCGCCGACTTGATGCGAGTGCGGGCGATTGACCTCGCGGACGCGGGCGCCAACATCAAGTCCGGCGCTACCAGCACGACGAACCTGGGGCAGGAATTAATCAACCTTCTTAAGAGGCGGTGAATGGGCCAATTCTATTTTGAACAGCTTCTCGGGACTGCGTTGCAGGGGATTGACGGCTACAACATCACCGCCACGGTGTTGGGAGTGGCCGGTACGATCCTGCTGCTCAGCTTCCTGTACAGCGTTTACCAGGCTTTCAGTATGGGGGGTGACGTGCGGATGCTGGCCATCGGTGGCATAGCGTATTTCATTCTCGGGCTCGTGTTCGTCAACTATGGCAGGGTGTTCCGAGACGTTCTCAGCATGTTCAACTCCGTGGCGGATTTCATTTACAGCAGCGTGGGAGTTGGGGACCTCTTCAATAACTGGCTGAACGACTTGAGCAATTACATGACCCAGAATGGTTGGTCCAGCATTTGGGGGCTTATTGCTGGCGGCATCTCGGGATTGCTGGGCGCGCTGCTGATCCTGGTTGCCTTCGTCATCTTTCCGCTGTCTTACACCCTCTTCACGCTCTTCTATGCGCTCTATGGGACGGTACTTTATGTGGTGGGTCCTTTTGTGCTGGCGCTGCTGCCGGCGCGTGGCTTCGGGCAGCTTGCACGGACCTATCTCGTGAATCTCATGGTCTTTGGGGCATGGGGTTTGATCTATGCGATTATTCAAGCCCTCATGACCGCCGTGAACATGGGCAGCCTCAATGCCGTATTGAACGCGAACGGCATCCTGAATAGCTTTTTGGGCTCGGGCCAAGTGATTCTCCTGGCTCTTGCGAGCATTGTGTTCTCGATCGCCATAGCCTTCATTCCGTTTATCGCCAGCCGGATTGTGCGAGGAGAGGTGGGCAGCACAATGCTGGTGGCAGTGGGGACAGTCGTCACCGCGGCCAAGTTGGCGGCGAGGACCTATGCTGGAAGCGGCGGTGGGGGTGGTGGAGGTGCCGGAGCCGGGGGCGGCAGCAGTGGTGGCGCGTAGACCCGCTTAGGTACGGGCTTACTGTAGGGCCGAGCGGCGTTCGGCCCAAGACGGTTCGTATGCCCCCGCCGCTATGGAGCAATGCATTTGAGGGTGGAGGATGTGACGGATGAAGGGCAACATTCAGGCAAATAAGCCGGAGATCGCGTCATGCACGAAGTATTACGAGCACGACGGGATGCTCCGCGCCTATGCCAACCGGTCCATGGTGCTGGCGATGGTTTTTGCCGTGCTGGCCCTGGTGGCTTTCGGCTTCGCCATCTATGTCCGTTTGCAGCCGCCGACGGTGATCCGGGTCGATAAGGATGGCAACGCCACCGTCGTAGGCGCTGCAGCTCATCCCCCGGGGAAGTCAGGCTTTTCGTTTGGGTTGTCAGCGGAGGCGACGGCCGAAGCGGCTCCCACGGACCTCGAAGGCAGAGCGGC
>Ga0209517_10003548_pt1 | contig 21074 bp, 16 predicted proteins | sample PeaSoiMetSII2010_FD_187695 | JGI IMG/M metagenome (GOLD analysis project Ga0209517, IMG submission 187695) | Peat soil microbial communities from Weissenstadt, Germany - SII-2010 (SPAdes) (version 2) | ecosystem: Environmental > Terrestrial > Soil > Wetlands > Peat | place: Germany...
CGGCTGATTCTGGCTACGGGCGGACCGGCCATGGTGCACGCGGCTTACTCCTCGGGGACGCCGGCCATCGGCGTCGGGCCCGGCAATACGCCGGTGGTGATCGACGAGACGGCAGACCTGAAACGCGCAGTCGCCTCCATCCTGATGTCGAAAACCTTCGACAACGGCGTGGTTTGCGCCTCGGAACAGGCGGTCATCGCGGTGGACGCCATCTACGACGACCTGCGCGACCGCTTCCGCCGCCACCTCGGCCACATCCTCAGCCCGGCGGAAGCCGATGCGGTGCGCGGCGTGCTGATGGTGAATGGGTCGGTGAATCCGGCCATCGTGGGCCAGGGTGCGGTGCGCATCGCCGCCTTGGCCGGCTTCACGGTGCCCGCCAACACCCAGGTGCTGATTGGCGAGGTCTCGGAGATTTCCGCAAACGAGCCCTTTGCGCATGAGAAGCTGTCCACCGTGCTGGCTCTCTACCGTGCCCGCGATTTCGAGGATGCCGTGGACAAGGCCGCGGCGCTGGTGGCGTTGCAGGGCATTGGCCACACCTCCGTTCTCTACACGGACCAGGACGGCCAGCGGGAACGCGTCAACTACTTCAGCGCGCGCATGAAGACCTCGCGGATCCTGATCAATACGCCCTCCTCGCACGGCGGCATTGGCGATCTGTACAACTTCAGCCTGGCGCCTTCGCTCACCCTGGGCTGCGGCTCCTGGGGCGGCAACTCGGTGACCGCCAATGTAGGGCCGATGCAACTGCTGAACGTCAAGACCGTGGCCAAGAGGGCCGAGAACATGCTGTGGCACAAGCTGCCCCAGTCTATTTACTTTCGCCGCGGATGCCTGCCCGAAGCCATCAAAGAGCTGGCCAGCCGCAAGCGCGCCCTGGTTGTGACCGACCCCTATCTGTTCAACCACGGCCACGCCGACGACCTGATTGCGCAGTTGAAGCACCATGGGCTGGAGGTGGAAACCTTCTTCCAGGTTGAGCCCGACCCCACGCTGACCACGGTGCGCAAATGCACCGAGGTGGCCGCTGCTTTCCGGCCTGACGTGATTGTTGCCTTTGGCGGAGGCTCGCCGATGGACGCGGCCAAGATCGCCTGGGTGCTTTACGAGCATCCGGAGGCAGACTTCCATAGCCTGGCCATGCGCTTCATGGACATCCGCAAGCGCATCTACCAGTTCCCGAAGCTGGGCGCGAAGGCCACGCTGGTGGCGATTCCGACCACATCCGGCACGGGCAGCGAGGTGACGCCCTTTGCGGTGGTCACCGACGACGCGACGGGCAAGAAGTATCCCATCGCCGACTACGAACTCACCCCGCGCATGGCCATTGTGGATCCCAACCTGGCCATGGATATGCCCAAATCGCTGACCGCATTTGGCGGCATCGACGCGGTGACGCATGCCATCGAGGCCTACGTCTCCATCATGGCCACGGAGTTCACCGACGGGCATGCGCTGCAGGCTCTGAAGCTGCTCAGGGACTATCTTCCGCAGGCATACCATCGAGGCGCCGGGGACCCGGTGGCCCGCGAGAAGGTGCATTACGCGGCAACCCTGGCCGGAATGGCATTCGCCAATGCATTCCTCGGCGTCTGCCACTCGACGGCGCATAAGCTGGGCGCGGAGTTTCACCTGGCGCACGGGCTGGCCAACGCGCTGCTGCTGGCTAACGTGGTGCGCTACAACGCCAACGACAATCCCACCAAACAGTCGGCCTTTTCGCAGTACGATCGGCCCAAGGCGCGCTGCCGTTACGCCGAGATTGCCGACGCGCTGGGCCTGGGCGGCGACACGACGAGCGCGAAGGTGGAGAAACTGATTGCCTGGATCGAAGGGCTCAAGCGCGAACTGGAGATTCCGGCGTCCATTCAGGCAGCCGGCGTGGCGGAAGCTGAGTTTCTGGCGCGGCTGGACTTTGTTGCCGTGGACTCCTTCGACGACCAGTGCACCGGCGCCAATCCCCGCTATCCGCTGATCGGCGAGTTGCGCTCGATTCTGCTCGACTCCTACTACGGCAGGACCTTTGTCGAAACCGCGGACCGCGCGGAGGAGCATTCGCAAGGTTCGCCGGCTGAGCCCGCATTGGCACACGGATGAGGGCTCATCTGCCCGCCCGGCGTCAGACGCCTCGTTCATTTGGCCCTGGGTCAGCTTGAGCTCAGGCGGTGGGCAATGTGCGCGTGGAAATGCGATGCACGTGAAGCCGCGGGCCGTTCAGGCGCAGAGCCAGCGCCACCATGCAGATCGCGCTGAAGCCAAAGTAAGAACCCAGCCAGTCGAAGGTCTGGGCGGATGGGCTCGGTTCCAGCTTGATCCAGTGAAGCACGAAACCAAGAAACGCCCCAGCAAAACCAACCGAGACCACTCCGGCCGCGCCAAGAAGCCATTCGTCCGCGAGATGCCCTCGCAACGTCCGCGCGGTTGCCAGTTCATACATGCCGATGCTCACGGCCATCACGACGATCATGAGCGCGATGGTACGAAAGGCGATCGGCCTGGTTGCCCCGAGGGTGACCAGCAGTCCAAGTGAGCTGCAAGCCAGGCCGTTCAGCACCAGAAGCCAGGAGTTGCCCTTCCATGAACTCCAAATGCCTGCTGCAACCGTGCAGGCCCCCGCTGCCAGCGCGAGCGCGCCCATCAGTAAAACCGTGCTCCTGCTGTTCACAAACGTGCGCAGAATCAGAGTTCCATCCGGGCTCCGCATGAGAAAGATCATGACGGCAAATAACGCGTCAAGAACGCCGCAGAGAGCCAGCAGCCACCAGCTCTTGATCAAGGATTGAATCACGGTGCGCCTCCCGATCACATTTCAGCCCCTCGTGCGGGAAAACCTTGCATGGATCATAGCACCGGACGCATGATTCCTGGGGGCGGCAGCCACAGCGGAGCGGCAGCGGAATGCCAGGTTCAGGCCATGCAAGTTGTGGACGCGTCTCCTTTCAAACTGGCACACTATCGCCCATTCCGTTGGCAATTTGTTTTGCTTGGAGGATGGGCACGATGGCCTATTCATTGTTGCGGAGTAAGGCCTCTATCCCAGTGGCGGCAGGTGGTCGGAGATGCCGAAGAGGAAGATGAGTCCGATGATGCAACTGTAGGCGGCGCCGGTCCAGGCTATGGCGTGGTAAAAGCGGGGGTGGTGCCCGGTGGCGCGGAAAGCGCCGCCCATCGAGGCGGTCATGAGGGCATTCATGGCCACCAGCCCCAGGGAGAATGCCGCCAGGCCCAGCATGCCGCGCGAGGTGCCGCCCAGGTTGGCGGTGAGAAAGAAGAGCGCCAGCTGGCTTGGCGTCTCGGCGCCCACACCATGCAGGATGCCGATGACGAAGACCGATTTGCCGTTGTACATCCACTGAAAGCGATCGGGTTTGGGGGCCTGAGGGTTCCAGAGGCGGCGGACCTGCCAGGCCAGCCAGAGCACGCCGTTGATGGCGATGGCCAGGCGACTTTCAATGCGGCTGTGAGAGTGGCCGTGGGCGTCCTTGCGCAGGATCCCCGCGACCACGCCGATGCCGAGAACGATGAGGGTAAGGCCGATGAGCCGCTCAGTCCAGTGGTCCAATCCCTGGGGCAGGCCCATGTGCAGTTCGAGCACAGCGACGCCCAGCGCGGCCACGGTGAAGGCGTGGCCCAGCGCGTAGGTCATTCCCAGGCGCAGGCCGCTGCGCCAGTTGCGCTGCACGGCGGTAATGTCGGAGATGGCGGCCAGGTGATCGTAATCGAAGCCGTGGCGCAGGCCCAGCAGCAGGCAGGAGCCAAGCGCGGCGTCGAGTTTCCAGTCGCCGAATATGGGAGTCACGGAGCCTAGTATAGATCAGAATCTGGGTGATTGGCTCACCTGGTAGCACGAATTTGAATTTCGTAACCACTATAATCGATGGTGACAACGGTCTCACCGAACAGGAAACTGTCTGCGACTGCGCGGGCGTGCGTGGCCTCCGCAAAGCCGTTCACCATGGCATACTGGCGCATCAACTGGGTAGGGCCGGTGAACACGGAAATACTCTTGGAAGCGGTTCCCTGAATCTGCACGATCGACTCATCCTTCGTGTCCACCCAAAGGGTTCCTACAACCAGATTGGGAGCCTTCTGCCTGGGGTTGATGGACAGAACAAAGCAGTCCCGTCCATTCACGCGCTGGGCGCCACCGGGCTTCAGTTTCATCTCGTAGTTCGCGGAAGTAATCCACGACCCTTCGCGAATTCCGGGCTGGTTGATGCGTTTCTCGTTGTCCAGGATCGAACTCAATACAAGCTTTCTCAGGATCGTCGAGCCGTCCTCCGAGAGGATGGTGTAACTCTTGCCTGTTTCCTTTTGGTAGGTCGTCTTGACGGTCATTTCAGCCGCGGGATGGGTTTCGTCGCCGCTGCGATAAACGGCGTAGTGCTCGGTAACGGTGTATCCCGCAATGCTGTCCACCCTGGTCTCTACGGCGGCGTCAATGCCCCGAATGACCGAGCCCTCGTCGGGCTGCTGGGCCTGCACAAGAACAACTGAAAGGACCGCAAGAAGAAGAGCGGTCAGGAGGGTCAACCGTTGATGCCGAGAGCCGGAACTGCTGAAAAGCTTCACACGGACAAGTCTAAACCGCGCAGCCCAAGGGGTTGCGAAGGCTAGACTTCAAGCAGTGAAACTTCACGGACCTCCGCGCGGCCGCCCTTTACCGGCTTGATGAGCAGGGTCTTGATCTCCCAGGGAGTAAGCGAGGCGGCGTAGTCGAGACTCATAGTCGCGCTCTCGATTGTGGCTTGCGTTGCACTGCCTGAACGCTCCTGAATGCGAACTACAGTCCCATCCTGCGCGTGCTCGGCCTGCTTGACGGCCAGTACCCAGACGTTGCGCGGCATGACTTCAAGGAACGAGTTCTCCCACGGCTCGGTTCCGTTGTGGGCGGAGTCCGCGACAAATTCTGCTGGCGTCTGCAGCTCTTCCGTGCGGCGGTCGAGGCCAAGCTCGGGCCACGCGCCGCGTCCGGCCATGAGCCAGAATCTGCGCTCCTGGCGGCCCTGGTCCTGCCAGGCGTTGTTGTCGTTGTGCGGCACCTGCGCGGGGTTGTGGCGGGCATACGGGGCGGAGCGAATCAGCACGGTACGAAACAGGCCGTTTAGGCAATCGTAGCTGTAGGTTGAGTCGTTGACGAGAGCCACGGTGTAGTCGTTGCCGGCAACCTTGCCCTGCACCGCGGCCCAATCCTGGCAGGGCTCCTCTTCGCCATTGACGCGGCGTTCGAGCACCTGGCCCGGCACCTTGGCGAAGATTTGCGGGCTGGCGAAGGCAGTGGGAATTTCGAGCTTGAGCATTTGCTCGTGCTCGTGCCAGTCGATGACAAAGCGCAGCTCGGCAAAATCCGATCCGGCGAATTGCGCGATGTCGAGAACAATCTCGGAGTCCTGCCAGCGGGCGCGCTGACGCGTGACGCGCGTGACCGGGCCGTCCTCGACGACGATGGAGGAGATGAATGTGGGCCGGCCCATCTCCTGGCGAAATTGACTGATGCCGTGGGCCCATGTGTCGCTGGTGTCGCTGATGGCGACAAGGCCAAGCGGACCCGACAGCAGTTCTGCGCCGTCCGGCGCTTTCAACGAGGAGATGCCGAAGCCGGAGTTGTTGATGGTGACGAAGTCGCTGTACGGCTCGGGCTTTGGCACTTCGCCATGCGCGAGCTCAAAGACCTTGTAGCCGCAGGCCGGCAAGTCGACCCATGCGGAGAGGCGCGGGAGAAACTGAGTCATGCTTGCCGCGGGCCTCCGTTGCAGGGGGATCCTGCTGCCATCCTTCGCGCGGAGATAGGTGATGGGCGCATTTCCGGATGGATTGCTGTCTGCATAGAACTCAAGCAGCGCCTTGCGTTTCCAGGGCAAGGGATTGTAGGCAAAGACAGCGCTCTCCTCAACCGAGCTGAGGTCGACGCGCCTGGCCATGGTTTCGAGAACCTCGACCTTGGAGGTCTGTGCAACTTCGCATGCGTAGCCCACGCTGTCGCGTACGTCCTGGTAGTCGGAGTAGAGCGAAGTGCCGGCCATCATGTCGTGAAACTGGCAGAAGAGAACCTTCCACCACGATTCGGCGTACTGCTCGGCCGGATAGGAGTGGCCGTCGTGCAGATTACCGATGACGGCGATGGACTCCGCTTCGCCAAGCCAGCGCTCGGCGCGGCGATTGAGGAACTTGCCTTCTCCGTTTGCGGAGTAGCAGCCGCGTGCGTGGTGCTGCAGTTCTCCTTTAACGACGGGCAAAGACGCGAAGGCCGGCGAGATTTCGATGGCGTGAAAGAAATCGCGCAGCGTGCTGAAGCGAAGCTCGGGAAGGCTGGTGTCCTTGCGCAGTTCGAGAATCGCGCGAATCTGTTCTTTGGTGACGGCGCCGCCGTGATCGCCCACGCCGAGAAAGAACGCTGCATGATCGAGGCCGGGCGCAAAGCCGCCCGCAGCCGCAGAGCGAATCTCGTCTGCATCTCCGTCGTAGTTGTGCCAGATTCTGTTGACAAGCACGCGGGAGCCATCGGGGCCTTCCCACCAGTAGACGAGCGGGAGCTTCATCTCGTGCTCCTGCGGGCGCATGAAGACGTAATAGCCGTAGCCCGCGCGCTTGAGGATGGTGGGGAGGCCGGCCGCGTGGCCGAAGGAATCTGGATTGAATCCGATCTTCACGTCGACGCCCAGGGCGCGCTGGCAGTACTGCTTGCCGTAGAGCGAGTGGCGAATGAAGCTCTCGGCGGAGGGAATGTTGCAGTCCGGCTCGACCGGCCAGCCGCCGACTACCTCCCAGCGGCCTTCCTTCACGCGTTGCCGGATTTCGGCAAACATCGGGGGATCGGCGCGCTCGACCCAGCGATAGTGGGCGGAGGAGGAGTGGGTGTAACAGAAGCCCGGCGTCTCCGTCATGCGATTCAGTGCGCTGCGGAAGGTGGTGAGGACGGTATCGGCTCCGTCGCGCCACGGCCACAGCCAGGCGGCGTCGATGTGGGAGTGGCCGATGATGTGGAGGACCTTGCCGCTTGTCGAGCTTATTGCGGTTGCCTGCTGCGCCAGTGCGGGTGCTACGGCGATTGCGCCCAGGGAGGCTGCGCCCTGCACCAGAAAATCGCGTCTGGAAATTCCTTTATCGTTGCTGCCCATGGTTGATTTCCCCTTTATTTGTTTCAGGCGCGCCCTCATTCAGCGCAAGGCGCACGGAGGGTTCGGTGAGCGCGGCCATCAGCGCGGCCACATCGCCAATCTGCCTGCCCAACACGGACGGCAGCAGTTCGCAAGCCGCGGCCGCCTGCGGCAATGCCTCCGCGGCAATCACCTTGCGGGCTGGCGCGAAGATGCGCTCGCCGAGCACCACGCCCAGCGAGCCGAAGACAATGATCTGCGGATTCAGCGCGTCGATGAGCAGGGCGAGGCCGCGGCCCATCCAGGTCCCGGCAACTTCGGCCACCCGGAGAGCCTCAGGATCGTTGTCGACCATGGGGGTGATCAGCGAGGGGATGGGCGACTCTGGACTCCATCGCGAGGGAAACATCTGAGCGGCAAGCTGGACAAGCCCCGCGCCCGATGCGAACGATTCCCATGAGCCGCGTTTGCCAAAGCCGAGTGGGCCGTCGTCGGCCAGGCGCCAGTGGCCCACTTCGCCGGCGGTGTCGGTGGCGCCGCGCAGGATTTGGCCGTTTACGATGAAGCCTGCGCCCAGGCCGGTTCCAAAGGTGAGAAAGATGAGATGCCTGAGGTGCGGCCGGCTCTCGCCCACGCCGAAGTGGAACTCGGCCAAGGCGCCTGCGTTGCCGTCGTGCTCCACATAGACGGGCAGGTCCGGGAAGGCCTCCATCAGCAAGGACTTCAGTGGAAGATCGTGCCAGCCGGGCAGGTGGGGCGGATTGATGAGAAATCCCTCCTCAATCCTGAGCGGACCGCCGATGGAAATGCTCAGCGCGACAGGGTTTCGGCCTGCGCGGTGGGCGGTGTCGATTGCGGAGCGGATCCGCTCGACGACTTTAGGGAAGACTTCATCGAAGGGCCGCTCGGCTTCGGTAGGCCACTCCGTGCGCTGCAAGATCTGCGCATCCGGTGAGCCTTCCACACAGGCCGTCTTGGTGCCGCCTACGTCAAGGCCGAGGATGGATGGGCGAAGAACTTGGCGCTGTTGCATGAGAGCGCTCACGGTGCGGAGGTTCTTGAAACTTGTTGAAGTGAACGGCCTGTTTCCCTTCATAATCGGGAGAACAAGCGACAGCCTCAAACGCCAACTTTACATCTTGCCGCCGCGTGGCCGTCAAATCGATCTTGCGCTGCAGGCGGGAGGATGAACGGAATGCCGATGGATGCGCGCGGCGGGGCCTTGGAATGCAATGTTGGACGCGCAGGTTCGCCAGGCATTGGGGCGCGATGGGCAACCTCCATGCGCTATGCTTGTCTGCGGTGTGAGACTGTTTCTTGACCGACGAAACTCATCCAAACCGAGAACGGCACGAAGTGCTGCGGCGGCGACGTGGTGTGGTGGTGCGCGGCGTGGTGCAGGGGGTGGGGTTTCGGCCGTTCGTTTACCGGCTCGCGCAGGAGGAAGGACTGGCCGGCTCAATCGGCAACGACACGGACGGCGTGACGATTGAGATCGAGGGGCCTGCGGAGCGGCTGGAAGCGTTTGTGACGCGGTTGCGCACGGAGACGCCGCCGCTGGCGCGGATTGACTCGGTTGCTGTGAGGGATCTGACAGCGATCGGCGAGCTTGGATTCCGGATTGTTGCCAGTGAAGTTTTGGGGCGCGTGAGTACGGGGATTCCGGCCGATGCGGCGACCTGCGCGGACTGTTTGCGCGAGTTGCTTGACCCGGCTGATCGGCGCTACCGCTATCCGTTTTTGAATTGCACGAACTGCGGCCCGCGCTACACGATTACGCGGCGCATTCCGTACGACCGGCCGCAGACCTCGATGGCGCAATTCAAAATGTGCGCGGCCTGCCAGGCGGAGTACGACGATCCGGCGAACAGGCGATTCCACGCGCAGCCGAATGCCTGCTGGGTGTGCGGGCCGCGGGTGTGGCTTGTCGGCGCGGATGGGGCGACTCTTATGGCAGATGATCCAGTGGCTACGTGTGTCGACCGGTTGGCGGGTGGTGACATCATAGCCATCAAAGGCATCGGCGGATTCCACCTGAGTGTGGACGCGACCAATGAGGATGCGGTGATGCGGCTGCGCCAGCGCAAGCATCGCTATGGAAAGCCGCTGGCCGTGATGGTGAAGAATGTGGATGCGGCGCGCGCGGTGTGCGCGCTGACGGCCGAGGATGAAGCGCTGCTGCAAACTGTTGCGCGGCCGATTGTGCTGGCGCGCAAAAGAGAAGGATGTGGCATCGCCGAGAGCGTCGCGCCCGGTATTCCATGGCTGGGAGTGTTTTTGCCCTATGCGCCACTGCAGCACTTGCTGTTTGCATCGGGCCAAGTGCGGGCGCTGTTGATGACTTCGGCGAACCTGAGCGAAGAGCCGATTGCGATCGACAACGACGAGGCGCTCAAGCGGCTGGGAGCGATCGCGGATGCATTTCTCATGCACGATCGCGAGATTTTGCAGCGGTGCGACGACTCGGTTGCAGCGGTGGTGGATGGCGCGCCGCAGTTGTTGCGAAGGGCGAGGGGATTTGTTCCACTCGCGGTTGGGCTGCCCATTGATGCGCCGCCAATGCTGGCTGTTGGCGGGCATTTGAAGAATGTATTTGCGTTGGCGCGTGGGCGATTCGCTTACCAGAGCCAGCACCTTGGCGATCTCGAAAATCTGACGGGTCTTGAGTTCTTTCGCGAGTCGCTCGAGCACTTGATGCGGACGTTCGAAGTTTATCCGCAGACGGTGGTGCACGATTTGCATCCGGGGTATCTCTCGACCACCTGGGCAAAAGAGTGGGCACACGAGCGCGGACTGAGGCTGATCGGCGTGCAGCATCATCATGCGCATGTGGCTGGTTGCATGGCGGAGCATGGCCTGACGGGCGCGGCGATTGGGCTTTCGCTCGACGGCACCGGCTATGGAACGGACGGACGGATCTGGGGCGGCGAAGTGCTGGTGTGCCAACTCGATGGCTTCGAGCGGTTTGCACATCTGGAGTATGTGCCGATGCCGGGAGGCGATGCAGCGGTGCGGGAGCCGTGGCGCATGGCGCTTGGCCACTTGCGTGGGGCGGGGCTTGATCTCGCATCATCTGAGACGCGCGATTTGCTGGGTGTGCAGGAGAAGGAAGCGCGGGTGCTGCGTCAGATGATGGAGCGCGGTGTGAATGCGCCGCTGACTTCGAGTTGCGGAAGGCTGTTCGATGCGGTTGCAGCGGTGGTGCTGGGACGGCGCGTGGTGGATTACGAGGCACAGGCGGCGATTGAACTGGAAGGCGTTGCTGTGGATGAACCCGACTCTGAGCCGGGCTATTCAATGGACTTCATCGTCGGTGACTGGGCTGCGCGCGAGCCAGCAAGACTCTGTGCCGCGCCGCTGTGGCGAGAGCTGCTAAGCGAACTACGAAGCGGCGTGGGTAAGGCGCGGATCTCGGCGCGGTTCCATGCGGGCGTGGCAGCGGGCTTCGTGAAGGCTGCGGCAGAGGCGCGCACGGCTACCGGATTAGGCCAAGTCGCGCTAAGTGGCGGATGCATGCATAACCGGCGGCTGGCTCGATTGCTGCGGGCCAAGTTAGAAGCGGAAGGATTCGAGGTGTTTCTGCACGCCCAAGTCAGCCCTGGGGATGGAGGGCTGAGTTATGGGCAGGCTACGGTGGCGGCGGCGATGCTGAGTAAGTCAAAGTCAGCCGGAGAGACGGACTAACTGCTGGGCCTCTTCGCGGGGTCCGAGGATGGACATGCGAGGAATGCGGCCGCGGACCATGGCGACTTCGTCGCAGCGGTGCAGGCGCGGGCAGATCTGGCAGTCCTTGAAGATCTTGTCGGGAAGGTCGGACTTGTCTTCGACGGTCCGGAATCCGTACTTGAAAAAGAAGTCGGGGATGCGCGTGAAGAGGCAGACGGACTGGATGCCGTGCAATTCAGCCTCCTCGATGAGGGCGCCGAGGATGCGGCCGCCTGCGCCCTGGCCCTTGGCTTCAGGCTTGACGACGATGGAGCGCACCTCGCACAGATGCGGGCCGTAAAAGTGCAGCGCGCCGCAGCCTAGGAAGACCCCTCCATCGGATTCGGCAACGGTGAAGTCGCGGATGTTTTCGCAGATCTCGGCGAAGGCGCGGCGGAGAAGCGTGCCGTCGCTGGAAAGTGAATTCACCAGATCGTAGACGTTGGAAGCATCCTGAAGGAGGGCCTTACGCACCAGCATGGACGGCCTCCTGGGAAAGAGCGGCGATGCGATCGGATGCGGCGGCGAGAGCCTGATGCACGCGCTCACGCGCGGTTCCACCGATCACGTCGTGGCAATCAAGCGTGGCCGCAAGCGTAATGGCGGGGAAAAAGTCTTCTGCGAACTCGGGGCCGAATGCACGCAGTTCATCGAGAGTGAGGTCATTCAGTTCGACGCCCTTGTCGATTGCGTAGCGGACCGCGTTGCCGATCTTCTCGTGCGCAGTGCGGAAGGGAACGCCCTTGTGGACGAGGTAGGTGGCGGCGGCCATGGCATTCAAATAGCCAGACTGCGCCGCCTCTCCCATGCGCTCACGGTTGAACTGAAGGGCGGCGGTGAAGCGGGCCACAAGTGTGAGCATGCGCGGAACAAAATCCACGCTGAAGGCTGGCTCCTGCGTCTCTTGCATGTCCTTATTGTAGGCCAGAGGCAGCCCTTTAAGCTGCAGAGTGACCGCCTGCGCTGCGCCGTGGATGCGTCCGACCTTGGCGCGGACGAGCTCGGTGAGGTCGGGATTCTTCTTCTGCGGCATGGCGCTGGAACCGGTGGAGAAGGCTTCGGGCAGCGTGACAAAGTTGTACTCCGCCGTGGCGAAGAGAGTGATCTCCTCGGCGAAACGGCTCAGGTGCAGGCCGACGAAGGTGAGCGCCTGCAGATATTCGAGGATGAAGTCGCGATCGCTGGTGGCGTCGATGGAGTTGGGCGTAGGAGCGGTGAAGCCCAACTCGCGCGCTGCTATCGTGCGGTCGAGCGCAAGCGTTGCTCCGGCCACGGCGCCTGAGCCGAGCGGGCACTGGTTGAGGCGTGCGGCGCAATCGCGCAGGCGGTGTGCATCGCGCAGCGCCATCTCAACGTAAGCCAATAGCCAGTGAGCGACGAGAACCGGCTCAGCGCGCTGCAGATGGGTGTAGCTGGACATGACGGCGTCATCGGCGGCGCGAGCCTGCGCGACGAGATCGCTGGCCCAGGTGGCGAGGGCGAAAACTACTTCTTCAATCTGGCCGCGAACGTAGAGGCGGAGGTCTGTCGCGATCTGCTCGTTGCGGCTGCGGCCGGTGTGGAGCTTGAGGCCGAGCGAGCCGATGCGCTCTACCAATGAAAGTTCGACGAAGTGATGAATGTCCTCGGCGGATGCGTGATTGCGCACGAGTGCCTGGCCGGCTTCGGACGCATGATCCGCGGCGATGGAATCGAGGGTGTTCCTGATCTCCGTTCCTTCATCCTTTGTGAGGATGCCGGCGCCGACAAGAGCCGAGGCGTGTGCCTTGCTGGCGGCCACTTCCTGAGGAAGAAGCCGCCAGTCGAATACGATCGACCGCTGCCACTGTTCGAATTCCGGATCCAGCGGCTCGCGAAAGCGGCCTGACCACATTTTTACGGGTTGGTGTTCGTTCGACATTGATCTAGGCGTACCTCACGCTATTCCTTGTCCTTATTCCTTTTCTTGGGCGCTGTTCAATTTGGGCATTTCGCTGCCTTTGCTGAGGGTGAGGAGGCCAGCCGCAGCGTAGGTCAGGAGCTTGTCGCGGGTGTCGGAGATGTCGAGATTGCGCATCGTGAGTTGGCCGATGCGGTCGCGCGGGGAGAAGGTTGATTCAGTCTTCTCCATGCTGAGGCGCTCGGGATGGAAGGTGAGGTTGGGCGACTCGGTGTTGAGAATGGAGTAGTCGTTGCCGCGGCGGAGCTCCAGGGTGACTTCGCCAGTGATGGGTTTGGCAACCCAGCGCTGGGCGGACTCGCGGAGCATGATGGCCTGGGAATCGAACCAGCGGCCCTGATAGAGCAGGCGGCCGAGTTTACGGCCATTGTCACGGTACTGCTCGATGGTGTCCTCGTTGTGAATTCCGGTGATGAGGCGCTCGTAAGCAATGAAGAGCAGGGCGAGGCCGGGAGCCTCGTAGATGCCGCGGGATTTGGCTTCAATAATGCGATTTTCGATCTGATCGGACATGCCGAGGCCGTGGCGGCCGCCGATGCGGTTGGCTTCGAGAAGAAGGTCGACGGGGTCGTCAAAATGGCGGCCGTTGAGGGCGACTGGAAAGCCCTCTTCAAAGCGGACGGCGACCTCTTCGCGCTGGATTTCGACATCGTCGCGCCAGAAGGCCGTGCCCATGATGGGAACGACGATCTTGATGGAGGTGGAAAGGAGCTCGAGGTCTTTTGCTTCGTGGGTTGCGCCGAGGATGTTGGAGTCAGTGGAGTAGGCCTTCTCGGAGGACATCTTGTAGGCGAAGCCGTGTTGCTGCATGAAGGCGGACATCTCGGCGCGGCCGCCGAGCTCATCGATGAAAGCGGTGTCGAGCCAGGGTTTGTAGACCTTGAGGTCAGGATTCACGAGCAGGCCGTAGCGGTAGAAGCGCTCGATGTCATTGCCTTTGAAAGTAGAGCCGTCGCCCCAGACGTGGACATCGTCCTCCCGCATCGCGGCGACGAGCATGGTGCCGGTGACGGCGCGGCCGATCGGAGTGGTGTTGAAGTAGGTAACGCCGGCGGTGCTGATGTGGAAGGCGCCGGCCTGGAGCGCAGCGATGCCTTCGCGAACGAGGGGGCCGCGGCAGTCAATGAGGCGGGCCCTTTCGGCGCCGTATTCGAGGGCCTTGCGCGGAATTTCGTCGTAGTCGGCTTCGTCGGGTTGGCCAAGGTTTGCCGTGTAGGCGTAGGGGATGGCGCCCTTCAGCTTCATCCAGTGCAGGGCGGCGGAGGTGTCGAGCCCGCCGGAGAAGGCAATGCCGACTTTCTGGCCGACGGGCAGGGATTCGAGAATGATAGACATAGTTACGAAATCCTCAAAAGAGTATCGAACTCAATGTTCGCGCGAATTGTGAAGAATCCAAATCCGAGCGCCGAGATTTACCTTGATTGGGAGAGAGCCTATCGATTTTCCAGTTCAACAAATCGAAGGAAGCGACAGGTCTGTGCATGATTGTCGGTTCCTTGGCCCTAATAACGACCTATCGAGGGTTGGGTCAGCTGGTGGATGATGTATTCTCGCGCGTCATACCTTGACTGGACCTTCCTCAACTTCGAAACGTGGATCGTTAATTCGGTGGACTTGGACCAAACAACGAAATACGCATCATTCCTGATAGAGCGAGCTCCATGCCAATCAATCCAAAACCTTCCGCCTTCCTCACGGAAATTGTCGCGATATATCCTCGCCACTTTGAGTAATATCCCCGGTGCATCTTCGAAATACTCTCGGTAGGCCTCCTTCGTCCAACCCCTACTATCTGGAATCCAGAGCCTTTCGTCCGAATTAGTGCTAATTCTCTGCCGCAAGAACTCAAGGATCTTTTTCCTTTCGACAAAAAACCTCACAAGATCCTGAAAGTCCTGTAGCTCGTAATCAACCCTTACCGCGTTTTCTGAGACTCTAATATCCATCCCAATCGAGGTCTCCACCCTAAAACCGCCGGGTGCCCCAGGTCTCGCTTTTGAGACCTGGGAAAGCAAGAACTCAAAGCGCAAACTCATGCGCTCGTTGACCTAGTTTCTGAACGCTTCGGTATTGGCCAATCCGCCCAGCAGCAACAGCAGCAATGCCTTCTGCGCGTGCAGGCGGTTCTCGGCCTGATCGAAGACGATGGACTGCGGCCCGTCCAGAACCTCATCGGTGACTTCAGCGTTGCGGCGCGCCGGCAGGCAGTGCATGAAGACCGCGTGCGGCTTGGCTTTCTGCATCAGCGCTTCGTTCACCTGGAAGGGCCGGAAGATGGGCTCGCGCTTGGTGGACTCGTGCTCGAAGCCCATACTGACGCAAACGTCGGTGTAGACCGCATCGGCGTTTTCGACGGCGACTTGGGGGTCCTGCAGTAGGCGGATCTCGCAGCCGTTGGCCTGGGCGATGTCGCGGGCGAGGGTGACGATCTCGATGTCGGGCGAGTAGCCGCGCGGCGTGGCAATGGTCACGTTCGAGCCCAGTTGCGCGCCGGTCAGCATCAGGGAGTGGCACACATTGTTGCCGTCGCCCACGTAAGTGAAGTTGAGCCCGGCCGCGGAGCCGAAGTGCTCCTGGAGGGTCATGAAGTCGGCCAGCGCCTGGCAGGGGTGCTCGAAGTCGGAGAGCGCGTTGATGACAGTGACGCGTGAATTCGCAGCCATTTCGGTGATGGTGTCGTGCGCATAGGTGCGCAACACGATGACGTCAACCCAGCGCTCGACATTGCGTGCGACGTCGGCGATGGACTCGCGCTCTCCGAGCGGCGAATTGGTCTGATCGACGAAGATGGCATTGCCGCCCATGGTGTTGATGCCCGCCTCGAAGCTGAGGCGCGTGCGCAAGCTGGCTTTCTCAAACATCAGCACCATCTGCTTAGCGTCGAGGGCATGGCGGTACTCGCCGGGATTGCGCTTGACATCGCGGCCAAGCTTGAGGATGGCGCGCACCTCGGCGCTGGAGAGATCGGCGATGGAGCACATGTCCTCGCCGGCCAGGCGCGCCGCGGCGGCAAGAATATCGGGGTCCTTGTGAATGGGTACGGCGGTGTCCGCGCATTCAAGGGTTGCTCTGCTAGCCATGGTTCGGTCCTCCAGTGGTGTGGGTTGCGGTGTGGGTCGAACTGAGGGCGCCCGCATGTTCCGTGAAGATTTCATCCAACGCACGGATGGCGGTGTCCACATGAGAGTGTTCCAGGATATAAGGGGGCAGGAAACGCAACACCTTATCGCTGGTGCAGTTGATGAGGATGCGCCGCTTCAGCATTTCGGCGACGGTGAGCTGGGCCAGGTCGGCCGAATCAAGTTCGGCGGCAACCATCAGGCCCTTTCCACGCACGTCGACGATGGCGCTGTGGCGTGTGGCGAGCGAGCACAGTTGCTGCTGGAAGTAGCCGCCGACTTCGGTGGCGTGGGCCAGCAGGTTCTCTTTCTCCATGTGGTCGATGACGGCGATGGCTACGGCGCAGGCAAGGGGGCCTCCGCCAAAGGTGGTGCCGTGCATGCCGGCGTGGATGGCGCGCGAGGCCTCTTCCGTGCAGAGGATTGCGCCCAGAGGAATGCCGCCTGCAAGGGGCTTGGCAAGCGTGGTGACGTCGGGCTGAATGCCGTAGTGCTGATAGGCGCACCACTTGCCGGTGCGGCCCATGCCGGCCTGAATCTCATCGACGATGAGAAGAGCGCCGGTGGAGCTCGAAAGAGCGCGGGCCTCGGCGAAGAACTCCTGCGTGAGGGGACGCACGCCGCCTTCGCCCTGGATGGCTTCGACGAGGACGGCGCAGACGTCTGTCGAGAATTTTGCGCGCAGGTCGGCGACGTCGTTGAAGCGGACAAACTCGACGTCGGGAACGACGGGGGCGAAGGGCTCGCGGTACTTGGCTTTGTACGTGGTGGAGACGGAGCCGAAGGTGCGGCCGTGAAAACTCTGCTCGAGGGCAAGAAACTTTGTGCCGATGTTGACGCCCTCGCTGCGCTTCAGGCCGGCGTAGGCGCGCGCCAGCTTCATCGCACCCTCCCAGGCCTCGGTGCCCGTGTTGGCGAAAAAGACGCGGTCCATGCCGGTGCGCTCGGTGAGGCGCAGCGCGAGTTCGGCCTGGCCCTCGTGAAAAAACAGATTCGAGGTATGGATGAGGGCACGGCTCTGGCGTGCGATGGCTTCCTCAATCACGGGATGGCCATAGCCGAGAGCGTTGACGCCGATGCCGCTGAGCAGGTCGAGATAGCGCTCGCCGTTTTCATCGATGATGTGAACGCCCTCTCCACCGACAAAGAGGATGGGATTGCGGTCATAAGTAGAAAGCAGAAGCTTGGCTTCCGCGGCGCGAATCTGATCGAGTTTTGTCACTTCCATCTCTCCTCAGGCCACCATCACTTCGGTGCCATAGGCTACGCGGGAGCTGCACAGGTCGGGAAGGGAACCGGCAGCTTCGGCGGGCAGAATTCTTACGCGCTTGACTCCGTTCAAGAGTGCTTCACGGCAGGCGCTGAGCTTGGGCAACATGCCGCCGGAGATGACGGCGCTTTTAGCCATCTCGGCGATCTGATCGATGGAGAGCCATCGGAGTACCTGGCCGTTCGCGCCCTTGACGCCGGGGACGTCAGTGAGGAAGACAAGCGCATCGGCGCGGCAGGCGATGGCGCAGGCCGCGGCCATTTCATCGGCATTGATATTGTAGTACTCTCCGTCGAAGCCGAGCGCCATGGAAGAGAGAACGGGCACGCCGTTCAACTGCCAGATGGCCTCGATCCAGCGGGGATCGCTGGCGGCGATTTCGCCCACGTAGCCGAGGTCGGGCGCGGTGCGCTTCTTGCGCGCGCGAAAGATGAGTCCGTCGCCGCCGGAGAGGCCGACCGCGGGCTGGCCCAGCGCGCCCAGCGCGGCGACGAGGCTCTTGTTGACCTTGCCGGCGAGGACCATCAGCGCAACGTCGCGCGTCTCGGCATCGGTGACCCGAAGCCCATTGATGAATTCGCTCTGCTTGCCGAGAGCCTTGAGCATGCGGGTCAACTGCATGCCGCCGCCGTGCACCACGGCTACTTGGTTGCCATCGCGCACCAGCTCAGTGATGGCGCGCATGGAGCCTGCGAGGAGCGAGGGAGTTTCAAGGCCTGCACCACCCAATTTGACAACGTACTTCATTCCAGGCCCTCCGCTTCGCCCCAGCCCTGCATCACGTTCAGATTCTGCACGGCCTGCGAGGACGCGCCCCTCAACAAGTTATCAAGACAACTGACGATGACGGCGCGGCGGCCGTCGGCTGCCAGTTGGAAGCCGATGTCCGCATAGCATGTGCGCACCGAGTGTTGAATCTGCGGCAGCACTTTGTCATAGAGCCGCACCATGGGGCTGCCGGCAAAGAAATCATGGTAGACGCGGGAGACACTCGCCGCGGTTTGGGCTTCATGAAAATGCACGTAAATTGTTGAGAGAATTCCGCGCGGAATGGGAAGCAGGTGCGGGGTGAAGACGATCTGACTTTGGTCCACGCCGATCTGCTCCAGCAATTCGCCGGTGTGACGATGGGTGAAGACGCCGTAGGCGGAGAGATTGTCGGCTGCGTACATGAAATGCGTTTTAGCAGTCGGGGCCTTGCCTGCGCCACTCACTCCGCTTTTCGAGTCGGCGACGATGCCGTGATCGAGATCGACTAGACCTGCTGCGACCAGCGGCTTGAGCGCGAGGATGACGGAGGTCGCGTAGCAGCCGGGATTGGCGACGAGGCGCGCGGAGGCGATCTGGGCGCGATGCAGTTCGGGCATGCCGTAGACGGCCTGCGCCTGGACTTCCTCAGCCAGCTCCGTGCCGTCGTCTTCGAAGTTGTAGACGGCGCGATTGGCCGCATCGGTGAGCCGCCACGCGCCGCTCAGGTCGATGACGCGCATGCCGCGCGACAGGGCCTCGGGCACCCACTCGCGCGACTGCTCATGCGGGGTGGCGAGGAACAGGACCTGGATGCCGCGGCGCAAGAGGAGCTCCCACGAAAATGGTTCGAGCTTGAGATTGCTGCCGTTGCCAGTGGCCAGCTGGGGATGAATCTCGGCCAGCGGCACGCCGCCGCGCGCCTCGTCTTTGGGGTCAACGCGGCCGGCAAAGACCGGGGGCGTGGCTTTGAGACGGGGATGGTGGAGCAGCAGGCGGGCCAGTTCGGCGCCTGCGTACCCAGTCACTCCGACAACTGCGGTTTGTATCGTGCTCTTCATGACTCCAGGATCGTCCTCAGCCGCGCTTCCACTTCAGCGGCACGGCGCGGGTCGGGGCAGATGACCAGCACGGTGTCGTCGCCGGCAACGGTGCCTACAACCTCAGGCCAGCTTTCGTGGTCCAGAGCTGCGGCCACCGGCTGGGCTCCGCCCATCACCGTGCCCACCACCACCTGGTTCATGGCCTGGCGCACGCGCAAGCCGAAGCTCTCAATCATCTCTGCCACCGAGGGCGGGCCGTCGTCTACGAGAGCCGCAGCCGCGCCGTTGCTGCCGTTGCCGTTGGGCAGGGAGTAGCCGCCGGGGCCCTTGGAAAGGCGCAGTTCGTGGATGTCGCGCGAGAGCGTGGCCTGGGTAACCTCAAAGCCGCGGCGGCGCAGCTTGCGGCGCAGTTCGTCCTGGTTGGAGACCAGGGAGTGGCCAACAAGTTCCCGTATCGCATTGTGCCGTTGAAATTTCATTGCTGCCTGTCCGTCGGCGAAGCCAAACAAATCGAAAGCGCGGCACGCAGGGCTGCGGCCGCGCTTGTATAAATATACATCAGAAATGTATAACTATGCAAAGCCGCTCAGGCTTTGGCGGATTTCTTGCGCCGTTTTTCCTCGTACATGGCCTCGTCGGCCTTTGACAACAGAGTTCGCAGGGACTCCGGAGCCGCGGGTTCCGAAGTGACGTGGCCGATGCTCAGGCTGAGGACGCAGCGGTGCCCGCCGTGTGAGTTCCTTAACGCCGTGGCTTCCTGAAGGCGCTGGGTGGCGACGGCGATGGCGGCGTGGCTGAACTGGCCGGCCACAGCGAATTCATCGCCGCCGATCCGTCCCAGCACATCGGTTTCGCGGAATGTGTCTTTGAGCAGATTTCCTGTTTCGCCGAGGGTTGCCGAGCCCACGCTATGGCCGTACACGTCGTTGATTTGCTTCAGGTTATCCAGATCGATGAAGAGGACGGAGAAGGGAACACTGGAGCGTTGCGCCAGCAGCAGGGCCTGTTCGGCGAGCAGGTGAAATCCCCTCAGGTTGTAGAGGCCGGTCAATTCGTCGCGCAGGGAGAGATCGTGGATTTCTCTCTCCATGCCGTCGATGCGCCAGGCGATGAACAACAGCAGGGCAAAGGCGAGCATGGCAGCCAGAGAGGCGAGCATGGCAGTGGCGTAGTTGGCGGGCAGACGGGTTGCCTGGACGACACGAGCGCGCGCCACTTCGCGCAGGAATGGCGTAACCAGCAGGATGGGGGAAACGAGCCGTGCGATTCTGCTGCCGATTCCGCGCCCGAGGAGTATGGAGAAGGCGCCATTATTCTCAGCGCAGCGAAAAAGAGCCACCTGCGCCAGAAGCAACAGGGAAAACAGGGTCACTGGCGAGTTACGAATGCCGCCGGGGGTTCCGAAAATGGGCAACACGCCAAACAGGTATTCCGACACCCGGATGAGAACCAGCAGCCCGAGCAGGAAGATGAGCAAATCGGACAGGCGTGCGGCAATGTGCTGGGGCATCTGGAGGAGGATCATTGCGAGTGCCAGGAGTTCGAAGCAGCCCGTTGTCTGGGGAGACATTCCTAAGGAGAGAGAAGACTGGGTTGCCTGACTGGAGAACATGAGGAAGTCAAGGGCAGAAAAGACAGGAAAATGGTGCTCGATCAGCACGGCTCCGGCCAGAAGGGCGACCAGGGCGGCGAGAAGGATGCTGAGCAGGCGCACGCGCCTGGGCCGGCGAGGATCGGAGAGATGCAGGCTGAGTGTGCTGAGCAGGACACAAAATGCGCCATCGGCGTTCATGAACTGCCAGCCGCTGAGAACCGTCCCGCCCAGGGCGAGGATCAGGCCTATAGCCAGGGAGAGCGAGGCGATGAGCCCGACCAGGCCCAGACAGATAGGTCTGGCGAAGGCCAGCGAGGCCATGAATGCTGGGTCGGGTTCGCCGGGCGAGAACGGAGACAGGAACTTGGCCATCGTAGCTGGTCAGGGCCTTTGGATTCTGGGACGAGTGTGTCCGTCCTCGCTTTAGTCTACAGTGCTCAGATTCCTGTGAAGAGCGTGAAGGGCGGCGTTCCGGATGCCACAGAGGGATTGCGGGCAGAGTGTTCCGGCGGGACCGGCGAGTTGCTTTGAGACGCGAAAAGGCAGGATGCGGGCCT
>Ga0209517_10003551_pt1 | contig 21057 bp, 17 predicted proteins | sample PeaSoiMetSII2010_FD_187695 | JGI IMG/M metagenome (GOLD analysis project Ga0209517, IMG submission 187695) | Peat soil microbial communities from Weissenstadt, Germany - SII-2010 (SPAdes) (version 2) | ecosystem: Environmental > Terrestrial > Soil > Wetlands > Peat | place: Germany...
GGGCGGGGCTTTAGCCCCGCCATGGAAAAACCGCTTATCATCGGGGCTTTAGCCCCTGAGGCCACGTGGCTTCAGGGCCTAAAGGCCCAACCCGTCACGACCGCGAAGACGGCGGGGCTGAAGCCCCGCCCTTCCACAGCACCCCGTTATGACGTCCATTTCCGTCATTAAGTACTAGTCAGGCGCAACCCAAAGCTCAGCACCACGGGCTTCGCCGAAAACGACTCCACTCCCCTCGCAATGGGAGGGGGCTGGCGTAGTGGCGCGTCGGTCAACCACCCCTGACCCCTCCTTATCAAGGAGGGGAATCGGCGGATTTTCACGCTTTCTGTGTGCCCGACAGGCGACCGGGAGGAGTGACTGCCTTCTGCCTTCTGCTTTCTGCTTTCTGCTTTCACTCACTCTCCCCCACGCTTCCTTGCGAGGGCATGAGCAGGATTTCTTCCACCGTAGTTCGCGGCGGCTGAGTCAGCGCGCCAAAGACCGCCTCCGCCACATCCGACGGTTGGATCAAGTCGATGCGGCAGACGGGAAATCCAAATTGGTTCGTGAGGCGAGTGTTCGTCGATCCCGGCAGGATTCCTGTGACGCGAATCTTCAGTGGCCGAAGCTCTTCGCGGAGCACCCGTGTCAGACCGAGCGCGCCGAATTTGGAAGCCGTATAGGCCGAGCAGTTCGCATAAGCATGCACGCTGGACACCGACAGGATATTCACCAGATGGGCCGAACGGCTGCGGCGAAGCAGAGGCAAAGCGGTATGCGTGCACAAAAACAGGGCAGTCAGATTCGTCTCAATGTTACACCGCCACTCGTCAAGCGAGGTGGACTCAAAGGGTTTGAAGGTAAATACGCCGGCGTTGTTGATCAGGATGTCAAGCTGCCCCATGCGGCGCTCCACCGTCCGGAACAGCCGCTCGACTTGCCGGGGCTCGGTGATATCCGCCTTGACCACCATCGCGCCACCCGGGACTTCCGCACGGGCCTCGCGTAAAGCCACTTCATGGCGCGCCACCAGCACCATCCTGGCGCCCTCGTTTCCGAGACGCTGCGCGATCGCCAAGCCGATGCCACGGCTGCCGCCGGTCACAACGATAACCTTGCCGTCGAGTCTGTTCATAAGAAGTGAAGAGTGACAAGTGACGAGTGACGAGCAAAACGACAGGTGTCAGCGAGGGCCGGTCATTCCGAGCGAAGCGAGGAATCTCGCTCTGCCCTCACGATCCACCGTTACCCGCAAGGCAGGCGCAAGAAAAAACGGAGCGAGATTCCTCGCTTCGCTCGGAATGACAAGCCTCTGCGTTCTTCCCCGTCACTCGTCACTGCCTGTCCCTCACCAGTCTCAGAAATTCCGACCGTGTCAACTCGCAATCCCTGAAAACTCCCATCATGTGCGAAGTGACCGCGACGGAGTTCTGCTTCTCAACCCCGCGCATGATCATGCAGAGATGTTTTGCCTCGATGATCACACCCACTCCCTGCGGTTTAATCCGTTCCATGAGCGCTTCGGCAATTTGCACGGTCAGGCGCTCCTGGATTTGCAGGCGCTTGGCAAACACATCGACGACGCGCGGAATCTTGCTCAGGCCGATCACCTTCTGATTGGGAATATAGGCCACGTGGCAGCGGCCGAAAAAGGGCAGCAAGTGGTGCTCGCATAGGCTGAATACTTCGATGTCCTTCACAATCACCATTTCGTCATAGGCCACGGGAAAGAGCGCCCCGTTGAGAATCTTGTCGAGGTCCTGGCGGTAGCCGCTGGTCAGATGACGCAGTGACCTGGCGACGCGGTTGGGCGTTCGAGTCAACCCATCGCGCTCCGGATCTTCTCCCAGCTCCTGCAGCATGCTGTGAATCACCGACTCCAGCGGGTCGCCCTCGCTCCCTCTTTCAATATCGTTCAGTGCTGAAGTTGGGTCTTCGATCATTTTCATCCTTTCGGTTCCTCTCCCGCCACCACTCACCGCGGCCCCTCGTATTCAAAGAAGTTCGAACTGGTCTCCTCCAGCCGCACGCGCGCAAGGCGGGCGGCGTGCAATGGGCCGCCTCCCTGCAACTTGCCGTCGAGCAGATGAAAGATCCGCTCGCAGACGTTTTCAGTTGTGGGCACCCGGCTGCGGAACTCTTCCACATCCAGGTTGAGGTTCGCATGGTCAAACCGGTCCAGCACTTCCGTCCCGACGATGCCATCCAGCGCCACAAGGTCAAAGACCATGCCGGTTTCCTGGTCAACCGGCCCCTTCACGGTGACTTCCAGCGCATAGTTGTGGCCATGGCCGAACGGGCTGTCGCATTTGCCGTAAATGCGCAGGTTCGCGTCATCGGACAGCGCCTCATTATGCAGCCGATGCGAGGCCGAAAAGCTGTAGCGGCGGGTTAGATAAACCATTTTTCTCAACGCGCGTGACATCGCCACGCTGTCATCCTGAGCGAGGCGAAGGATCCCGGCAGTCGGTTTTGAGTTCAGCGAGGCACAAGCAACTGCAGAGATCCTTCGCTTCGCTCGGGATGACAGATGTCCGCTTCGTCCGCGCCTCCGTCCGTAAGGGCTCGCCATGGCGTGCCCGTACGATTATTCGCCGTAATAATCCACGTAAAGATCAGAAGTTTCGTACAACCTTATACGATGCAGTTTGCCAAAAGTAAGTTTCGGCGCGAGCAGATTCCAGATCTCGACGGCGATGTTCTCCGTGGTCGGAATCTTGCTCGCAAACGCCGGCACTTCCTGGTTGAGGAATTTGTGATCCATCACCTGCAGCACTTCACGCTCGAGCAGAGTCTTCAGCTCTTTTAAGTCCACCACCATGCCGGTGGTGGGGTTGATCGAACCGCCAACAGTAACCTCGAGAGTGTAATTGTGCCCGTGGCCATGGGGATTATTGCATTTGCCAAAGATGCGCCGATTCTCTTCCGGCGAGAGCTTTGGATTGTGATAAACGTGCGACGCGGAGAACTCCGCGCGGCGAGTGACAAGAATCATCTCTGCCCCCTGGTCAAATAACGGCGTCCCTTCCATTCTACATGGTGCGACATCCGGTGAGCTATAACCGAGTTGATTAATAACGCGCTGAGGATTACCGCGCCCTCCAGCCTCCACGCCGCAACCCGTGAGTCGAATCCCAATTGGGTGACGGCCCGCAGGTAACGCGCGTGTCGCGCCAGAATGACGACCAAACTCGACACGATCCCGGCCAGGACGATAACGCTTCTTCGACCGGATAATAAACACATTAAGAGTACGATGAAGAAAACCTGCGGCAGCAGGTCCGCGGTCGACAGATCCGCCAGGGCTTTCAGAATCTTCCCCAGGCTTCTCCCGTAGAGGAGATAAAGATTCTTGCTCCACCCCGCCCACATCTCGCCGAACGTGCTGTACATGCGCGTCCGGACCCAGGCCGCTCCCGGCATGAAAACTACTTTCCCGCCCGCCGTTTTGACCCGCCTCGCCAGTTCTACATCCTCGAGAACTTGGTCGTGGATCGCCGCGTGCCCGCCCACGCGTTCATACACCTCCCGCCGGATCAACAGATACTGGCCATTCGCTGCCGCCGCCGGCGACGCGGGATCAGACACATCCTCGAATTTGTAAAGGCGCGCCAAGTTAACATATACAAGCGGAATGACGGCCTTCTCCCACCAGGTTGGAGTGATCTGGCCCGGCGAGAGCGAGAACAAATCGGCCCCCAGCCGCTCCGCAACCTCCAGCGTTGCCGCAAGGCTGCCCGGCAGATGTTCCGTGTCGGCATCGGTGAAGAGCAGCCAGTCGCCTGTCGCCTCGCGCGCCGCCAGCGCCACGGCGTAGTTCTTGCCCAACCAGCCTTCCGGCAGAGAATCGACGTGCAGTAGGCGGAGCGTTGGAATCTCCTCTTTCAAAGCCTGGGCAATCTCAGCCGTCCGGTCTTGTGAGTTATCATCCACGACGAGAATTTCCCGGACCCCCCGCTGGCCGGCCAGCGAGCGTAGCACGCGCTCGATGTTAGCTTCCTCATTGCGTGCAGGCACGATTACGGAAACCTTGCCGGGATCGCTTTCACTCATTATTGATATTATAATGAAGGGCCAGGCGATGAGCAAAAAGAACGCGGTAAAGATTCTGGTATTGGCGATCATTCTGGGCGGCGCGATCCTCGTGGCGTGGCGCATGCGGCAGCCGCACACCGTGGATATCGGGGAGACAGCGCCTGACTTCACGCTCTCCGGTCTCACGCAAGGCTCCGTTTCACTGCACGATTACCCGCGCCAGGTGGTGGTGCTGAACTTCTGGGCCACCTGGTGCCCGCCCTGCGTCGAGGAGACTCCCGGCCTCGAGAGGTTCGCCGAACAAATGCGCCGGCAGGGCGTGACCGTGCTCGGCGTCAGCGTAGATCAGGATGGAGCTGCCCTGCAGAATTTCGCCTCTGACCAACACCTCTCGTTTCCTATCCTGCGTGACCCTGACCGCTCTATCGCCCACCGCTACGGCACATTCCAATTCCCGGAAACCTACATCATCGATCAAGACGGCCGAGTGGCGGAAAAACTGATCGGCCCCATGGACTGGCAAGACCCCCGCATTGCAACCTTCGTTCGAGAACTCGCACACAGGCCTGGGTAGGCAGCGGGCAGTAGGCAGTCGGCAGTAGGCAGTCGGCAGATGGGCAGATCGGCGACTGGATTTTGCGGCCCTCTCCCTTGGGGAGAGGGTGTCGCGCTGCCGGCGCTTTCATCAGCCGGAGCGCAACGGGTGAGGGGTCGTTTGCCGCTATTCAGACGATGGCTCAGGCTTCGCCACGGTCTGAAGTTCTTGGATCTTGTAGTCCGCAGGCACTTGGAAGAGTTCGGCGGGCGGCTCGTCGAGTACGATATTGCTCAAGCGCATTACGGTCTCGCCCCGGCGCGGGTCGTTCGAACTGCTCATTAAAACAACCCTCCCTCTTGTTGCAACCCATGTTTCCCTGATGGTTTCCAGAGGCCGGTCATTGCCCTCCGCGCCTTCCGGGATGATCATCGTAACACGCTCGCCCTTGGCTTCCAGACCTTCGATCACTTGTGTGCCAAGGTCTTCGACCGTCGGGCGAGGCATAGGGGGCCGAGCAGGCGCAACATTGGTCGATGCGCCGGCCGCCCTAGATTGCAAAGGCGTGTGTTCGCGAACCTCATGCCTTTGAGCCGTGCGTTCCGCGGGATTGAGGTAGTAGCTGACGCCGGCGGCCGGATTATAGATGCTTATCGAAGAAGGCGCGTCGTCGGGCTCTCCGGTTTCCGCCTTAGTCGCAAAGCTCTCGTAACGTGACCGCCCCTGGCTATCATGGTAGACTTTGGAAAAATTCTTGTGCGTGATCTTGGTCCCGTCAGCCAGGGTTTGGGTCGTTACAGTAACTCGATCGGCTGAGTAGGCAACCTCATTCGCACGCGCCGCGCGCTTGGAGGTCGCGACACCTGCGGCCGAAGACCCTTCCTGCGCCACCAAAGGAGAGCCGATCACCCCCAGCGCCACGAAACACAGAACCCACAGGAAACGATGAGAATTGTTGTTCACGGTTTCACCTCCGGATTTTGAAGCTTTCGATGCTCGCCAATCGCCGCCTGTCGCCCAGCGCAATTGAACTGGGTAGCGCGGACCCCCGGTTTTGGGGTCCGCGGTTCGCCCCGGTTTTAAAAAAAGCCGCGGACCCCAAAACCGGGGGTCCGCGCTACCCAGTTTACACCTTCAATAAGCTCCCGGGATTGTCCTTGAGCACCACGCCTTCGCCGTGGCCGCCTTGATCCACGATGAGTTCGCGCAGGGCGGCTTCGTGCAGCACGTTGCTCGCGATGACGCAGTTCTGGAGGCCCTTGCACACGATGCCGTACGACGGGCTCCAGACGCCCGTGCCGCCGTCGTCGCGCCCGGCGCAGAGCGTGTTGCCCACGCAAGTGACGCCCTTCGCTCCCTCAATCCAGATCTGCGACGAATCGTGGCTCGCCGCCTCGGCCAGCTTGCCGCTGCGCTTGAAGTAATTCCCGCTGATGGTGATCGAAAAGCATCCGCGGCGGCTGTTGCGCAGGGCGATTCCACAAGTGCCTGCGCGGTCGAAGAAATTGCCGGTAATCTGATACCCGTCCGAGTTGTTGATTACCATGTTCTCCTCGCCGTTCCATTCCACGCGATTGCAAGTGAAGGTCACGGAGGCATTCTCGTTGCGCGCCCCGAAACCGGCGCGCCCGTTGCCGGAAAACCAGTTGTCGCTGAGGAACCCGTCCCAGCCGCGCAAGCTCAAACCGTCGCCGCCGTTATAGCCCAGCATCGACTGCCGGACCGAGAAGCACCAGGCGTGCGCAAGGCACACTCCATCGCCCGTAAAGCGGAGCACCTGGCAGCGCTCGATGCGAAAGGCGTCTTCGTGCTTTCCGTAGTCCGGCTTATCGAGGAAAATTCCGTGCACGCCCTTTCCCAATTGCGCGCCCTCGAACCCCAGGCCGTCGATCGTGGCGCCCTGCGCCTCCCCGATATTGAGCAGGCATTTGGCGTCTCCGCTCGAGAGCTTCAGAGCCGTTCCGCCCGGCTTGTGATAATCCCAAGTGGGCACGCCGATTAATGCGGTGTTGGGGCGCATCTTGAGGTCCGCGCAAAGGTACACTCCGGGTGACACGTAGACCGCTCCCCCCACTTCTCCCGCGGCATCCAGGGCGCGCTGAATAGCCTTGGAGTCATCAGTCTTGCCGTCGCCCGTGGCGCCGAACTCGCGCACGCTCACACGTTCTTTGGCTGCGGGTGAAACTTGCGCTCGCGCCGTTGCCTGCGCGCCGAAAAGTATTGACGCGCCGCCAAGCAAAGTGCTCCTGGCCATCTCACGACGGCCGAAAAAGGGTGAATCGCTATTTGTCATGGTCGTTCTCCTTGGTGCAACATTATGTGATAAGATTCGCCCATCATGAACACAAATATCATTTCACGTCGTTCTTTTCTTGGTGCTATGGCTGCGGCGCCGCTGGCGGCGGCCGCTCGAGCTTCGAAATCGATTCCGGTGGGCTTGGAACTCTACTCGGTTCGCGACGAGCTGAAGAAAGACCTGATGGGGACCGTTCGCGGCGTGGCGCGCATAGGTTACCAGTGCGTGGAGTTCTACGCGCCTTACTACGATTGGACAACCGATTATGCCGGCAAGGTGCGCGCCGAACTGGATGAACTCGGCATCCATTGCTACTCGACCCACAACGGTTTGAAATCGTTTACCCCGGAGGGCCTCAGCAAAGCGATGGACCTGAACAAAACGCTTGGGTGCCGCTACGTGGTGTTGGCTAGTCCCGGCGAATTGCGTGGCCTGGATGACTACAAGCGCGTGGCGGAAACCCTGAACAAGGCCAACGACACCCTGAAACGCCAGGGCCTGCACGCGGGATATCACAACCATGATGCCGAATGGCGCCCCGTCGAAGGGCGGAGACCCATGGACGTGCTATCCGCGACGCTTGACAGAGACATCATGCTGCAATTCGATGTGGGAACGTGCGTTGAGGCGGGCGGCGACCCTGTCGCCTGGATCAAGCAAAACCCCGGCCGCATTCGCTCCATGCATGTCAAGGATTGGTCTCCCCAGCGGGGATACAAAGTGCTGACCGGCGAAGGGACTGCGCCGTGGAAGAAGCTCTTTGCCGCCGCTGAAACCACGGGAGGAATCGAGTACTACCTGATCGAGCAGGAGGGCAGCAACTACCCGGAAATGGAGACGGCAGAGAAGTGTCTTGCGGCCTTCCGGAAATTGCACGCCGGGAGATCATAAGAGTAGTGTCCCAAATTGAATGTAGCGCCGACCTTCAAGTCGGCAAATGATGGCCTGAAGGCCAGCGCTACGAGCCGAATTAGAGCACTACCCAACAAGGAACGAGCTTGACATGTGCAGCACATGCAACTATGCTATGCACATGTCAACGATGATTCAAATTCGCCATGTCCCTGACCCGCTGCACCGCAAGCTCAAGGCGCGCGCAGCACTGGAAGGCAAATCGCTCTCCGACTACCTGCTGCGCGAAATTAAACGCGTCGCCGAGCGGCCCAGCACGGAGGAGATAATGGAGCGGCTGGCGCGCCTCCCTCCCGTCAATCCTCGTGTGCCTCCTGCTCAAATCATTCGCGAGGAGAGGGACAGCCGTTGAAAGTGCTTGATGCCTCCGTGATGGTCGAGGTCTTGCTGAACAGGCTATCCGTTGCACGGCTTGCGCCTCGCTTGTTCGACCCTGACGAAGAACTCCACGCTCCTCACCTGATCGACCTGGAAGTTGCGCAAGTTTTGCGGCGCTATCAGGCATCCGGCGAGATGTCGCCACAACGCGCCCGTCAAGCGCTCATAACCTTTGCTCAAATGCCGCTCGAACGCCACCCCCATTGGCCGTTCCTCGAGCGTATCTGGGAATTGCGCCGTAACCTCACGGCCTATGACGCCGCCTACGTCGCCCTCGCTGAAGTTCTCGGTGCGCCGCTCCTGACTTGCGACCGGGCACTCGCCTCCGCGCCGGGGCATCGCGCGATAGTGGAGTTGGTTGAGACCTGAATTTGTTCCTGCCGCCTGGCGCTGCCCAAGCCCCGGCCCTTGCTAGCTTGGTAAGACCGACCTATGCTTGATCCTTGTGGGAACAGACGGACAGAGCAGCTCGAGGACTGAGGACGCCAAGGGCGGCAGGCCGCGCGACCCCCTCACCCGTTCCGCCCCGGCTGATGAAAACGCCGGCTGCGGGCCACCCTCTCCCCCAAGGGGGAGAGGGCTTGAACTTGAAGATGAGGTGAGGCTTCGAAATCTGCCCGAATCGCGATGAGGAACCGGACAGAAAGCAAAAACCGCTCGCCCGAAGGCGCAACGCCACGGGCGCCGGCCAGCGCCACCGTGATTGATCCCGTCTGCGGAATGGAGATCAGACGCGCGGATGCGGTGGGCAGTTACGTGCACGAGGGGAAGGAATACTTCTTCTGTCATCCTTCCTGCCTGGAGAATTTCCGGGCTAATCCGGGTCGATATCTGAGTCCCAGTCGGACTGATCCGGCCTCAGCAGAGAGCGCAGGGACTGATGAGGGAACTGGGACGCAGAACGAACTGCAGAGATCCTTCGTCGTCCCAAAAAGCGGGACTCCTCAGGATGACAGGCGCGCCAGGGGGGACGAAAGCGCGGTCTACACCTGCCCGATGGATTCCGAGGTGCGGAAGCAAGGGCCGGGCGTGTGTCCGAAATGCGGGATGGCGCTCGAACCGCTCGCGACCGCAGCGCCCGCCACCCGCACCGAGTATGTATGTCCCATGCACCCCGAGGTCGAGCGTGACGGGCCCGGAACGTGTCCCATCTGCGGCATGGCCTTGGAGCCTCGCACCGTAACCGTAGCGGAGGAAGCAAACCCGGAACTGGTTTTGATGACGCGCCGGTTCTGGGTATCGGCGGCCTTGACGCTTCCTGTCTTTCTCCTCGCGATGTCGGCCATGATCCCGGGCCAGCCGCTCCAGCGCGCCTTCTCCGCGCGGCTGCTCATTTTGGCCGAGCTCGCACTGGCCTCGCCCGTAGTGCTCTGGGGCGGTTGGCCGTTCTTCGAGCGCGGCTGGGCCTCGCTCGTCAATCGCCACCCGAATATGTTTACGCTGATCGCTCTGGGTACAGGCACCGCCTATCTTTACAGCGTGGCTGCGGTGCTTCTCCCCGCGAGCTTCCCGCCATCGTTTCGCAGTGCGGGCGGCGAGGTTCCGGTGTACTTCGAAGCCTCGGCAGTGATCACCAGCCTGGTGCTTCTGGGCCAAGTGCTGGAGCTGCGCGCCCGGGCCCAGACGAGCAGCGCGATCCGGGGATTGTTGGGACTTGCTCCCAAGACGGCGCGCGTGGTGCGCGAGGACGGCAGCGAGGAAGACGTGCCCCTTGACCGCTTGGCGCGCGGCGATCGGCTGCGCGTGCGTCCCGGAGAGAAGGTCGCGACGGACGGTATTATCCTCGAAGGCTATAGTTCAATTGATGAATCCCTGGTGACGGGCGAGCCCATCCCCGTCGAGAAGAAGGCAGGCGACCGCGTGACGGGAGGAACAGTCAACGGCTCGGGGAGTTTTCTGATGCGCGCGGAACGCGTCGGCAGCGATACGTTGCTGGCGCACATCGTGCAGCTCGTCTCCGAAGCGCAGCGCAGCCGCGCGCCCATCCAGCGCCTCGCGGACGTTGTCTCGTCCTATTTTGTTCCCGCGGTGGTTCTGATTTCCGTGCTGACCTTCATCGTCTGGGCGAGCGTGGGCCCGCAGCCGCGGTTTGCCTATGCGCTGGTGAACGCCGTGGCGGTGCTGATCATCGCCTGCCCTTGCGCGCTGGGACTCGCCACGCCGATGTCGATCATGGTGGGGACGGGGCGCGGCGCACAGGCGGGCGTGTTGATTAAGAACGCCGAAGCGCTCGAGGTCCTCGAGAAAGTCGACACTCTAGTGGTGGACAAGACCGGCACGCTCACGGAGGGAAAACCGCGTGTTGCGTCGGTTCACCCTCTGCCAGGATGGGACGCAGCGGAAGTGCTTCGCCTGGCCGCAACCCTCGAGCGGGGGAGCGAGCACCCGCTGGCCGCGGCCATCGTGGCTGAGGCGCTGGAAAGAGAGCACCACCCCTCGATCGCCTCCTCAGAGAGGAGGGGAGGCGAGCTTGGCGAGGCTCGAGAATTCCGTTCGATCCCCGGCGAGGGCGTGACGGGCGAGGTGGAGGGCAAAGCGGTGGCGCTCGGAAACCGTCGGCTCTTCGAGCGGCTGAAGATCGACTTGGCCGCACTGGAAGTCAAAGCCGGCGAACTTCGAGGCAAGGGCCAGACCGTGGTCTTCGTGGCTGTGGACGGTGTGGCGTGTGGCCTGCTTGCCGTGACGGATCCCATCAAACCGTCTGCCCCGGAAGCCCTGCGGGCACTCGAGCGGGACGGCATCCGCGTTGTCATGCTTACCGGCGACACGCGCCGGACCGCCATGGCGGTGGCGCGCGAACTGGGCATCGATGAGGTCGAAGGGGAGGTTCTGCCGGAAGCCAAAGGCAAGGTCATTAAACGGCTCCAGGCGGAAGGGCGCGTGGTGGCCATGGCCGGGGACGGCGTGAACGACGCTCCCTCACTGGCGTTGGCCCAGGTCGGCATCGCCATGGGAACAGGAACCGACGTGGCCATTGAGAGCGCCGGGATCACCCTCCTCAAAGGAGATCTGCGCGGCATCGTGCGGGCCCGCCGCTTGAGCAAAGGCACCATGCGCAATATCCGCCAGAATCTTTTCTTCGCGCTGGTTTACAATACTCTTGGGGTGCCGCTCGCGGCCGGAGTGCTTTATCCGGTGCTGGGCCTGCTGCTGAGCCCGATGGTCGCAGCAGCCGCCATGACGTTCAGCTCCGTCTCAGTCATCAGCAATGCGCTGCGGCTGCGGCGGCTGGAATTGTAGGTTTCAGGTTTGTCCACAACACAGTAGCCGCGGAGCGGCGCCAGAGAGTAGCCCACGGCGTGAGCCGTGGGACCAAAGTGCGGCCCCTTCCCCCTGCCCCCCTCCCCCGCCGGGCGAGGGAGGGGGAACAAAAGGGGGGGTGGGGACTGATCCTCCCAGGGCTTTCGCCCAGGGCTACTGTCTTACGCCCCTTCCGGGGCTGACGCACCATCGAGGTTCACCCATGACTTTCCTAACCACGCGCTATCAGCTCAAACGGGAGTTGACTCCCCAGGACTTTGAGCCCCTGCGAAGCCTTTCCACCTTTTATGGGATCCGGGAGATTTCTTTTGACGGCCCGATGTTGATTGTCGAGTATGACGCCTCGCGAATTCACGAGGCTGAAGTTTTGGCGCGGGTTCGAAGGGCGGGAATTGCCGCCGACCCTGAGAAGCCCATTGCCGCCGGCAGCTTCGATTACACAGGTGAATTCAGAGATTTCGCCTGGCCGATCCAAGGGTTGAGCCCTGCAAACAAGAAGGGGTAGCGGCTCCGGGCACTGAGAAGATTAGCCGCCTGTCAACGAGAGCCTTAGCCGCCTGTCATCCTGAGCAAAGCGAAGGATCTCGGCAGTTGCTCTGCGGTGCAACGAGTTAAGAACGACTGCAGAAACCCTTCGCACGGTGTGCCGTGAGCGAAGGAACTGCGGAGATTCTTCGCTTCGCTCAGAATGACAGGTGAAGAGGCGAGAATGACAGGCGGGGAGGCGAAGCCGGTCAGCTTAGCGTCCGAGCCCGGTGGCCAGGGTCTTCACCATGGTTCCGTTGGCGTCGTCGTCTTTGAGAGCCCACACAAAATTCCCGCCCAGTCCGCCCGGCACGCGCGTCTGAACATAAACGGTCTTGAGAGCCGCCGTGAAGGGATCGTCAAAGGTCCAGAAGGTTTCGGTGGTGGGGTCGTAAAGCCACGCCGCCACGCTCACCGGATCGAAATATCGGCTGTAGCCGTTGGCGGTGACGGTAGAAAGCGTGGAATACGTGGCCGCGCCCGCAGTCAACAGCGGGTCGCATCCCGCAGTGGCGCCGCTGGTATCCGTGCACAGGCCGCTTCCGTTCGCCAGGAGCACCGGAGCCGACCAAGTCGCTTCCGTCGTATCCGTCGAAGTCTGATAGAGGCCGTGTTTGACGTTCGGAATGCCGGTCCACCCCGCTCCGTACAGAGGCACGCCCATGACGTACTTGGAGGGTGGCACGCCGGCCGCGAGATAGGCGTTTACGGTGCAGGCAATGCAAAGGCCCTCGCCGAATTCAGGGTCCTTCATGGAATCGAAGAGCGGCGAGGCGTGGTTGGCTACGTTTTCCCAGGTCCCGTTGTAGTTGTAGCCGTCGATGGTAATGAAATCCACCAGCCTGGCGGTCTTAGCGAGCTCGATGTTGGAATAGTTCTGTTCGCCTGCCGGCCCATCGAATGAAAGCTGGTAGTATTTACCGTTGGCTTTGCCCAGCGCGTTCAGTTGTTTGCGGAACTCCTGCAGCAGGAGCGTGAAGTTCTGCGTGTCGGTTGCGGCCGGGAATTCCCAATCGATGTGAATCCCATCGAACAGGCCCGGAGCGGTGATGGGGCCATTCCAGTCGCTGCCCACGTTGCCGGTGATGAACATGTTGATGCAGGAGGAAACTAGCGCCTGACGCCCCGCCGCCGTGCTAGCTGCAAGTGAAAAAGCTGCCGTGTTGGTTGCCGACGCCCCGCCGATCGAGATGAGAGTCCGCAAATGGGGATGAAGCTGCTTGAGCTTCAGGATCTCCGCAAAGTTGCCGTAGAGCGGCCAAACATCAGCGATCCCGCCAGTCGCGGGAAGATTATTATCCTCAAAATCAGCCCAGGGATCGGCGATCACGCAGGTGTCCGAAGACGGGGTCGAAGAGTCCGCGGTCACATTGGCGAAGGCGTAGACAAAGTGCGACATCCGGCCAGCGACTCCGTTATTCTGCAGATCGGCGATGTTGTAATTCGCGTAGTAAATGCTCCACTCTTCGAAGAAGCCCGCCAGAATCTTGCCCTGGCTGTCTGGGCCTGCGGCTGACAACGTCGCCGCACACGCCAGCGTCGCGATGAAGCTTACCACCCCAGTTCGCCACGGTTTAACATGAGAACCGTTCGTCATGGTGAATTCCTCCTCAGTCTTTCTCCGTATCCTGCGCCGAACGGGCTGTAGTTCCTCAGTTTGGCGAAGCGGCGGCTTTACGCCGCCCAATGGCGAGGTAAACTCGCCGCTACAAATTCAGCCTGAGACGCTACCGAAGGTGCTTTAAACGTGTGCTTCCGAAATGACTCTCTTACGACTGAGGATTATACGCGCCCGAGTTTCGCGGGGAAACAGAAATCGGCGGCGTCTCTGGTCGCGTGTAGCGCGGCTGGATCCGCGCGGCGTAGGGGTAGGGCTTGCCCATGGCTGCCCAAATTAGCTGCCCGAAGAGCGGCTCTGCCGCCCTGACTTGCGGAAAGCCTCCGGCTTTCCGGCTGGTGCCATTTCCTTCCCTCCTCTGCGCAGGCCGGAAGGCTGCGCCTTCCGGCCTGCGCAGAGGAGGTTATCCGGGGTGCCGATCCTTCGGAAAGGCGTAGCCTTTCCGCAAGTCAGGCGGCAAAGCCGCAGGTCGCCATCGAAGGAACCGATCGCAATTTGGACAAGCTTGGGGCTTGCCCTACCCTCGTTGGGTCCAGAGGAAACGCGGGGACGGCAAGCCGTCCCCCTACAAAGGGACGGTTATCGACGGATTGCGGAACGGAAATCCGGTTGCAGAACCCGGCGCTCCGATGTCATGCTGAACTAACGGAGAAGGCAGGGGGCTTATGAAAATCCTGGTGCTCAACTGCGGCAGTTCCTCGATCAAGTTCCAATTGATCGAGACCAGCGTGGAGATGATTGAGGCGAACGCGGACCGTTCGATCGCCAAAGGCAGCGTCGAGAAGATTGGAACGGACGAAGCGGTGTTGCACCTGGTCGTGCCTCCGAACCCCGAGCAGACCGTCAGGGAGGAGATGCTGGACCACCAGACGGCTCTCACCCGCTCGATTCAGGCCCTCAAGGAAGCCAAGGCTCTGGGCGACATTTCGCAGATCGAGGCGGTGGGGCATCGGGTGGTGCACGGCGGCGAGCGCTATTCGGCCTCGGTGTTGTTCGACGAGGAGGTCGAGAAGGTCATCCAGCAGTGCAGTGAACTGGCCCCGCTGCACAATCCCCACAATCTGCGCGGATATCTTGTGGCGCGCAAAGTCTTTCCGCAGATCCCGCAGGTCGCGGTGTTTGACACGGCGTTTCATCACACCATGCCCGCCAAGGCTTATCTCTACGGCCTGCCCTATTCCTACTACAAGCGTTACAAGGTCCGGCGCTACGGCTTCCACAGCACCTCCCACCGGTATGTGGCGTTCTACTGCCGGCAGATGCTGGGCAAGCGCAAAGACGAAGCCAACCTGATTACGGCGCACCTGGGCAACGGCTGCTCGATTACGGCCATCGAGAAAGGCCGGTCGGTTGACACCTCGATGGGCTTCACGCCGCTCGAGGGACTGTTGATGGGCACGCGCTGCGGCGACCTCGATCCTGCCATCATTCTTTATCTAATGTCAAAAGATGAATTAACCATTCACGATGTATCTACGTTATTAAACAGGTTCAGCGGCCTGTATGGCATTTCAGGAGACTCGAATGACATGCGGGAGCTGATCGCGGCGGCGGCAAAAGGCGACCAGCAGGCGGAGACAGCCATCGACGCATTCTGCTACCGCTTGCGGAAATACATTGGCGGCTATACGGCCGCGCTGGGCCACGTCGACGGCCTGGTCTTTACGGGAGGCATCGGTGAGAACTCGCCGCTGGTGCGCGAGAAAACCTGCCAGGGGCTGGCGGAACTGGGATATGAGATTGACTCGGCCCGCAACCAGGAAGCGGTCGGCAAGTCTTACGAAATCTCCACCAGCTCAAGCCGCATCCGAATCTTCGTCATTCCCACCAATGAGGAACTGCTGATCGCCCGCGACACCTTCCGGGTGATCAAGGGACTGCCGATACCGTCGTAAAAGGGGGGCGGAGAACCCCCCTCGCTCGTCCCGCGCAGTCTCCTTTTTCCAGCCCCGAAGGGGCGACCTACCACAGCCCAGGCCAACGGCCTGGGTTCAAAGTCCGCGTGGGAGCGATTCTTAAGCCCTGAAGGGGCATAATAAAACCACACCTCAAACGGAGGCGGTCGCCGCAGGGCGGATCCGAGGATTGTTTCGCCCTTTCAGGGCTTGCGATCCATAAAACGGGGTTTTGTAGACCCAGGCCGGTGGCCTGGGCTGTGGTAGATCGCCCCTTCGGGGCTATGCGGGTTCTCAGATCCGGGCCGTTCGCCTGGGGTGTATTAGGCCGCGCCTCTAGGGCCAAGGGAACAGGGCAAGCGGTTAATCCTTTTCCGCATTAATCGGCAGGATCGCCTTGACGCAAGTGCCGCCGTCGCCCGAGTTGATCTCCAGCCGCCCTCCTAATTGGGAGACGCGCTCCCGCATGCTCAACAGGCCCAACCCCGGCACGTGATCGGGCTGGATACCCCCGCCTTCATCGGCCACCTCGAGGGTAAGCTCGCTGTCGCCGTGCCCCACCACCACCCTGGCCGTCTTGCTCCCGGAATGGCGGTGGACGTTGGTGAGGGCTTCCTGGACCACACGAAACGCCGTCAGGCGAGCGGGTTCCTGCAAAACCGGCAGGCGACTGGGCAAATTCAATTCAACTTCGAGCCCGGTTCGCTTCACGAAGTTATCCACATACCAGCGCAAGGCGCCGTCCAGGCCCATCTCATCGAGCGCCGGCGGGTGCAGCACATAGGAGATATTCCGCAACTCCTCGGAGACCTGGATGGCCAGATTGATGCTGTCGCTCAGGGCTTCCCGGCTCGATTCGTCAAGACTGTCGGCCCTTCCCGCCAGCACGGTGAGATTCAAACTCAGCGCGGCCATGGTCTGCCCCGTGCTGTCGTGCAACTCGCGGGCGATGCGCCGCCGTTCCTCCTCCTGAGATGCCACCAGCCGCACCGGCAAGGCCCGCAGGGCCTCGTCAGCCTTCTTGTGCTCCGTGACGTCCTCGATCGCCAGCAGGATGAGCGGCGCGCCGCCCTTGTGCGTGCGAATTTGCCGGCCGTTCAGCAGCATGGTCCGTTCCCCGACGCCGAGGAAATTGTGTTTCACCTCGAATCCTTCGAAAGCGGTCTTGGCGGGCAGAACGCGCTCCAGCACTTCTCGCAGCCCCGGAATATTCCACTGGCCGTCCCCAAGAGAGTAGATGAATCGGCCTTGGGTTTCCTCCTTGGACGCCTTGAACGTGTCGTAAAAGGCGGCGTTGGTGGTCACCACGCGCAGGTTGCCGTCCAGCACGAGAAGAGGCTCGCGCACCGTCTCGACGATGGACTCCGAGTAGACGCGCAATTCCTTCACCTCCGCCTTCAGCGCGTCGATGTCCAGCAGGGCCAGCACCGCTCCCTCAATGACATTCTCGGCCGTTTTGTAAGGCCGAATGCGCAGCGAATACCAATGGCCGTACCGGTCCTGCACCTCCAATTCCTTCAGGCTCATGGTATCAACCGATTGGGCCACCAGGCTCTCCAGGTTGGGGATGTCGATGTTGGGCTTCAGGTCCGTAATCGGCCGGCCGATATCGGTAGGGATCAGGTTCAGCACCTTCTCCGCCAGTGGCGTATAGCGCCTCACGCGGAGGTCCCGGGAGAGCATCAGCACCGGGATGTTGATGTTGTTTACCAGGTTATTAAGATCGTTGTTGAGCATGCTCAGTTCGGTATTGCGGTTCTGCAGCTCCTCATTCAGCGTGGTCAGTTCCTCGTTCGAGGATTGCAGCTCTTCCTTGGCGGTCTCCATTTCTTCGTTGGTGCTTTGCAGCTCTTCGTTGCTGGACTGGATTTCCTCGTTGGCGGAGCGCAATTCCTCATTCGTGGCCTCTTGCTCCTCCACGATCGACTGCACATGGGCGCGCGTGTACTCGAGCTCTTTCGTCAGCCGGTTGTTCTCCGCTTCTTCGGCTTTGCGCTTGGCTCCCTTAGCTTCCACTGGACCGGGCTTTCTGTGCCCATCCGGCCCTTCCTCGCGGAAAAGCACCAGGAAATAGGACTCTCGCGCGCTGGCGCCTTTAATCGGCACCACTTCCAGAGTAATCGTGCGGTAGCAGCCATTGCCCTTGAGGCGGACGCCTTCCCGGATAACCGGCGCGTCTTGCTTTTTGGCGGCATGGATGAGGCTGCGGATGTCCAGGGAGAGGGTCCCCTGGGTCAGCTTCGCCAGGTTCAGGCTGGCTTGCCCGGGCGCCGGCTCGAGAAAACTGCCCATCCGTCCGATGAACTGGAGGATGCCCAAATTGCCGGTGACCACAACTCCCGGCGGCCCGTACTCCGTCAACAGGAGGTGTTCCACTTCTTTCTGCACGTCGAAGGCCGGCGTTGCCTGGGCGCTTCTCTTTACCGGCAGAGCTTTTTCCCACGCAATTTTAGGAAACCAATCCCTCCCAACATGCACGAAGCTGCTCGGGATCTTCGCAAAGACCTTGAATTTCTTGTCGACGGAGGCAAACAGCTCCGAGAATCCACTGAGATTCTCGGACGGACCCAGAACCAAAAAGCCCGGAGTGCGAAGGGCGTAACCGAAGGTCGGTATGATCTTCTTCTGTGCGGCCGCCTCGAGGTAAATAAGAAGATTGCGGCAACTGATCACGTCCATCCTTGAAAAAGGAGGATCCTGGAGCACATTGTGGCGCGCAAAAACGCACAAGTCCCGAATCGACTTGGCGATCCGATAACCTCCCGGCGCGGGCGCAAAAAAGCGCCGCAAACGCTCCGGCGTGACGTCGGAGGTGATGCTTTCCGAAAAGTTTCCGGCGCGCGCTTTCTCGATAGCTGCTTCACTGATGTCGGTGCCGAAAATCTGGATGGGGATATTGCTCTTTGCGGCGCCCAGGAATTCCAGGGCGCAGATGGCGATCGAGTAGGCTTCTTCACCGGTCGAACACCCGGGAACCCAAAACCGCAGCGGAGAGTCCGCAGGACGGTTCTTCAAAAGCACGGGGAGCACTTTCTTCTTTAGAGCCTGGTAAACATCCCGGTCGCGGAAAAAGCTGGTCACGTGAATCAGAAAGTCCTGATACAATTCCTGCAATTCCCGGTTGTTGCCGCGCAAGTATCGGACGTAATGGGCCAGCTTATCCATCTTTTGCAGGACCATGCGCCGTTTGATCCGCCGCTTGAGGGTGTTCTTCTTGTACCAGGTGAAGTCGTCGCCGGTCAAGCCGCGCACCAGCGCCAGGATCTGGTTGATCTCGTCCTCGCCCGCCGCAAGGTTTTCTTCCGCCTCGGCGGCCATGGTTTGGATAAGGTAGGGGTGGCGGCCGATTCTGGCCAGCTCCTTCGCGATTCCCTCCGGCGGCAGGATAAAGTCCACGCAGCCGGCGGCAATGGCGTTGCGCGGCATGCTGTCGTACTTCGCTGTCTTATCATCTTGCGCGAAGGTGATCCCGCCCTCTGCCTTGATGGCCCTGAGGCCAAGAGTTCCGTCGGAAGCCGTGCCGGAAAGGATTACGCCGACCGCTCTGCCCTTGCGATCTTCCGCCAGCGAACTCAGGAAACAGTCAATGGGCATGTGCTGCAATTCGCCTTCGCGGCGCGGCATGAGATGGAGCACGCCGTCCGCGATCACCATGTTGCGGTTGGGAGGTATCACATAGATGTTGTCGGGAGCCACCTTCATCCCTTCCTTGACCTCTTGGACGGGAATCTTGGTGCTCCTCGAGAGCAGTTCCGACAACATGCTTTCATACCGTGGCGCCAGGTGCTGCACAAACACGAAGGCCATGCCGGTGGTGGTGGGCAGATGGTTCAAGAGCTGCTGGAAGGCCTCGAGCCCGCCTGCCGATGCTCCCACACCCACAACGGGGACCGGCTTAGTTTCGGGACGCGGTCTCGGGGCGCGCGAACGCTCAGCCGTTGACTTGGTGGAACTGGAATTGGCCACGCATTCCTCCCCTGAACTGGTCAGCGCCCCCGGGCATGGCCATGGATGGTACCGCCTGGAGTGCAATCTCGCTAGTGCTTAGTTGGTTTAATATGCGCAATTTCAAATGGCGCTCGGAAGGGCGGGGCTTCGGCCCCGCCGCCGAGGGATCCAGCCCTGGAAGGGCCTTTAGGCCCTGAAACCAAATTGCTTTAGAGGCTAAAGCCCCTCGCTCAATTCCCGTGATCAGCGGCGGGGCTAAAGCACCGCCCTTCCCGTCAGATAATCTTCGGCGTGTGTTTGGCCGCTCGAGACATTACAGGGGACTCGCCCTTCGCGAGCGCCCGGATCGCGGCAATCAGATCACTCGCCGCATTCGACTTGAGCACATAGCCTCGTGCTCCGGCCTCGAGAGCGGTCTGCATCATCTGTTCGGAATCATGCATGGTGAAGATGAGCACCTTGGTCTGCGGAGAGGTTTCCATGATCAGGCGGGTCGCGTCCAATCCACTCATCACCGGCATGGTGATGTCCATGATGACGACGTCGGGTTTGGTCTGGGCTACCTTTCTGACGGCGTCCGGGCCGCTGGCGGCTTCCCCTATCACTTCCCAACCCGCCTGGGTTCCCAGCAGGGCGAGCAACCCCCGGCGGACCACTTCGTGGTCGTCAACGAGAAGAATGCGCAGGTTCTTCATGGTTCGGCCCTGGGAAAGTGTGCTTTCGCGGCGCTAATCTTGCCTGAAACTGACACCCGGCGCCTCGTGTTTAGTGTAACACAAAGCGCAATGTTCTGGTTTCAGCGTAGCCCTGGACATTACAGGCTGCGAAAAACCCTTGAAAGCTGTCATTCTGAGCGAAGCGAAGAATCTCGGCAGTTGGCACGGCCCCGCAGGGGCTGAACATAAGTAGCCGGGGGCAACGCCCCATAGGCGTTAACTTAAGATCGCCCCGACCATCGGAGCCGCCGAGCGGCGGCAGAATGTGGCCCATGGCGACAGCCATGGGATAAAGCATAAGCGTCACCAGCAAGCCCCGTAGGGGCGACAGAAATATCGGACAGAGCGCAGGAAGTCTGCCGCCCGCTGACGCGGGCTTGATCGTCAACACCGTCGGCCATCCCACGGCTTTCGCCGTGGGCCACAATCTTTCGGCCCTCCGGGCCTGCGAGAGTCGCAGCGAGAAGCATCTCGCAGACGGCGGTAGGCTTAAGTTAACGCCTATTGGGCAACGCCCCATAAGCGCTAAGATACGGCTTGACCGAGCGGCCCCGAATGGGGCCAACCGTCAGTAGCCGCAGGTTTTAACCTGCGGATGACAGGAGCGTTCACAAATCAGGCCAACCCCAACGGGGTTGACCCCGGACGGGTCGGCCCCTCCAGGGCCGGAATGTTGATGGACGCTTCATTTTCCGTAGGTTTCACCTACGGCTACTCAATCAGCTCCCCTCCAGGGAGCACGGCCTTTCGCGCAGTCTACCATCCCGATTGGAATCGGGTATAGAAAGCCTTGAAACAGCTTCTCGTCACGAATCCTGCGCTAATTATTCAGCAGTCCGTAGACGCTGAGCGTGGTCGTAGTCCCCACGTACACCTTGCCGTTGGCAATGGTGGGCACGGTGAATTGTACGGCGGGCCCGGGATTATCGCGCGCCAGGTTTTGGCTGCTGTCGTAA
>Ga0209517_10003552_pt1 | contig 21057 bp, 19 predicted proteins | sample PeaSoiMetSII2010_FD_187695 | JGI IMG/M metagenome (GOLD analysis project Ga0209517, IMG submission 187695) | Peat soil microbial communities from Weissenstadt, Germany - SII-2010 (SPAdes) (version 2) | ecosystem: Environmental > Terrestrial > Soil > Wetlands > Peat | place: Germany...
CTCGACCGCCAGAGCCCGGTGTTTGCGCTGGGCGGCGGCGTGGTCGGCGACCTCGCCGGATTCGCCGCCTCCTCATATATGCGCGGCATCCCGATCGTGCAGGTGCCGACCTCGGTGGTGGGCCAAGTCGATTCCGCGCTCGGCGGCAAGACCGGCATCGACCATCGCCGCGCGAAAAATCTGATCGGCGCGTTCTATCAGCCCCGCCTGATCGTGGCCGACATCGCGACGCTGAGCAGCCTGCCGGAGCGCGAATTTCGCGAAGGCCTGGCCGAGGCGATCAAGTACGGAGCGATCATGGACGCGCCGATGTTCGCGGCGATCGAGAACGATCTGCCGGCGATCCTTTCGCGCGACCCTGCGAAGCTCGAGGAGCTGGTCGATCGGTCGCTGCGATGCAAGGCCGCGGTGGTCTCGCGCGATGAGCGCGAAGGTGACTTGCGCAAGATCCTGAACTTCGGCCATACGGTCGGCCATGCGATCGAGGCCGCGGGAGATTACGCTCGCTATCTGCACGGCGAGGCGGTCGCGATCGGGATGGCGGTGGCGTCGCGGCTCTCGTGCCTGCATGCCGGGCTCGCCGAATCGGACCAGCGCCGGCTCGTGCGGTTAATCGAACGGGCCGGGCTGCCGACCGAGATGCCGGACCTGGCGAATTTGCCCGCGGCGGAGCAAGAGCGTTTCGCCAACGCGCTCAAGCTCGACAAGAAGCGCGCCGGCGAGGCGATCGATTTCGTGCTGGTACCGGAGCTCGGCCGCGCGATCGTCAAGAAGTTGAGCTTCGAGCAAGTCACCGCCGCTATCCAGAGCGCTTGATCCCGCCGGGCGATTGTCCTCGCGCGCCAATCCGATTAGCTCTGCGCTACGTATCTGAAGAAGAATGACGTGGTCACGCCCGCCGAACCATCCGACCGCAATTTGCTCGCCGCGATGGCCCGTGGCGACACCGGGGCGTTGCGCTCCTTGAACGCGCGCTACGGCGGAAGGCTGGCTGCGCTTGCCAACCGCTTTCTCGGCGATCAGGCCGACGCGGAAGAAGTCGCCGCCGACGTGCTGTGGCAGGCGTGGCGCCAGGCGGCTTCGTTCGATCCGGCGCGCGGCTCGGTCGCGTCGTGGCTCGTCACGATCGCCCGCAGCCGTTCGCTCGATCGCCTCAGAGCCCGCCAGGCGCGCCGGGCGCCGGTGATCGCCGAGGCTGATTCGGAACCGGTTGCCGATCCGGCTGCGGCGCTGGACGAGGCTCATCGCGGCCGAATGGTGCGCCGTGCGATCGACGGCCTCGAGGCCAACCAACGCGTCGTGCTGGAAATGGCGTACTTTTCCGATCTGTCGCATGCGGAGATCGCGGAGAAGCTCTCGATGCCGCTGGGGACGGTCAAGACTCGAGTCAGGAGCGCGATGTTAAGCCTGCGTCAGGCGCTCGGAGGCCAGCGCGAGTAGGCGCGCGAGCATGGACCATCAGGCGCTGAAAGACCTGCTCCCGTTGGCCGCGATCGGTAAGCTCGATCCGGACGAGGAGCGCGCTCTGACCGAGCATCTGCGGAGCCGCTGCGACGCGTGCGAAGGCGAGCTCCGCGGCTTCCGTGAAACTGCGGCGGCGCTCGCGCTCGCAGGCGACGATATCGGTCGCGATTCCGAAGCGCGGATCTGGAATCGTCTCCGCGCGCGCCTTGACGCTTCGACTTCGGAGAACGAATCGGCACCAATCGCCCGACGTGATCGACCTGCTGCGCCGCGCCCGCATTCGCGGCGCTGGCAGATCGCAACTGGCGTATCAACTGCAGCCGCGCTGGCGGCCGCGATATATGCGGGCGTCATCATGCGCTCCAATGCACTTCAACACGATCAGTTGGCGAGTCTCGCGGACCGGGTTTCAGCCTCGCGCGCAGAGCTGGCCGCGGCCCGGAATGAAACCGCAGCGCTCAGGCAGGTGCTCGTGGAGCGCGCGCATCTGGAGCGGACGCTGATGGCCCCCGACCTGCAGATAACCCGGCTTCAGCCGCTCGACCTGGCGCCCAGCGCAAGCGCGATGGTCGCCGTGAGCCGCAGCGCACACAGCGCGATCCTTCAGGCGAACGCGATGCCGACCACGCCCGCCGGGAAAACCTATGAGCTCTGGTGGATCACCAAGGAAACCGGTCCAGTGGCCGCCGGACTCTTCGAGGCCGGGGCCGGGCGCGAAGTGATCGCGCGCGCCGAGCCGCCGCCGGCGGGCCACGTTATTCTGGCCGCAGTGACGCTGGAGCCGGCCGGCGGCGTCAGCAAGCCTACCGGCGCGATGTATCTCAAGGGAGAACCGGCGCCTTAGCCGAGCCCTCAAATCCAATTCAATTCGGGATTCGTATTGAGGGGTGATGGAAACGCTCAACACTCAAACCGGACCGGGACACTTCGACCTCGAAAAATATCTGCGCGCCTCCGGCGCCACGCGCCCCGACGCCTTCGATTGGTCCAACCCGGGACCGCGACTCGACGACGACGGGATCTTCTGCCTCGGCTACATGATGGATATCGAGTCGCACACCATCATCTATCTTAAGGAACTGCTTTCGACCTCGGTGGCCGAAGACGTATCGATCACGTCGTTTCTGTCGTGCTGGGCCTACGAGGAATTTTTCCACTCGCAGGTCTTGAGGCGCTTCCTCGAATGCCAGGGCGTCAGCATCGACGATGCGCGCTTCGCCGAATTACGGCGCCGGAAACCCGCCGACTATATCCAGGACAAGCTGGCTCGCGTCCTGTCGCGGATCACGCGGCATTTTCCGGCGGTCCACATGACGTGGGGCGCGATCAACGAACTGTCGACGCTGACCGGCTACCACGCACTGGTGGATCGCACCCGCCATCCGCTGCTCACAACCATCTTGTCGCGCATCATCAAGGACGAGCGGCGCCACTTCTCTTTTTACTTCAACCAGGCGCGAACCCGTTTGCGGCCTCGCGCGGCGCAGTTGCTGACCGCGACGCTGGTGCGGCATTTCTGGTCGCCGGTCGGAAGCCCGGTGCGCGGCGATTCGGACATGCGCCGCGTGTGCGCGTATCTGTTCGACGACCAGCGTGGGCCGCAACGTCTCGCCGAGCACGACTCGATGATCGCGCGGCTGCCAGGGCTTGGATGGTTCAACCTCGCAGCGAAGTATTGTTTGGGTTCTCGCCGCGCCGAATTTTCCCCGGGGCGGGTTGCCGCACCCGCCTGAAGCCCGAAAGCCGGCTAGTGCGGATCGGGCTTCGAGAAGATCGAACTCAGCAGGATCAGTGTGACGCCGATCGAGATCGAGCTGTCGGCGACGTTGAAGATCGGCCAGTTGTACGAATAGCAATGCGCCCGCACGAAATCGATAACCTCGCCGCTGGTCGCGCGGTCGATTAGATTTCCCCCGGCGCCCGCCAATATCAGCGCGAGTGCGACCGTGACCAGCGTCGGACGATCGGCCGCAGCAATCAAAACCACCAGCACCACGATCGCGGCCGAGGCCAGCACCAGCAGCATCGCGGTGCGAGCACCCTCCGGCGCGTTGGCGAACATGCTGAAAGCCACGCCCGGATTGCGCGTATAGGTAATGTCCAACCAGTTGGGTATCAACTGGATATTCTCGTAGAGCTGCATATGCGCGCGGACGTAGAGCTTGCTCACCTGATCGAGCGCGATTATCGGCGCGACCACCCCGGCCAGCATCGCGAGGACCACGCGCGGGTTGAAGGAGGGCATGAACGCTGCCGGAGTATCGGTGGGCGATTGCGAGCTCATCGGCCGAGTTCCCGCACCACGCCACGGCATCGAACGCAGAGCCGCGGGTCGCCGCCGTCGTCGTAGTAAGTCCAGCATCGCTCGCACTTTTTGCCGCGGGCCCGCTCGCCTGTCATCAGAAGCCCCAGTTTCGATGAGCCCCGGTAGAATATTCCGTCACGGGAGAATGACTCGCGCCCGTTCGCCTCGTTCGCAAGGTCGGCGGCGTCCTTCGCGCTCAGGATACTCACGTCCGCGACGATGAATAGATCCTTCAGAATTTCGCGATCGCTTGCCAGCCGACTGGCCAACGCCTCCCAGCCCTCGGACCAGTTCGGCGCGCCGATCCTGACGGTGGCTTCCAGCGGCGCGCCGATCTTTCCCGCCTGGCGCATCTCCTCGAGCAGCTTGAGCGCTTCGTTGCGCACTTCGAGCAGGCGATCCCATCGCGCTTCGAGATCGGCGTCGGACCACTCGGGCCGCGCCGGCGCGAATTCCAGCAGATGCACGCTGGCGGCACGCTGGCCGGGAAAGTACGAGTAGATTTCGTCCGCCGTGAATGGCATCAGCGGCGCGAGCATCCGCACCATAGCGTCGAGCACGTTGAACAGCGCAGTCTGTGCCGAGCGCCGCTCGCGCGAGGCTGGAATCGAACAGTAGAGCCGGTCGCGCGCCACGTCGATATAGAGCGAGCTCAGATCGACCACGGCGAAATTCAGCAACTGATGATATGTGGTCTGGAAATCGTAATGGTCGTAAGCCCGGCGCACCACGCTCTTGAGCCGCTCGAGGCGCGACAATATGAAGCGGTCGAAATCGAGCAGCTCGGCGGTTGCGACTGAATCGCGCGCCGGATCGAAATCGAACAGGTTGCCGAGCAGGAAGCGGGATGTGTTGCGCAGCTTGCGATAGGACTCGGCGACCGCATTGAGCAGCGTCGGGCCGACGTTCATATCGGCGGAGTAATCCACCGACGCGTAGAGCAGGCGCACGACGTCGGCGCCGATGCGATTGGTCACGTCGGCGGCGTCTTCGGTGTTGCCCAGCGACTTCGACATCTTGCGGCCTTGCTCGTCGAGCGTAAGCCCGTGGCTGACCACGTTGCGGAACGGCGCCGCGCCGCGCTCGGCGGTGGCGCAGAGCAGCGAGGACTGAAACCATCCGCGCGCCTGTTCGACCGCCTCGACGTAGGCGTCCGCCGGCCACGCCAGCTCCGGCCGGACGCCCAGCACCGCGGCCTGCGAGCATCCCGAATCGAACCAGACGTCGAGCACGTCTTCTTGCCGCTCGAAGTCGCCGCCGCCGCACTGTTCGCATCGGTAGTCCACGGGCACGAAGTCGGCGAGCGGGCGGACGTACCACGCGTCGGAACCTTCCCGCTCGAAGATTTCCTCGACCCGCCGCATGATCGCCGCGTCGAGCGCCACATTGCCGCATCCTTTGCACTTGAGCGCTGGAATCGGCACGCCCCACGCCTTCTGGCGGGAGAGACACCAGCCGGGCGGCCGGGTCTCGATCGTATTGCGGATCCGATCGCGCGACCATCCGGGCCACCATTGCACCTGCTCCATCTCGGCCAGCACGCGGGCGCGCAAGCTCTCGTGATCGACTTCCATGAACCACTGCTCGGTGGCGCGGAAGATCAGCGGCTTGCGGCATCGCCAGCAATGCGGATAGCTGTGCGCGAGCGTTTCGGCGTGGAGCAACGCGCCACGCTCGCGAAGCTTCGCGACGATCGCCTCGTTGGCGGCAAAAACGTTCTGGCCCGCGTACTCGCCGGCTTCGGCGGTAAACACTCCGCCGTCGTCGACCGGCGTGAGCGGCGTCAGTCCGTAGCGCTCACCGGTCACGAAATCTTCGTAGCCGTGTCCGGGCGCGGTATGCACCAGACCGGTGCCGGCGTCGGCGGTGACGTGATCGCCGAACATCAGCTTCACGTCGCGATCGATGAATGGATGGCGGAAAATGTCGCGGCCGTCGAGTGCCTTGAGCGCCGCGCGCGACAGCGCGATACGATCGTCAACCGCCAGCGCGCAGGCTTTCTCGACCGCCTCGGCGAGCCGCGCGGCGACGATGTAATACGTGCCGGCGACGCGGAGCGCGACATAATCGAAAGTCTCATTGAGGCTAATCCCGAGATTGGCGGGCAGCGTCCACGGCGTCGTGGTCCAGATGACTGCGAACAGTTTTCCGTCGGATTGCGCCAGCGCCAGCTTGCTTCCTTGTGATGGGTCGGCCGCAAGCTTGGCAGAATCCGCGATGTCGTTGAGCGCGAACTTTACATAGATCGACGGCGAGCGATGGTCGCGGTATTCGACCTCGGCTTCGGCCAGCGCCGTGCGGCAATCGAAGCACCAATGCACCGGCCTGCGCCCGCGGAAGACGTAGCCCTTCTCGACCAGCTTTCTGAGCACGCCGATTTCGGCCGCGTCGTACTCGGGATTCATCGTCAGATAAGGATGCTGCCAGTCGCCGATCACACCGAGGCGGCGGAAGTCCGTGCGCTGCGCATCGATCCAGTGCTGGGCGTCGGCGCGGCATAGCCGGCGCAGCTCGATCTTCGGCATCGTGCGCGCACGCTCGCCGAGACCTTTGGCCACGCGATGCTCGATCGGCATCCCGTGACAATCCCATCCGGGGACGAACGGCGTGCGAAACCCCATCATCGAGCGCGACCGCACGATGAAGTCCTTGACGATCTTGTTGAGCGCCGTACCCATGTGAACGTTGCCGTTCGCGTAGGGCGGCCCGTCGTGGAGAATCCACGCCTTCGCGTTGCGGCGCACCTCCATCAGGCGCGCGTAAAGGTCCATCTCGTCCCAGCGCTTGAGGGTCTCGGGCTCCCGCTTGGGCAGATTCGCCTTCATCGGGAAGTCGGTCTTGGGAAGATTCAGGGTCGCTTTGTAATCGGTGTCGGCCACAGGTGAATGATAATACCGCGCCTCGATGCGTACCGCCGCGTCAATCTCCTTGTGTAGAGATTAACGCATGCCGCAGCCGCGCAGGAAGGGGCATGGCACCGTACCGGAATAGAGCGAACACTGTCGCCGGCAATTTATCTCCACCTACTTTCGTATCGTTCATCAGTAGAGTACCGTAACGAGTTGGCGATTCCAGTTAATTATGAAGTGTCACAGTTTACGTTGCGACTGTGTATTCGAATGCTTACACGGTCATCGGAGAAGTCTGGATGAAAGGCGTCGGCGGATCCTGGTTTGTGGCGAAACTCACTATCGCGGTGCTGGTTCTCACAGTGGCAATTTCAGGGTGCGCCAATCAGGCGCCCCGTGATTGGGGTGCCTGCGGGGCGGGTGGCGCGGCACTCGGAGCAATAGCCGGCGCAGGAGCAGGCCTGGGACTCGAGTATAACAACAAGGCCCACCCATCGACGGCCAATTCTGCTGCGGCGGCCGGCGGCGGGGCCCTGATTGGAGCCATTATAGGCCTGGTAGCAGGCCATGAACTCTGCGATCCGCTCGTGCCACCACCTCCACCTGCGCCGCAAACGATAACGGCGCCGATGTCGGTAGCTGCTCCAGTAACCGCACCGCCGGCAGCGCCCGCGAGGACCAGGATCGTCCTTCGTGGTGTCCACTTCGATTTCAACAAGTACAACATCCGTCCGGACGATGAACCCGTCCTCGATGAAGCTGTCGAAAGCCTCAAGGAACATCCGGACGTCACAGTGAACGTAAATGGTTATTGCGACGCCGTTGGCAGCGTGGGGTACAACCTGAGACTCTCGCGTGAACGGGCAGCGGCTGTTGTCCAATACCTGTCCGAGCACGGCGTAGCGGCCTCGCGCCTGGTCGCTCATGGCTATGGCAAGACCAACTTTGTCGCCTCGAACGACACCGCCGAGGGCCGCGCCCAGAACCGGCGCGACGAACTTGTACCCACTGACTAAGCGCCCGGGCGGCCGCAAGTAGACCAGGCCGAAGAGTTCCCGAGGGGACGGCAGCGGATCTCCGCTGCCGTTCCAGCCGAGGCGCATGCCCGGCCCGCCGTGTTCGTGTTCCCGTGAGACGGGGGATTCCCGGAGTGCTCAAGGCTGCCGGTCGAGCACGCCCCTCGTGTCGGGCCCCGCTCGTAGCATAGCTTTGGGCTATGCGGTCGCAGTCTACCCTCACCGCTCGCTACGCTCGCCGCCTCTCTCTTCGACCAGGCTCAGGACAGGCCCTGGTCGGTAGTGGGCGGTTCTGTGAAGAGGGCCGGCACGGAGGCCGGCCCCTACACCACAAGTAATCTAATTCAGGGTAGTGGCCGGCGTCCCTGCCCGGCCATCCGATTCTCAAAACCGCCCACTACCCCCCCCGTGTCAGGGAGAGGCATTCGGATCGCATGGCGAAGCTTTTCTGCGCCTCTCCCTGACCAGGGAGAGGCCGGACCGTCTGCGGGCCGGGTGAGGGTAGGCTTCTTGCGCCAGTAGGAGAACATCGCGCCATCCGACCCGTCTACTGTCACCCAAAATAAACGCCGCGAATCGCCAGTGCACCTGCTTGCGCGCGATCGCGATGCAGCGTTGCGTGCTGTGTTCGGGCGGGTTTGCCGAAGCAGCCCTTAGTCGCGTAGATAGTGACGGGGGCCTATGCGGCGACTGTATCCATTCCTCGGCTGGCTATGGGGGTTCATTTTATCCGTCATGGTCGTCGGTCCCCTCGGCAGCTATATTTACGACCGGCTCAACAACAAGCAGTCACTTCAGGCGCTGGAGAGCCACCTACTGCTCTACTGGCCATGGTGGGCCGCTGGGGGAACTCTGTTCGGGGGATTCACCCTGTGGTCATTCTACCTGCAATGGCAAGAGCCGGCAGAAGAGGAGCCCGGCGGAACCACCATCAACGTCAAAGGAGACTACTACGCGGCTCCGCCCCCGGCGGTCGCTCCTCCGCCGGTTGATGCTCTCCCGAAGCTTCCGCCGTTTCCGGCGGATTTCGTCGGCCGCGAAGCGGAAATCGGCGAGATCGTGGCTGCGGTTCGGAAAGGCGGCGCGACGATCTCCGGATTGCACGGGATGGGCGGAATCGGCAAGACCGCGCTTGCGCTCAAGATTGGCGAGATTCTGACGCCCGACTATCCCGACGGCCAGCTCTACCTCGACCTCAAGGAAGCGCGGCACGCCACGGACGCGCCTGGAGTGGGGCCGCTGACGGCGGCCGAGGCCATGGCCTACGTGATCAGGAGCTACGATCGCGTCACTCGATTGCCCGAGACTGACGCCGGCCTGGCAGGGCGTTACCAAGCGCTCCTCCACGGCAAGCGCGCGCTGCTGCTGATGGACAACGCGCGTGACAGCGAGCAGGTCGAGCCGTTGATCCCGCCCGCCGGTTGCGCGCTGCTCGTCACTTCGCGCCAACACTTCGCTCTGCCGGGGCTCTTCGCGAGAAGCCTCGACACGCTGCCGTCCGATCGCGCTCGCGAGCTGCTGCTCAAGATTGCGCCGCGAATCGGCGAACACGCGGATGAAATCGCGAAGCTATCCGGCTATCTGCCGCAGGCGCTCCGCACTGCTGCCGGCGCTTTGTCTGAGCGCCCCGACTTGAGCCCGGCCGATCTGGTGCGTCGAATGAAAGACGCTCGACGGCGGCCGGAGCTTACCGGCGTGGATTTGTCCCTGACCGTGAGCGCCGGCTTGCTGAGCCCTGAGTTGAAAGACCGCTGGCTCCAGTTGGCCGTATTCCCCGACAGCTTCGATCAGCGGGGCGCCGCTGCGGTCTGGAAGCTGGATCCCGACCCGGCGCAGGACACCCTGAGCGAGCTGTCGAAGTACAGCCTGCTGGAGTGGAACGCCGCCTCGCTCCGCTATCGGCTGCACGACCTCGTGCGCGACTTTGCCGGCGCACACTTGGCCGAGGCCGCACGAGCCGAAGCTCAAAGCCGCCACGCCGCGTGCTACAAGGACGTGCTCGATGCTGCGGATCGACTGTACCTGCTGGGCGGCGAGGCGGTCCCACAGGGGCTGGCGCTCTTCGACCTCGAGCGGGGGAACATCCGGGCGGGCCAGGCTTGGTCCGCGGCGCATGCCGACGGCGGCGATGTCGGCGCAAGACTATGCGTCGATTACCCGGCTGTCGGCGTCTATGTCCTTTCCTTGCGGCTCCATCCGCGCGAGTGGATCGACTGGCTCGACGCGGCCTTGGGTGCTGCTCGCCGCCTCGGCGACCGCGGCGCTGAAGGCAACGCTTTGGGCAACCTCGGCATCGCCTACGACACGCTGGGGGACTATCGCCGCGCCGTCGAGTTCCACGAACAGAACCGCGCCATCGCGCACGAGATCGGAGATCGGTACAGCGAAGGCAACGCTTTGGGCAACCTCGGCATTGCCTACAAGTCGCTCGGGGACTACCGCCGCGCCATCGAGTTCCACGAGCAAGCCCGCGCCATTTCGCGCGAGATCGGAGACCGGCAGGGCGAGGGCAACGATTTGGGCAACCTCGGCAACGCCTACCGCGCGGTCGGGGAGTACAACCGCGCCATCGAGTTCTACGAACAGGCCTGCGCCACTGCGCGCGGGATCGGAGATCGGCGCAGCGAAGGCAACGCTTTGGGGAGCCTCGGCAACGCCTACTATTCGCTTGGCGACTACCGCCGCGCCATCGAGTTCTATGAACAGCAACTGGCCATTGCGCACGAGATCGGAGACCGGCTCGCCGAGGGCAAGGCGCTATTCAACAGCGCGAATGCGCTGGCCGCGCTGAGCGATCGCGTCAAGGCAATCGCGCGCGCCGAAGCCGCGCTGAAGATCTTGGAGGAGCTCGAATCTCCGCATGCGGCCACGGTGCGCCAAACCCTCGCCGAGTGGCGCAAGCTGAAATAGCGACCAGCGACGTGGCTTAATTCAGCCAGTGCCCCCTTCTGTCAGACCCCCGTCGTGCTATAGCTCTTTCGCGTCAGATCAAAAACGACCGGCAACGCGCGAGGGAGGTGCAAGCCATGACTCGGCTCAAGCTTTACGCCGCACTGACCGTGATTCTGTTCTTCAAGATGGCGGCGATCTCGATCGTGCAGGGAATTGCGCGCGCACGCGGGGGCGCCTTCACGCTGCCGGAGGACGCCACGCTCTTCGGCGCGAAGCTGGTGGCCGAGGAGTTGCCGATCGTGCAGCGCGCAGCCCGCGCCTGGCGCAACGATCTCGAGAACATTCCGATCTTTCTGTTTCTCGGCTTCATCTTCGTAATGTCGCCGTTCTCGGTCCGTGCGGAGGAAATCTATTTCGCGGTTTTCGCCGCGGCGCGGATCGCGCACACGATCTTTTTCCTCAACGCGATGCAACCGTGGCGCACGATCGCCTATACAGTCGGCGCGCTAACCTCAGTCGCGCTGGCGGTTCATATAATCACGGGGTTAATCCTTTTGTAGAGGGGCTTCTACCACGACGGCCTGATAGTGGGCGGTTTTGACAGCGCCGCAGTCTACCCTCACCCGCGCTCGCGATGCTCGCGCGACCTCTCCCTGGTCAGGGAGAGGTGAGCAATCGCACGGCGGAGCTTTTCTGCGCCTCTCCCGACCGGGGAGAGGCCGGACCGTCTGCGGGCCGGCTGAGGTAGGCTTCGCCGCGATAGCATCGCGCTTTGACCTCCAGCGCGCCGGCTAATACCATCAATTGTTGACTCGCGGGTTTGTCGCTATGGGGCTTAGAAAAGTCACGGTGTTCGATCACGTTGGTCCGGCGCTCGAGCCGGTCGATGAGGAAGGTCAGGCCAAGCCGGCCGTGCTCGGCGTGCGCTGGCTAAATCCCGACACCCTGGAGACCATCCGCCTTCGCGGCGGCGATCGCACCGGCCCCAAGGGCGAAGTTATCCAGGAAATCGCTCCGTCGCGCGATCTCAGCCCGTTCGCGATCGAGGGGCTGGGCAAGGCGCCCACTCGCCGGCCTTGAGCGGGGCTTCGGACGGGGCGCTCGCCGGGCTGCGCGTTCTCGATCTGACGACCCATCGCGGAGCGCTATCCGCGCGCCTCCTCGCCGACATGGGCGCCGACGTAATCAAGGTCGAGCCACCCGAGGGCGAGTCGGGCCGCCGAATCGGCCCGTTCGCCGACGACCTTCCCGATCGCGATCGCAGCCTGTTTTTCTGGTTCTACAATCTCAATAAGCGCTCGCTGACGCTCGATTTGACTCGGCGGCGCGGCGCGGAAATTATCCGCGCGCTGGCGCGATCGGCCGACGTGATCGTCGAAAGCTTCGCGCCGGGCACGCTCGCGAAGCTCGGCCTGGGATGGGATGAGCTGCGTCGCGGAAATCCCGCGCTGATCCTGTGCTCGATCGCGCCGTTCGGGCAGAGCGGTCCGTATCGCGATTTCGAGGCCGACGACACTATCGTGACGGCGGCCGCCGGGATGCTCTACGTCAACGGCTACGCCGGCCGCAAGCCGGTGCGGCCGCTGGGCCTGCAGGCCTATCATTCGGCGGCAATCTACGGCGCGATCGCGATCATGTGCGCGCTGTTGGCGCGCGATCGCGACGGGCTCGGCCAGTGGATCGATCTCAGTATCCAGGAGGCCGCCGCGGCCGCGGTCGAGCATGTAGCGGGTTCATACTTTATGGCGAAGGAGGTCGAGCCGCGGCGCGGCACGCTCCATTGGAGCCGCTACTTCCGGGTCGGCAAATGCCGCGACGGCTACGTGATGCATTGCAGCCTCGGCGACTGGACCTCGCTGGTCGAATGGATCAAAGCCGACGGCAAGGCGCAGGATCTCGGCGCGCCCGAGTGGGAGGACGTGCTCTACCGCAAGCAGCACGCCGAGCATCTGTTCGACGTGCTCGACCAATGGGCCGCCGGTTATTCGCGCGACGACTTGCTCGAACGCGCACAGACGCTGCGCCTCCCGTATGCGAGCGTGCGGCCGCCCGAAGCGCTGTTCGACGACGAGCAACTGCTCGCGCGCGGCTATTTCGCCGAAGTCGAGCATCCCGAGTTGGGACGCAAGTTTCGCTACCCCGGCGCGCCGTACATCTTCGGCGGCACGCCGTGGCGCGTCTATCGCAGGCCGCCGCTCCTGGGCGAGCATACCGGAGAGATCCTGCGCGACGATTTGGGAATCGATCCCGCCGAGATCGCGGCGCTCGCAGGCGAACGGGTGATCTGATGACGGCCGCGATGCCGCTCGATGGGGTCAGAGTGCTCGACTTCACCTGGGTCGTCGCCGGGCCGGTCGCGTGCCGAATCCTCGCCGATCACGGCGCCGAGGTGATCAAGCTCGAACGCAAGGTGCCGGGCACGCTCGGCCCGCGCCGGGTGGGACTGCAGGGCGACCTCAACCGCAACAAGCGCTCGGTCGCGATCAACATGGGAACCGCGCGCGGGATCGAGTTGGCGCGCGCGCTCGCGGCCCGGAGCGATATCGTGATCGACAATTTCTCGGCCCGCGTGATGCGTGGCTGGGGGATGGACTACTCAAGCCTCGCCGGGATCAAGCCCGATATCATCTGCATCAGCATGTCCGGCCTCGGCCATACCGGTCCGCGCGCGAGCTACGTGAGCTACGGACCCACGCTGCAGGCGCTCAGCGGGTTCACCGCGATGATGCGCGACGAAGACGGCGCGCCGGCGGGATACGGCTACTCCTACGCCGACATGGCCGGCGGCTATACGGGCGCGCTCGCGGCGTTGATCGCGATCTGGAGCCGCCGACGCACGGGCAAGGGCCAGTTCGTGGACCTTTCGCAGTTCGAGGCGCTGACCAGCGTGATCGGTCCGGCGCTGCTCGATATCGGGGTCAACCGGCGCGCGCAGGAGGCTCCGCTCTGGCGCGGGCAGGAAGGGCCGTCGGCGCCGCACGGAATCTATCGATGCCGCCCGCGAATCGAGGGAGACCGCCGCGACGACGATCGATGGCTTGCGATTTCGATCCGCTCGCACGCCGAGTGGGAGCGATTCGTCGCCGCGATCGGATCGCCGCCGTGGGCCGCCGATCCGAAGTTCCGCACGATGTTCCTGCGAACGCGCAACAGCCGCGAGCTCGACGAGCACGTCGCGCGATGGGCTGCCGATCAGGACGCCGAAGACGCGATGGCGGCCTTGCAGCACAATCGCGTGGCCGCGGCGGTGGTTTCCAACGGCGCCGATCTCTGCGCGCGCGATCCGCAACTGCAATCGCGCGGCTTTTGGCCGAGCGTGCGATTACCCGACGGCACGGTGACCCAGGTAACGGGCGTGCCATTCAAGCTCTCGCGCACGCCCGGCGCGGTGCGGACCGCCGCGCCCGAAATCGGCGACGATAACGACTACGTGCTCGGCGATCTGCTGGGACTCAGCCGTGACCAGCGCACCGCGCTGATCGCCGAAGGCGCCGTCTGGGCTTGAAATCGCGCGCGATATCCGCATCGAAAAGCACTTCCTCGCTACACCGCCTCTCTTAGCGCCACGTTTTGACGGCTGACTTGTCTCCTGCTATTTGAGCCCTACCCTGGCAATTCCGGCTGATCTTTCGAGCGGGGGGTATGAAACAAATAACATTCTCGCTGCGTTGATTTTGGAGTAGAAAGGCCCCATCGGGTGCGCGATCGAAGGAGGCAAGCAGAAATGAAATTGGGAATATTGGCAGCGGCCCTCTTCGGGGCCGTGTTGACACTCGCGAGCTGCGGCACGTCGACAGGGATGGTGCTGCAATCCGGCGGAACACAAGTCAATCTGAGCCAGAAGAACTACCGGGTACTTGAAGCTGGTGCAGTCGGCGAAGATGACGGCTGGTCGCTGCTGTGCGTGATCCCAATCACCTCGGCGGAATATGCGGTCGCGAAAGCAAACCTGTACGACGGCGTCGCCGTTGAGGGTAAAGCGACGGGCCTTGCCAACTTTACCGAAGATCGAAGCTCGCTCTTTTTCCTTCTGGCGTGCGAGAACAGGCTGATCCTGAGCGCCGACATCGTGGAGTTCACCGCACCCGATGCTCGGCCGCAGGTCGCACCGGTCGCGAGCGAATCGGCTGCGCCGCCCCAGGCTCCGCCGCCCTCGGCTGTGCCGCCTCAGGCGGTGCCGGCTCCGTTGGCTGCGGCGCCAGCCGTCGCAGGCCAAAAGCACATCACGATTGTCTATGCGGACGCGAAGCTTGACGATGCCGACGTGATGCGCCTCAGAACGTGGCAGGAATTCGCGCTGGAGCATCCCGAACTCATCCGCGGGGTGGAAAGCCGCCCGTCCCGGATCACCGACTCCGGATATCTGAGGAAGCATCCGGAACTGAACGTGTTTCTGACCGAGCATCCCGACATAAAACAAGCGATCGTGGCGGATCCCGGCAACTTTATCGTACCGGTCAGGTAGAGCCGGCGTCGGGCAGCCGCGAGCTCGACAAGAACGGGGCTCGGCCGTGCTGAGCGCGCCTTATTGATCGCGCAGGGCTCCGTTCGGGCGTAAACTCCTACGTAATGTCTGCCGAGGCTTTCAGATCGCGCAGGAAGATTCATCTTCTGCGGCGCGTTGAGCGTGTATTCCTTTTGAGTGCGTTTCTCGCGGCGGCTTCGGGATGCGCGATGGTGCAGCAGACCATCCCGGCTCCGGAAACGCCGGCGCGGCCGCTGCCGTTCAAGGGCAGGCTGGCTGACGGCGATCCCGCCAAGCTCCCACCCGCCCTGCAGATGTCGCTGTCGAGCACAGCCTCAGTGACGTTTCACTATCGCGAGGAATTGACCCACGACGAGTACCATGTCTCGCGGACTCTCTCGGCGATCGATCCGCTCACATACGTCGGGGCGCCGCTCGGCGATTACGGCGTCACCGTGGTTGCATCGTTGTCGATTACCGACGGCGACCGTTTATTAGGTGATTACACAGAGACGGTGCACATGTCGCAGCCCTACAACCTTTACTCCGCATCAACCGCGGGCGAATTGGAGCAGGCCGCCGTCGCCGCGGTGCGAGACAAAGTCGATCAGAGGCTCTATAGCGAAGCCGATCGCCTGACGGATGCGATCGCAAGCGACCGTAAACCTCCGGCCTTGCCGGCCCCCCATTGACCGGGATTCAGAAGTGCCGGGTGCTCGAGCGCTAGCCCCGTCCCTCTGGACCCGTATCGGAAATTCAGGCTGAATCATAAGCTTCGTCGCAAGGGAGCGCCGACGGATGGGGAATTTTCTCACAGACACTGCGCTGACCGGCGGCAACGGCCGCTATCGCGTCATGATATCGCCGGACTGGCAGGTATGGGGTCCGTTGGGCGGTTATGTCGCCGCGATCGCGTTGCGCGCGATCGGGCTCGAGACTCCGCTGCGCAAGCCCGCGAGTATCAGTTGCCAGTTCCTCGCGATGGCGGCGTTCGAGGAAGCCCAAGTCGAAGTCACCACGCTGCGGCGCGGCAAAAAATCGCACGCGTTGCACGTCCGTATCAGCCAGAAAGGAAATCCGGTTCTCGCCGCCACCGGATGGGTGGTCGACGAAGGCATGAGCGGCCTCGTTCACGATCATGCCGTGATGCCCGACGTGCCGCAGCCCGAGGCCCTCAAGAGCTACGCGCAGCTCGCCGACAACTATAAAGATTGGTACCCGGTCTGGAGCAAGGCGATCGACGCCAAGCCCACCCAATGGCAAAGCTGGGACGACGAGGTCACTCCCGGCCCGCCGATCTGGCGCACCTGGATGCGCCTGCTCGAGCCGGTCTCGTTCGATGATCCCTTCCTTGATGCGGCGCGCGCGCTGATGTGGATGGACCTGATGATGTGGAACGGCGCGACGCCGCCGCATTGGACCAAGGGTCCGATTTCCCATCTGGCGCCCAACCTCGACGTCACCGCGATTTTCGTCGGCCGCTCCGCCGGCGACGAATGGCTGCTCTGCGATTGCTGGGCGCCGGTCGCGAGCGACGGTCTGGTCGGCTGCAGCGGTCAGGTCTGGTCGCCGTCGGGACGGCTGATCGCGTCGGGAAGCTCCTGCCTGTTCTGCCGCCAAAATCCGGAATTCTCGAAGCCGGCGGGGTGATGAATTGACCGGACCGGCGCGTAGTGTCTCAGTTTGAGGAGTCTAGGAGTGGCGGGTCATTTTGGTGTGGTCGGAGAAGTGGCCTTGATTGTCATTCCCGGGCGCGTGGCATGCGCCGCGGGCGATGCCGCGCGCGAGGAATCCCGGGATTCGTAGTCCGGGATTCTTCGCGCGCCAGGCAAAAGGACGCGCGAGAATGACAACAGCCGGGCTTCGCACGCCCAGCCTTCCGCCACCCCGAATTGATCTAATTGGGCGATCTCCCCGCGCGAAGGATTGGCGAACCAAGGTTTCGCACAGGCGGGCTTTCGCGCTAGAGTCGCCGCGAAGTCCCGATTTCGGGGGAAAAAATCGTTTGCTGGCCAGCGCACTCTCGAGCGCGCTCTTCGGAGTCGACGCGTACCTGGTTGAGATCGAAGTTGACATCAGCCATGGCGTGCCGAAGCCGACGATCGTCGGGCTGGCGGAAGGCGCGGTGCGCGAGGCGCTCGACCGGGTGCGCTCGGCGATCAAGAACTCGGGCTACGAATTCCCGCGTCACAAGATCACGATCAATCTCGCCCCCGCCGACACCCGCAAGGAGGGCTCGGCGTTCGACCTTCCGATCGCGCTCGCGCTGCTGGCCGCCGGAGGCGCGCTCAAGCCCGACCTGCTCCGCCAATATCTGGTGCTCGGCGAGCTGGCGCTCGACGGCCGGATCAAGGGCATCAAGGGTGCGCTGGCGACCGCGATCCTCGCGCGCCATCGCAAACTCCCGGGCGTCATACTGCCGCGCGAGAACGCCGCCGAGGCTGCGGTGGTGGGCGAAGGCGTCGCGATTCTGCCGGTCGACAGCCTGCGCGAGGCGTTCGAGTTCTTCGAGGGCTTGCGCGAGATCGAGCCGACCGCGGCGAACATCGGCGATGTGTTCGGCTCGGCCAGCCGCTACGACGTGGACTTCGCCGAGGTCAGAGGACAGGAGCAGGCCAAGCGTGCGCTGGAGGTCGCAGCCTCGGGCGGCCATAACGTGCTGATGATCGGGCCGCCCGGCTCCGGCAAGACGATGCTCGCCAAGCGGCTGCCGACGATCCTGCCCGCGATGACTTTCGAGGAGGCGATCGAGACCACCAAGGTGCACAGCGTGGTCGGCCTGATGGACGGGCGGGCGCTGATCGCGACGCGGCCCTTCCGGTCGCCCCATCATACGATCTCCGACGCCGGCCTGATCGGCGGCGGCACGCTGCCGAGGCCGGGCGAAGTCAGCCTGGCGCATCACGGCGTCCTGTTCCTCGACGAGCTGCCCGAGTTCCGCAAGAACGTGCTCGAAGTTCTGCGCCAGCCGCTCGAGGACGCGCGGATTACGATCTCGCGCGTGATGGGCACCATCACCTTTCCGGCCAGCGTGATGCTGGTGGCGGCGATGAATCCGTGTCCGTGCGGCTTCTTCACCGACACGCAGCATGAATGCACCTGCACGCCGATGATGATCCAGCGCTATCGGTCGCGAATCTCGGGACCGCTGCTCGATCGGATCGACATCCATATCGAGGTGCCGGGCGTAAAGTACGCCGAGCTGACCGAGAAGCGGCCGGGCGAGGGTTCCGACTCGATCCGGGAGCGGGTGAACCGCGCGCGCGATATCCAGCTCAAGCGCTTCGCGGGCAAGCCGTTTTTCGCCAACGCCCAGATGACGCCGCGTGACTTGCAGGAGTATTGCCAGGTGGACGGGCCGGGCGAGAAACTGCTCGAGCTGGCGATCAATCGGCTGGGACTGAGCGCACGCGCCTACACGCGAATCTTAAAGGTCGCGCGCACGATCGCCGACCTGGACGAAGGCGGCCCAATCCGCGCCCATCACGTGGGCGAAGCGGTGCAATACCGCTCGCTCGATCGCCAGCCGCTGTGAGCGAAGCGGGCGAAAGACTAAGACCTGCGCCCGCAGCCATGATTGCTTGAACGGAACTCAGCCGGTCGCTTGGCGGGATTGTTGCTGTTGTTGCCAACCTCTCGGGCGCAGCACATAAACGTTTTCGCGCCTGGCACGCGCTTTGGGCGATTTCGGAAGCGCAAGATCGTTCGCAATGCTCAAGAGCCTGTTGCGCGCCTCTGGGCCACCCTGTTTCGCGGTCAACGTCAAAGCCCGAATGAGCATGTCCGTTGGTTTGCCCAAATTGTCGGTATGCCCATTTTCAATCCGCGACAGATGCTCCGGCGAAATCCTGATCAGGCGCGCAAAGTTCTGCGCTGGCAAACCGGCATACTTGCGCAAGAAACGAATCTCATCGCCTTTCAAAAGCCCGGACTTCCGGACCAGTCTATCCGCGATACAAGCCTGAAGTTCCGCCGCCCTTGGGATGATGGGCATTTCAACGTGACACTTCGGGCAAGTGTACACGTCGATCCCTGTCAGCATCTCGCTTTTCAGGCCGCTCAGCTTGTAGGAATAGGGACAGTCAGGCGTTGCATGGCGCCTCTGCATCTCAACTTTGCAATAACTGCACTTCATTTTCTTCATCATGGGGAACCGCCTCCAAGGGCGAACATCCGCGCGGTTAGCGGTCGTGGACCGTCACTAACGTCATGAAATGGCCCTGGAACTCAAAGATTGCGGCCATGCGTTTATCATCAACCGACTTCCCTGAAACTTTATACCTCCATAGGCCATCGACTTTCCGATGGCTGGCAACGTGTCCAGTAATCATGATCAAATGTTCAACGTCTCCATCGCTGAAACCTCGCTGCAACATGCGATTCTCCGCGTATGGACAGGGGACATAATTGCCTTCCGCCCACATTTGGCGGATTCGGTCCATCGCGGTTTCATGGCTAAACGGGCGCGTGGCGTCGAAAGGGATTAACTTGCCCATAGCCTCCAACCCTGCACTTCCCCCCCTCCTCCTTCAGGATACCCCTCAGCGCCGCACTTGATGTTTTATCAAGAAGTAGCGCAACGGTCAACGATCGCCAGCCGCTGTGAGCATGCCTCGCGCGCACCCGGTTAGAAGGCCTTCGGCAGCCCCGCCTGTTTCAGGACACCGTTAGCCGTATGACGCGATTTGATCTTGCTGTCGACCGGGAATTTGCGATTGGAAATCGGACTGTACCAGATGTAGTGATCGCCCTTTCCGGGACGATCTCTCTTGCAGCCGTTGCCCGTCAGAACTGAATTACGCGGGGCGCATAGTCGGCCATTTATGCGGCGGCGGGCAGACTCAGGCGCTCCTCGCGCTCGTACCTGATGGTGACCTCGCTGGACTTTTCCAGGCGCAGCCCATTCGCTTCAAGCAGCTCGGGAATTAATACCATCAGCTTCTCGGCAAGCTTTTCGGGACTCTCGGCTTCCGTGATGAGGCCGGGAACGTCGTCGCTCTCCGCCACCCATACCTTTGCCTCGCCGTCCCATTGAGCGCGCACTCTGTAAAGATGTTTGTCTGCCATGGCGTTTCTATATTTACGCCGCTCCCGCATCAATTCAAATCGGCTTGATATGGGCGCCGGTAAAACTTGTTTCCTACGCCAGGCGTCAGAGGGTTCGTCTGGCGACGCTGATCATCGCTTCCAGGCTCCGTTCCACGTCGTCGTCGGTCGTCGCCCACGACGAGACGCTGATCCGCATCGCGGTGTGGCCCTGCCATTCAGTGCCGCCGCACCAACAGGTTCCGTCCTCCTGAAGCGCCTTGATCACGCGCCGGGTCCGGTCAGCGGTCCCGAATGAGACCAGGACCTGATTCAGAACCACCTCGTTCAGAATCGAGAAGCCCGCGTGCGCCAGGCCTTGGGCGAATCGTCTCGCGTAGCGGCAAGTTCGCTCGATCATGTCGGCCAGGCCACGGCGTCCGAGCGAACGCATCGCGGCCCATACCTCGACGCCCCGCGCCCGCCGCGAGCACTCGGGGGTGAATTGTCCCGGATCGCGACCCGTAGCGGGTGCGAAGTACGCGGCGCTGGTCGCCATCGCGGCGCGAAGGTAATCAGGCTCGCGTACGAAGGCCAGCCCGCTGTCGTACGGGACGTTCAGCCATTTGTGCGCGTCGGTTGCCCACGAGTCTCCCTCGGCGATTCCCGCAGCCAGATGCGCGAGGCTGGGTGCGGCAGCCGCCCACAGGCCGAACGCGCCATCGACATGCACCCAGGCGCCCGCATCATGGGCACGCGCGCAAACTTCGCGCACGGGATCGAACGCGCCCGTATTCACGTTGCCGGCTTGCACGCAAACGATCGTTGCGGGAGTCAGGCGAGGCAACGAATCGACGCGCATCCTGCCCTGATCGTCGGCCGGCACCCGCACGATGCGCCGCCGGCCGAGCCCCAACATGCTCAATGCCTTCAAGACCGAGACGTGGACTTCTTCCCCGACGACTACCTGGATCGCTGGCGCGCCGAACAGCCCGTCTTCCTCGACGTTCCAGCCTGCTCGGCCGAGCAGCGCGTGGCGGG
>Ga0209517_10003553_pt1 | contig 21056 bp, 14 predicted proteins | sample PeaSoiMetSII2010_FD_187695 | JGI IMG/M metagenome (GOLD analysis project Ga0209517, IMG submission 187695) | Peat soil microbial communities from Weissenstadt, Germany - SII-2010 (SPAdes) (version 2) | ecosystem: Environmental > Terrestrial > Soil > Wetlands > Peat | place: Germany...
TCCCCGATGATATCCTCGGGTTTCTTGTAGTCGGTCAGCAGTTGGTCGATTAGCTTATTGTCGATTGCCATGGGCTCTCCTATTTTCATCTTCCCATAGCCGTTTACACAGTTCTATTTACACCCTCCTAGCCGATGCCGAAGCCACGTCCAGGCTACAATCCCTTTGCCGAATCTTCCACCTTTACCGTCAGATCCTAGCGCTGCACTGGCGGTCCTCCGCGTACAAGAGAAAGCCATTGCCGACAGAAAGAAAGTGTTCGCCCGCTGCGAATCTGATCCGACCTTCGCCAAGGAACAGGCACAACTCGAAATGGGACAGCACTGATTGAGGATTAAGATACCGTGCCGTTCCCGTGCCGTTCGCGCTGCTTTATATCGAAAACAGGGTATTACGTGCCCTCTACTGCGTTGTAAGTTATTGCGTTTACGTTGTGGCGCGGATTCGAGTCCCACGTGAGTACTCGCAACGCCAAAAATTCCGCCTCAAGAAACTTAGGCAAAACTTGGGCAAAGAACTCAGTGTTTTTGAGGGAAAATTGGCTCTGTCCGTGGGCTAAGGACAGTCGAATCAACAGGGTTTAGCTCACCTAGGGTGAGTTAAGCGCCCACTTGCGTGCGGTAAGTTCATCATTATACACAAGTTCCCGAACTCACTTCGCATTCACCGAATCGTCTCTGGCTCCCGCATTGGCACCCGCATTTTCGCAGGAATCAGGTGTTGAAGCACTTCTTCTCGCGCGGTTCGCTGCGCCTTATGCCGAGAATGAGAGTAGTAGAGGGTCACGTCCATCGGGCGTGGTTCTTGCCTGTTCCTTCAGCGGTGTTCAGCGCCGTCATGATGGCTGGGCCGGACGCAAGGAAGCCCATGCGTGACGCATGGTCAATTTTGTGCCTAACCAGAAGTTCCGGGCGCTTTGCACCACGTTGTCTCATAGAAGTTACCGCCGGTGCCTTCCCATCCCTAGCCGCCCCGGCCTGTGCATTCTGCACACAGTTGACTGTGATGGCCGTCACAGCGACTCAGAGGAGCGGCCCTTAAGATTCCACGTTGCCGATCCGATGTGGAGCGCCGCGTCCCTGGCACAGCCGGTGTTCTATCCCGACGCTGAACGGGAATTGCTTTCCCATCTCTCCGATCAGTGACGGACGGCCGCGATTGCGGATTTATCGTGATTGCGACGGACTGCTAGCGACAGGCTGGCCGGTCGAGGCCGAGTTGCCGCAGCTTCTCGGCACACCGGGAGTTTGCAGACTATTTTCGCTGCTGGAATGTTCGCCGGCAAGCTTTTCGGCGACGGGAACAATCTTGCTATGAGCGCCATCATTGCGATTCGAAGGGAAGACAAGAACAAGTGGGAACGCCGCGTGCCTCTGGTTCCGGCTGATATATCCGACCTGCAGACGAAGCGAGGGGTGCGGGTTCTGGTCCAGCCCTCCGGTGTGCGTGTCTGCACGGATGATGAATACCGGTCCGCTGCAGTCGAGGTGAACGAGAATCTTTGCCCTGCGTCGGTCATCCTTGCGATAAAGGAAATACCCGCACACCTGCTATTGCCAGGCAAGACCTATGTCTTCTTCGCGCACGTGGCAAAGGGGCAACCGCACAACATGCCCATGCTTCGGCGTTTGATGGAACTGGGCTGTTCCCTGGTGGACTACGAAAAAATCACCGATGAGCAGAAGAGAAGGCTGATTTTCTTCGGCCGGCACGCCGGCTATGCCGGAATGATCGAGACGTTGCGCTGCCTTGGGCAACGACTGGCAGTGTCTGGAGTGACAACCCCGCTTGCCCAGGTGCGCCCGGCCTTCGAGTATCGGGACCTGACTGAGGCAAAAGCTCACATCACCGCGCTGGGCGAGGAAATTGGCTATCACGCGGGAGCACGCCCGCTGATCTTTGGTTTTTCCGGCTATGGCAATGTGTCGACGGGAGCGCAGGAAGTTTTCGACTGTCTTAAACCCGTGGAGGTGGCCGTTGCGGATCTGAGTGCCGCGGCGTCCCGAGCCGCGGGCCCGCGGCCGGTGAAAGTCGTGTTTCGCGAAGAAGACATGGCCGAACGCAAGGAATCGAGCATCCCGTTCAATCTGGCGGAGTACTATGAGCATCCGGAGCGATACGAGGGCTGTTTTGAAAAGCACTTGCCGCACCTGGATGTTCTGGTCAATTGCATTTATTGGGATGCGCGATATCCGCGGCTGATCACGCGCGAGTGGGCCAAGAGAAACTACCTCCCGGGTTGCGCTCCGCGCCTCAAAGTAATCGGCGACATCAGCTGCGACATTGAAGGAAGCGTCGAACTCACCGTGAAGGCCACCGAGCCGGACCATCCCTGCTACGTTTACCTTCCGGAACAGGATGCTGTCCGGGACGGCGTCGAGGGGAATGGGCCGGTCATCATGGCGGTCGACAATCTCCCGTGCGAGATTCCCCGCGAATCGTCACGGTACTTCAGTTCCGTGTTGCGGGAGATGGTTGTTCCGCTGGTGAACGCCAACTGGCAGGTTCCATTCGAAATGCTCGACCTGCCGCCTTGTCTGAAGCGGGCCGTGATCGTGCACCGGGGGCGTCTCACCCCTGACTATCAATACATTCAACAACATTTGGAGGCGCATCCGTGAGCTGCGGATGGGACTCGAAACTATGCGGAAGGGCTCAGCTGCACACCTTCCTAAGATCTAGGAGCCGAATATGAAACGTGTTCTGGTGTTAGGCGCTGGGCTGGTAGCCAAGCCGCTGGTACGGTATCTGTTGGACAAGGGTTACCAGGTCACGATGGCGAGCCGGACGGCAAGCAAGGCTGAGGCCATGATTGCAGGTCATCCCGCCGGCAAGGCGCTCGCTCTCAATGTTCAGGATGAGGCGGTGCTGGCGCAGTTGATAAAAGAATGCGACCTCGCGGTCAGCCTCGTTCCCTACATGTTCCATCCGGTGGTGGCAAAGCACTGCATCGTCAACCGGAAACACATGGTGACCACCTCCTATGTTTCGGCTGCGATGCAGGAACAGGACGCTGCTGCAAAGAAAGCAGGAGTCACAATTCTGAATGAAATCGGCGTCGACCCCGGAATTGATCACATGTCAGCGATGCGGATCATCGACAGTGTCCGTAACCGCGGCGGGCGCATCGTTGCTTTCAGGTCTTACTGCGGTGGCCTGCCGGCGCCAGAAGCCAACGACAATCCCTTTGGCTATAAATTCTCCTGGGCTCCCAGAGGCGTTCTGCTGGCTGGCCGAAACAACGCCATGTACCTGATGGACGGCCGTAAGGTCGACGTCCCCTCTCATCGCCTCTTCCGCGATATGCATATCCTGTCAGTTCCGGGCCAGGGGGACTACGAAGCCTATCCCAATCGGGATTCGATCAGCTACATCGACGTTTATGGGCTGCAAGGCATCCAGACGATTTTCCGCGGGACGCTTCGCAACATGGGCTGGTGCGATTGCCTGTACAACTTCGGGAAGCTGGGCCTCCTCGGGCTGGATGAATTCGATGCCCGTGGGAAAACCTATGCCGACATGATGCGGAACCTGGCGGGTGCTTCCCAAAGTGAGGACGTGGTGGCCGCAACCGCCAAGAAGCTTGGGATCCCTAAGGAGTCTTACCCCATCCGGAATCTTGAGTGGCTGGGGATGTTCTCCAGCCGGAAGCTGGGTGCCGAGCGGATCAGCCCTCTGGATTCCATGGGCGATCTGATGTATGAGAAACTGGCATTCCGCCCCGGTGAGCGGGACATGATCGTGTTGTTCCACGACTTCCGGGCCGAATTCCCGGATGGCAAAAAGGAACGGATTGTTTCCGAACTCATCGACTACGGAATCCCGAACGGCGATTCATCCATGTCGCGAACCGTCTCGCTGCCGGCTGCGATCGGGGTGGACATGATTCTCACTGGGCGGATTAATGCGACCGGCGTCCTGCGTCCGGTGACTCCGAACATTTACAACCCAGTGCTGAACGAACTGGCGCAGCTCAAGATTGAATGCAAGGAACGGACCGAGACATTCTAGATGTCTCGCTGTCTTGCAGTAGACTGGATGAGGACCTGCTTTAAAAGCACGGGCGACCTTCCGGTTGTCCGTGTCGCTCTGATAGGCTGTTTCAACATATTCTGAGAGGTTATTGATATGGCAGAAGCGGTTATTGGCATGGCAGAAAAAGACAGGATTCTTGACTCGTTGGGATTGCAGGCAACTCTTTCAGGTGCAAGTTACGGGGACCGCTGGTTTGCGACGAGCGGTGATTGGATCGAAGTCCACAGCCCGACTACCGGGGAATTGCTGGCCAAAGTCGAACAGGCGAGCGAGGCCGATTACAACGCTGTTGTCGCGCAGGCGATGAAAGCGTTCGAGTTCTGGCGTGCTCTCCCTGTTCCTAAGAGAGGCGAAATCGTTCGTCAGTTTGCGGTTGCGCTGCGCGAGAAAAAGAATGCGCTGGGACGACTCGTTTCCCTGGAAATGGGCAAGATCTTGACCGAAGGCCTGGGCGAAGTGCAGGAAATGATCGACATCTGCGACTATGCGGTCGGTCTGAGCCGTACGCTGGCCGGACCGACGCTGCAGAGCGAGCGGCCGATGCACCGCATGATGGAGCAGTGGCACCCGCTCGGGCCGATCGGCATCATTACTGCCTTCAACTTCCCGGTTGCGGTGTGGTCGTGGAACTGCGCACTGGCTTTTGTCTGCGGCGATCCGGTGGTGTGGAAGCCTTCGAGTAAAACACCGTTATGCGCCATCGCATGCCAGAACATCATCCGCGAGGTGTTCCAGGCCAACGGGGTTCCGCACGGCGTCTCCTGTGTGGTCGTCGGACGCGGGTCGACCGTCGGCGAACGGATTCTGGCCGACAGCCGGCTCAATCTGATCAGCGCCACCGGATCGACTCGCATGGGGAAGCGCATCGGTCAGGTTGTCGGCGCCCGGCTGGGTCGCACAATTCTCGAGCTTGGGGGCAACAATGCCTTGATCATTTCCGACAAGGCCGACTTGACCGGAGCGCTGGCATCGGCATTCTTCGGCGCCGTCGGCACAGCGGGACAACGCTGCACCTCCACGCGCAGGCTGATCATTCACGAAAGCGTTTACGCCACATTCGTTCGCAAGCTGATCGGTAATTACGAAAAGGTGAGAATTGGCGATCCACTCGATTCCAAGACCCTGATGGGCCCGCTGATCGATGAAGCGGCCGTATCGGACTACGAGAAGGCGCTGGTGGCCGTCCGCCAGCAGGGCGGAACGGTGCTTTACGGAGGCAAGGCCCTGGACCCGCCGCCGTTTGGCAGGCGGACTTTCGTTCTGCCGACCATTGTCGAGATCCGCAATGACGCCGCGATTGTGCAGACCGAAACTTTTGCTCCGATCCTTTACGTTATGAAGTACCGGACGATCGACGAGGCGATTGCATTGCACAATGCGGTTCCCCAAGGTCTGTCGTCAGGTATCTTCACCGATAGCGTGGCCGAGGGGGAAAAGTTCCTCAGCTTCAAGGGATCCGACTGCGGCATCGCCAACGTGAATGTGGGTACTTCGGGTGCGGAAATCGGCGGCGCCTTCGGCGGCGAAAAGGAGACCGGAGGAGGTCGCGAGTCCGGTTCGGATTCCTGGAAGGCCTACATGCGGCGCCAGACCAATACCATCAATTGGGGTGGTGAAATTCACCTGGCGCAGGGAGTGGAGTTCCACTCGTAATTCGAGCCTAGGATAAGATCACAGGAATTACGGCTTTCGGAGCGCAACGGGAGTCGCGTTTTCGCCGCGACTTTCTCCCTACGTCCGCGACATAATCAGGGCGACTGTTCCGCGGCCTGGACGCGTTTCAATCCTTCACGCGCCTCGGTATTGCGGCGGTCAAGCTTCAGAATAAGGTTGTACTCGTAGCGTGCCAAACGATAATCGCCGCGGGTCGTTGCGGCATCTGCCTGACGCAACAACTCTGGAACGTCCCGTCGGCTGAAACCGTCTACCGTCAAAGCGGGTTCGGGTGCTCGTTTCTTGCCAGGCTCCGCTGTTGCCGTTGGCAAGGCACTTTGGTTTTCACCGGTCCCGGAAGCCACGGGTCCGGTGGCGGAATCTCCGTCAGATGTGCCGTCGGTCGCAGATTGGTTCTTGTCACTCGGCTGAAACGATGTCGGAGACGGCGCAGTTTGTGACGGGTCAGCGTTGGAATTTTGGGAAGTCTGCGACGGTGCGGAAAATGGCGATCGCGGTGTGGCGGGGGAAGAGGCGCCATCATTTGTCGGTTGACTGCCCGAGGGTTGCCCCGCGCTTGGTTTTTGCGATGGCACGGTTGAAGGGCCAGAACCTTCGGGAACCGCCGGCGTTTGCGCCCCTGTCGCTTGCGTCTCGGAGTCCGTTCCGCCACTCCGGGGACCGGCAGTCGTACCGTTCTGGCCACTGTGCTCATCGCCGCCAGTTCGGGGCGGCTGCGCCGTGAATTCTTCGATCCTCCCATAGGCTGAAGCCAGGATTCGATTGAACTCAAGCTCAAGCTTCGTCACCAGCGGAGGGAAAGCACCGGTCTCGGAGCGAGTGTAGAAAGCCCAACTTGCCGCCCCCATGAGAACCAGGGCTAATGCCAGAATCATGCGCGGCCAGACTCGCCGCGGAGCGGCATCCAGCAAGAGGAAACGGGGAACGGGAGCGGGGCGCGGCGGCAGGCTGCCAACCACCGTCCCGGCTGGAGTGCTCGCAGGCAGCGTAAGCTTCAACCGCGCGGCTTGTTCAAGGAAAGCCTTTCGCATCTCCTCGCAAGTCTGGAATCGCTCTTTGGGATTCTTGGCCAGAGCCTTGCGAATGACGGCATCGATCCCGCCTGGTATGGCGGGATTGATCAGCGATGGCGCCACGGGATCTTCATGCACGATCTTGTAAAGGATGGTCGGGACATCGCCCACGAAGGGCTTTTCGTGAGTCAAAAGCTCATAGAAAACCGCGCCCAGCGCGAAGATGTCGGCGCGATGGTCCACTTTCTTGCCCGCCACCTGCTCCGGAGCCATATAGCTGGGTGTACCCACCACTAAGCCGGTTTGCGTGAGCGACGCATTCTCGATCTTGGCAATCCCGAAATCCAGGACCTTGATGACACCCTGATCGGTCACCATAAGATTGGCAGGCTTCAGATCGCGATGAATTACGCCGCGGGCGTGGGCAAAACCGACCGCTGCCGTAATCTGCTCGGACCATGAGATAAGGGTCGGCAGCGAAGGCACCCCGACTTCCGCCAGCAGCGTCGCCAGTGTGATGCCTTTCACGAACTGCATGCTCAAATAGACAACATCGCCCTCCTGGCCAACGTCGTAGATGGTGATGATATTGGGGTGGTCCAGTCCGCCTGCTGCTTTGGCTTCCTGCTTGAGTCGTTCGATCAGTTCGTCGCGGTCGGGAGCATTGCGGTCGATCAAGATGGTCTTGAGCGCGACCGTCCGGGCGATGAGCGGATCGTACGCTTTATAGACGGCCCCCATGGCGCCCCGTCCCAACTCCTCCTGAATCTGATAACGGCCCACGGTTTTGAGGTTCGCGCAACTGGCCTGCCGCAGGTGTCCGTAAGTGGACTCGTCAGTCCAGAGCAACTCGTAGATCGCTTCTCCGCCGAAGGTCTCACCTGCCTCACGCACCGGCTTGGAGTTGAACTGAAATCCCGGCACGTTCTTTACCAGCTCGTAAATACCTTCGGCGACGAGAATCTGTGCCGAGGTGAAATTCGCGAGCATGTCCTCCGGAAGCGCAGCGTCAGCGCTAGAGACTCTTTCAGTTCTTGTGCTGTAAATCAGAATCGCGGGGACGATCTGCTGCGGTTCTGTCTTGCGATGGAAGGTGAGGAAGCGATGCTGCAGTGCCTTGGCCGCCGACAAGGCGTGCAAAGGGTTGTCGAAGCAAGACGACAACAATTCGGGCTGCCATTCCGTGGTGACTCCGTGACTCTCGCGAATCACGCTGCGAATCAGCTCTGCAATTTCCGGATCTTGTTTCAGAGCCAGCCCGCTCGGAGGCTGCGAGGGACCGCCATAGCTCCACAAACGCAGGAAGAGTACGACGCTTCCTTCGAGAGTGACTCGCTCGGAGGCGGACTCATTTTGCTCCAGACGGCTCTGTGGCGGCTTCGGCAATTCCATGAGAGATATCTAATGAATTGGCCTCGCAAACCCGCCGCAAACACGCGCGAGTTTTCGAGCCCAGGGGCGGCGATTTCATCATAGCCGCGATACCCTGCGCCTTCCCAGTTACTTTGGTGCTTGATGGGACTATCTGGTTATTCCTAGGTCTTCTCTCCCGCGAGAAAATGAATCCATCTCCCATATATTTATGAAGTTACAGAAAGTCATTTCGCTCCTGTCCGGCTTGAAACGGCGGAGCAGCGATTTTTCTCGTGTTGAACGCAATTTCCTCGCAGCGGTGCTCGTCCTCGCAGCCTCGATCGCGGCTGCCGGCAAAGACGCCTCGGTTACGGCGGTGGTCCTGTTTGAGGGCCCGCACGGCACAGCCTACGTTCAGATTACGGACGCGACTCTGAATGGAAAGGTGGAAGTGCGACTCTGCGAGGGCGTTTCGAAGCTGGATAAGAACGGCTATAACGGGCTTCCCCGCACGACCCTGGTAGGAGCTAAGTCGCTTCAGCGCGGGGCAGACGGCGTGCTCACCCTGACGGTAAATGATAAGCCGCTCTGCGTCGTCCCGAGCAACCTCAAATTCGATCGGAGAGTTGAAATCATGCCGGCAGAGGCGGCTGAACAGGCCGTGATCCAGGGCACTCCCATCGCCGCATCGCCGCGCGATTCCCTCATACCCGCGTTGAAGCCTGGAGTTCAACTGGTATTCATCGCCGCGCCGGACCTTGAACTGGCCGACTTTCTGCGGGCCAGGCGGGCAAGTACCGTGAAGGACTGGCAGGATTTCCTGGTCCGCTATCCATCTTCCACGCGCCTGACTGCTGCACACAGTGCGATGGCGGGGCTTCACCAACAGGCGGCAGAAGCCGCCTTCGCGCAGTACCAGAAGCCGGGCGGCGCCGGTAAGCAGGACCTCGCCCTGCTTCGGCAGGCGTCGATGGAGGCACAAGCCGCGAACCAGGTTTCTCCCGGCTACAAACCCGCTTTCCAGCTGATGGACAGCGTCAGCCGAGAACTCGACAATCTGCTGGCATCGGACGCCGTGCGCCTGCAGGCATACCGAAAGGCCCTGCAAGAGCATACGTCCGGGTATTCGCAACTGGCCGCGGCCACAGTGCATGTGGAGCGACTTTTCGAAGTCCGGCCGGACTACGCACCTTCGCTCAATCTCCGCCGCGAAATCGCCGCAGAGGAATCGAAACTCGAAACGACGGTCGCGAATGCGGAATCGCTGACCGCGGCGGCGCGCTACGACCAGGCCGTCAGTACACTCGGACCCTATAGTTCGTTTGCTTCGGAAATCCCGCGCGTGGATGCCGTTTTCAGCGCTGCATTCAAATACCACCTCAATAACGGCCAAAGATTGGCGGATCAGCAGGATTGGGAGCGGGCTGTACCGGAGTTTCGCAAAGCGGCAGCTATCCGGCCCGACAGTAAGGAAGCAGAGGCTGCCCTCAATAACGCCGCGACCCAACTTAGCGCCCAACGCGATCAGCAGGCCGCCAATCTTGCTCTTCTCCAGAGCAACGATTACGCGCGGAAGAACCAGTTTATCGAGGCCTACGACGTACTGGCCGACTTGCCGGACAAGCAACGTACCCTGGTGACGTCGCAGCTCTCAGCCTTGTCGCGCAACTATGTGGGCGCGGCTACGCGACGCGCACAAAGCCTCCAGGAAACCCATATTCCTATCAAGAGCCGGGCCGATGAAGATGCGGTCCTCGAAGCCTATGTTCTGTGGGATCGCGCCAGCTCTCTCAGCGGCGACCCAGCCATTACTGTCAAACGCGATTTCCTTTCCAGCAAGATCAGCGCTCACTACGTCGACCAAGCCAATCGCTATCTGCAGAAGCCTTCGGGATCCGGAGCCGGTGTGGGATGGCTCTACTTGAAACAGGCACGGCGCTACGGGATCACCAATCTGGACAGTCTCAAAGATCAGATGGCCCGCTACGAACCGCTGTATCAACGCCGAGCTCACCTCTCGCTCGGCATCGTGCTTCGCGATCAGACTTCACGCCGCGACGGCCCCGGTTTCGCCGACCAACTGGCGGATGCGATTGCCAACGGCTTGGATTCCTCGGCAGTGTTAGTTGAGGTCGTGCGCAAGCCCTCGGAGGTCGAGGATGCCCTGCAGCCCAACTTCACGCTAGTGGGAGAGGTTTTGGAAGATCGAGTGGTCAAGAATGCGAGTCTGGAAGCGCCGCAATCGAAGTACCGGGCCAGCACGCAGGAGATAAGAAACCCAGTGTGGCTTCAAACCGAAAGCGACTATGCGGCGGCTCAACAGCAACTCGCCTCCGCACAGAGCGCGCTGGCTGATGCCCAAGCCCAACACAAGAAGAAGGAAGTCGTAGCGGCGGCGAATGATGCGGTACAGGAGGCGCAGAAGCACGCCGACGAGCTAAAACACACACTGGAAACAACCGATCAGAACCGAGTGGAGACGGTGCTTGAGCCTTATCACTATACAAGAAAGACAATTGCGCTGAGCGCGTCGGTCGTGCTCGCATTCCGCTTCAGTGACCGGACCGGCAACGTGATCGGACAGCCTGGCGACGTGCGCAAGGACAATCGCAAATCCACAGTTGTCGTGCAGGATGTAAAGCCCGAAGACACCGAAGGAATTACCAACCAGGGCGTGGAGCCCGACGAGACCCAGTTTCTGACCGATCTGGAGATTGATGCGCGGAATGCGATGGTCAAAGCCGTGCAAGAAAAAGCGGCCGAAGTGCTGGCCGGAGTCCTTCAGGAGGCACGAGCTCTAGTGCAGCGCGGCGACGTGGACGGCGCCGCCGAACAGTATTTGTTGTACCTGAATTCCACTCCCGAAACTGTTTCTGCCGAGCGCGACGAAGCCGCCCGATTCCTGCACGATCGGTTCAATCTGGCTGTACCCGCAGACGCGAAATTGTGAGACCGGGTCGACCTATGTTTTATTGCGAATTGAGGTACCACCCGATACAATCGACCGTTCCTCGAACTACGCCAGCGAAAGACGCCGTGCAGATCACAGGCTTGCCCGGCGCGGAAGGACTGTAAAGTCATGGCTCAGGATCCGCAGCAAGGTCCGGAACTTTCGTCGCGTCTGAAAAAGACCAACGAAGAGCTCAAGCACCTGCAAGACTCGGTGAAAACCGGAATGATCAATGTGAAAGTTCTCATGGACTTCCGCAATGCCACCGAACGGGCGCGCCAGGCAAGCGCAGCGGTGCAGCAATGGCTGGAGACTCAAGGAAAAGGAAGCGATCCCTACAAGCTGATGGAGCAAGTCATGAGGCAGCGCCTCGAAATGGCCACCCAGCTGATTAAGGACGTGACCAGCGACCTGGAGAGCCTTGATGTGGATCTCAATACGCCCGGGCTCCCTGAATTCAACCGGGCGGTGCGTACGCTGACGGAACGACTGAGCAAGCTGTTTCCCTATTGATCGAAATCTTCTGAAGAATTCCAGCCGGGAACTCGTCACGACCCACTGCCAGTTCGTCTGAGGCCTTGATGCCGAGGGGGCACAATCACACAGTGCCGAGCCGACATGGGAACGCAGAAGAAGCGGTACAAACGAGGTAAGAAGCTGCTCCGTATCAGCGGCAAGAATCTCGTGGCATTTCTCAGAGGCAAGACTAGAGGTTAGGTAGGTTAGGTCTTGCAGTAAGAGCAATAGGGGCATCCGAGTCGCTGCGCCGCAACATATCCCAACGCGGTGACTGACGGCCGATCATCCATCCCTCGACCGACCCACCGATAAATACCTGCTTTGTGGGCCGCACAGGTGTGCGGGTAGTGTGCCGCTTTCAACCCTTGGAGGGAAATCTAACGCTCCGCAGTTCCCAGAAGCCCGTTTATGGATAGCTTCCGGTTAGCCGACAATTCATCCAGAATTAGCAGCAACTTGATGATCAGGCTATAATTGCGCGCACCAATGGCACTTACCGCTGGCACCAAACTCGGGCCCTACGAAATCCAATCGCCGCTGGGCGCGGGCGGCATGGGTGAAGTCTATCGGGCGCGCGACACGCGCTTGGACCGCAGTGTCGCCATCAAGGTGCTGCCCGCACACCTCTCGTCTGATCCTGATCTGAAGCTGCGGCTGGAACGCGAAGCGCGTGCCATCTCGTCGCTCCAGCATCCTCACATCTGCGTGCTGCACGATATCGGTCATCAGGACGGAACTGACTACCTGGTGATGGAGTATCTGGAGGGCGAAACTCTGGCCGACCGGCTGCGCAAGGGTCCACTGCCGATGGAGCAGGTTGTCCAGATTGGCGTGGAGATTACGGATGCGCTCGACAAAGCACACCGGCGCGGCATCATCCATCGCGATCTGAAACCCGGCAACATCATGCTGACCAAGTCCGGGGCCAAGCTGATGGACTTCGGACTGGCCAAACCCCGCGCTCTGGCCGCACCAGCGGCCGCTGATGTCGACCGGGCCCTCACCCCGTCCAGTCCCACGAGCCCGCTGGCCATACCCGCCAGGGAGGTCAGTCCGCTCACGGTTGCGGGCACGGTGATCGGAACATATCAGTACATGGCGCCGGAGCAGATTGAGGGAAGAGAGGCGGACGCGCGGTCCGACATCTTTGCCCTCGGAGCGGTGCTTTACGAGATGGCGACGGGCCAACGGGCCTTTGAAGGCAAGTCCCAGATCAGCGTGGCATCGGCGATTCTGGAAAAGGATCCTCCCCCCATCTCCGCAATCAGAGCCGCAGTTCCCCCTGTACTGGAACACGTGATCTCACGGGCGCTAAACAAAGATCCGGAGAAACGCTGGCAAAGCGCAGGCGATATCCGCGCGGAATTGCAGTGGGCGGGCAGTTCCGGCGCTGCGCTGGGCGCGAGTGCGGGTTCCTCTGCCGCCACTCTCGGCGGACGAGAGCGCTGGCTGGTGGCGATTGCAGCCGTTGTCGCCACCGTCGCCCTCATTGCCGCAGGTGTGGCTTTCTGGAGAAAGCCGCCCGAACCTCGCCGCTTGTACGCATCCATTGCGCCGCCCGAGGATAGCGCCTTCGAATTGATTGGCGATGTCGGCGCTCCGCCCGTCATCTCGCCCGACGGCACGAACCTCGTGTTCGGCGCCGGCGGCCGTATCTGGATTCGTTATCTGGAATCGGGTGACGCCCACGCCCTGGAAGGAACCGAAAATGGCACCTTTCCATTCTGGTCGCCTGACAGTCGCAAAATCGGATTTTTTTCCGCTGGAAAACTGAGGATCGTCGATATCGCGGGTGGTGCGCCTCTGCCGCTCTGTGATGCGCCCAACCCGCGCGGCGGAGCATGGAGCCCGAAAGGCGTGTTGCTGTTCACCCCGAGCATTCGCAGCGCGCTGTATGAGGTTCCTGCAACCGGCGGAACCCCGGTGCAAGTAACTACGCTTGACACGGCGAAGCACAGCACGCATCGCTGGCCCCAATTCCTTCCCGACGGAGATCACTTCCTCTATTTGGCAACCAACCACGCCGGCCAGCGGGGATTCAGTGGCATCTATGTCGGCTCCTTGAGCCGGGGCGGGACACAGAGTCAGCTGCTCATCAGTACCGATGCCGATGCGCTCTATGCATCAGGCTACGTATTGTTCCTGCGCAAAAACGACTTGATGGCGCAGCGTTTCGACCTGGGCAGCCTGTCGTTACGTGGCGATGCGGTTCGCCTTGCCGATAAGGTGCTCAACGATCAAGGCATTTGGCGAGGCGCATTCACGGCCTCCGAAAATGGATTATTGACTTACGCCGTCGGCGCCAATGCTGCCGAGGAGGGCCAGCTCACCTGGTTCGAGGCCAACGGGAAGGTTCTCGGCACGATGGCAGAACGCGGCAGCAATAGCCCTCGCATTTCTCCCGATGGCAACAGGGTGGCACTCGAATTCGGAGTTCCCAATCCGAATATTTGGATTTTTGACAGCGTGCGCGGCCTTCGCACCCGCCTAACCACCGATGTTGCCTCCTCTCCCGTTTGGTCGCGGGACGGCAAGAGCATCGTGTACATGATCATTCCCATGAGCACTAACAAGGCGCGCCTCGCGGTCAGGCCAGCCGATGGGTCGGGAAACGAGAGCCTGTTCGCCCAAGACGATCAGTGGGAGTCGCCCACAGATTGGTCCCCAGACGGAAAGTACATCCTTTATGACCGCGGCGAACCCGGCGCCACAGACGTTTATGTGATGCCGATAGCCGCCGACCAGAAGCCGTTTCCTTTCGTGGCTACGCCGGCATGGGAACGAAGCGGTGCGTTCTCTCCCGACGGTCATTGGGTCGCTTACACCTCGCGCGAATCCGGCAGAGACGAGGTCTATGTGGCCCCATTTCCAGGGCCGGGTCAGAAATGGCAGGTGTCGTCGAACGGCGCTGTCAGTCCACGTTGGCGGCGCGATGGCAAGGCGCTAGTGGCGGTCAACGGCGACGATATTTTGGAGTTCCCCATTTCTACCGCGAACGGTTCCATTCAAAGCGGAGAACCTAAGGTGCTGTTCAGCACCGCCATCGGCCAGACACTGCTTTTCGACGTCGGCTGGGACGTGGCACCCGATGGACGTCTGCTCATTAACAGTCTGGGAAAATCACGGGCGGGAAGCCGTCCGCTCATGCTGGTGGTGAATTGGCCGGCAGGGCTGGCACACTAAGTTCTGGTTAGCTGTCATCCCTTCGCCAACTTCTTGCGGATGACGCGCTACCCTTCCATAATCGGGGGGAGGAGTAAGGGAAGGGTTGCCGACCAACCGGGAGTTATCTCGCCACCTCCGCGGTTGCTCTCACAAAGAGAGTGTTCGCGCGCGACCTACAGCCAGAGCATTTGTTGACTGGCTCCTCGAAGTCTCTGGCGACGTGGCGCTGCTTCGCTCAGGCGATGTATTGGTTGAAAGTTCCATCCAACGGACTTCGCAGCACTACATCGGTGTCTCAACACCACTTGCTGGCATTATCTTGAACCCTGCGTCTCTTTTAGCCGCTCGACAGCCCCAATGAAGTCCGCTGCTTTGGATCTGACACTCGTGCGCCTTGCGAAAGGGAATTATGCCTGGGTCTAAGCGATGAACGAGCGCGCCGAGAGACAGAAAGTCTAACGTTGCCGACTCAAGAATCGCAAGACTGCTCAGCAAGATCTGCGCCGAGCGGGTAACTGCGGCCGCCTTGGTTCCCGCAGTGGCTCGGATGGCCAGAACCATCATCCTCGCTTGCCCGGAGGAAGCCGTGGGGTCGCCAGTATGCGGAAACCGGAGCCTACGATAAGGCTCGTGCCGAGTTGTCTAAGCTTTTGCAATCGGATCCGAAGAACACAAAAGCGCCGGGGCAAATGGATAACTTGCTATTGCCCGTGTTCCTCGATAGTCAAAATGCGATCTACTGCCAGGTCGTGGAGTGTCTGTTTGATGCCGCTGGGCCAGCGGATTTCCAAATCCTTGATGCGTTGATTCTTCCCTAAACCAAAATGCACCCGGCTGTCGCTGGAGGAGGCATAGCCCACCGCAGTGGTCACTTCGTTCCACTGCGAGCGGCCGTCTTCGGTCGTGATGTGAATCTGTGCGCCGATCCCCATGCGGTTACTCTTGGTGCCCACCAGCTTAAGGAGGACCCAATGGTTGCCCGTGTCGGAGATGTTGTGAAAAAGCTCGACCTGGCCTCCAAGTACAGAAACGACCACATCCACGCGGCCATCGTTGTAGAGGTCGCCGAAAGCAGCGCCGCGGTGGGCCGCTTCCAGTTGGAAATCTGGCCCGGCCGCAGCGCTGACCTCCTGGAACTTCCCGCTTCCAAGATTGCGGAATATCGAATTTGACTCCGGATATTTCCGGCTCGGAATCAACTCGCTGATGTTGTCGAGCACGTTCGCCCGGGCAACGAACAAATCCTTCCAGCCGTCGTTATCGAAATCGTACATCCCGTTGCCCCATCCTGACATTTCGGTCGTTGCCTGCAAACCACTGGCCCACGTCAGGTCGTCGAAATCCCCGTGACCGCTGTTAATCAGCAATGGGAAACTCTGGTGCTCGACCGCGGTGTACCAGATGTCGGGCCGTCCATCGTTGTTGACATCGCGGAAATCAGATCCCATGCCAGATAACGTGGACCCGTCAGGCGCGTAGGCAACGCCCGCCGCCGCGCCCACTTCCTCGAACCTCTTCCCGCCAAGGTTGTGGAAAAGGAACGCAGGAGTCGTATCATTCGTTACAAAAGCGTCCAGGAACCCATCGCCGTCATAGTCCGCGAAGGAAACGCTCATGCCCTTGCCCATGTGCTCGGCGATCCCCGTCTCCTGGGAAACGTCGGTGAATGTCCCGTCGCCATTGTTGCGGTAGAGCGTGTTGTGCAGGGAAGCATAGACTGTGGGATGGCAGTAGGCCCGCATCCCGTTCTTAAGCGCGCAGTAAGGATCTTTGTTGACTTCCCAGACGCAGTAGTTGACCACGAAGAGATCGAGCAACCCGTCATTGTTATAGTCGAACCAGCCCGCGCCCACGGACCACATCTTCTTCCCATTCATCTGAGCGCCCGCGAGCCCTGCCTTCGCGGTCACGTCCGTAAATGTGCCGTCGCCATTGTTATGGAAAAGTTGGTTGCCCGTGACGTTGGCCAGAAACAGGTCGGGCCGTCCGTCGTTGTCGTAATCACCTACCGCGACGCCCATCCCGTAGCCCGCTCCGGCCAGGCCCGCGCGCTCCGTAACGTCGGTGAACGTGCCATCGTGGTTGTTGCGAAACAGCCGGTTCCAGTAGGCGGGCGATTCTTTCTGGAGCGAAGGAAGGGCCGCGCCGTTGACCAGATAGATATCCAGATATCCGTCGCCGTCGTAGTCGAGCAGCGCGACCCCGGCGACCATGGTTTCAACCTGATTCTTGTTCGCGGTCGGCGAGTTCTGGGTGACAAAGCGAAGGCCGGCCTTGGCTGCGATTTCTTCAAACTTGATCGTCGCTGGATTGCCCGGTGTTGGGCCGTAAGAATTCACCCGGCCCGCCGGGAAAGAACTGAATAAGAGGCTGAAGGCGAGAATAAAAGTCAGATTACGCATGCTGTGTCGGTGGCCAAGCTTTCTTCATTTCTTGTTGCGCTTCCTCATTCTTCATAAACGTCTTCTGCCGCGCGATTTGCGAAGCGCGACCGTATTCACCGCGATACAGCGCGTGGTCTGCCTCCGTCAGTTCCCGGGACTGCGCGCAGGCTGCGCCGCACAGGGTCGCAACCTGCAGAAGCAAGGCGCCAATCAGCTTCACTGTCAAACTCTGGCGCCTCTCCGATCCTAGTTTCCTGAATTATCGAATGGCCTGATTTCGATAATACGGGACAATTCCTGGCTCTTCTCTTCGGCAGCCTTCTTGAGTTCTTCGACGCGTTGCGATTGGGAATCGCGGCGCGCATCTCCGGTCTTGGCGTACAGCAATAGCAGATTAAGGTTCGCCTGATAATGGTCTGGACTGAGGGCAAGCGCGTGATCCAGTGCCCCCTGCGCTTGCCGATACTCCTTCTTCGACAAAAGAGAGCGCCCCAGTTCAGCGAGCGCGTCAGGGTAATCGGGATTCGATTTCAATGACAGCTGTAATTCCTGGATCGCGCCTTGGGGGTCGTCTTCCTGGTTCAAAAGGCGCCCCAGATAATAATGAGCCGTGGATGCTGTTTCGGAATGGTTCGTGCTCTCGCGAAGCAACGGCAGCCCGGCTTCGTAATTCTTAGCTCTGACATAGGCCGCGCCGAGGGCCAACTTTCCCCGTGGGTCTTGCGGCTTGAGTTTTAGATACTTCTGGAAATACGGGATTGCCTGCTCCGGACCCTGCTCGAAAACGGAGACCGCTCCCATGGAGTAGTTGTACGCGGGGTTATCGGGATCGAGAGCAAGAGCCTTGCCCATCGCCTTTTGGGCTTCCGCGAGAAGATTCAATTGCAGGCACAGGATACCAAAATAGTACGGAATCGTAGCGTCCTTTGGATTCAAGTCCTCGGCGTGCGCCAAATAACCCAGCGCCCCTTGGTAATCCTTTTGTTCTTGCCCAACCCGCGCCAGGTCAAGAAGGATGCCGGTCGAGGAAGAACCGAGACTGGAAAAGGCCTGTTCCAAGGCGCTGCGCGCGTCTGAGAGTTTTCCAGTCTTTTCGTAGGCCAGCCCCAGCGTGCGCAGAGATTGGCCAGAGAGCGTCCGACGCTTAGCCAGAGCTTCTTCCAGTCCCACGATGAGATCCTCGCGTTTGGCCGAGGCCAGCACGGGCGCAATCATTTGCGCATCGGCTTCGGAAAAATCGGGGCCGGAACGCAAGCGAGCCGCACACTGATCGGTGTGCATCCGGTCGCCAAGACCCGCCAGGTCCGCGCAACGCACCGCTAGCGCCTGGCTGCTGTCTTGGCTGTCAGGCGGAAGATGGGACAAATACCCTTGCGATTTCGCGTACCGGCTTTGCTCCATCGAGAGCACAGCGGCCTGGTAGTTCGCTTCAGTATTGGCGGGATCGAACCTAAGCAATTGCTCGTATACGGCAAGCGCGTTGGCCTTACTTTTAGGGTCCCGACTAGCGTTCTCTTGATAAAGACGTGCCAGATTCAAATAGGGAGCAGTGAAGGTCGGGGTGCGGCTTATAGCGATCGCGAAACTTCCTTCTGCGCCGGCGTAGTCTCCTGTCTTAGCCTCGATGACTCCAAGCAGGTTATCGAGACCGGAATCGGTCATTCCCTTCTGCGCCTCATAAACCCTCTGCCTTGCAGCATCAAGGTCATCCCGGTCGATAAGATCTTGGATCTCTATAATGACTTTTTCCCGCTCGGTTGGGGAACTGGATTGGCAAAGAGCTGAATTGCTAGAGAGCGCGAAGCCGCAAAAAACGGCCGACGGCAGCACCACATGTGACCAGTAGAAATTCATACTCTCATTCCACGGGATCAGGGGAACGCAGAAGGTTCAGCTGATTCTATATCGCTGCCGCCGTGCGGAGAAGGTAAAATGTCCCTTGGGATGAATCGAACTAGGATGCTTGCTGCGCTGGTCCCGCTTTTTATATGCGCTGGTCTCTCTGCGGGCCAGAACGCGACGTTACCTGGCCAGGAGCAACTTGCCAAGGGAATTGCAGCGCTGAGAGCGGGTGACCTCCGCGCGCCTGCACCAGGCGCTCTCCCAGGAACTTTGGAACCAGGGGAAGTATGATCAGGCATTGACGTCTTTTCAAAAGGCGGCTGACGTTGACCCCAAGCTTCCCGAAATTCATTTGGCGATGTCGCTCATCTATTTGCAACAGAAGAAATACGATGAAGCGCTTGCGGAGATCGAACGCGAGTTGTCCCTGGTTCCTGACAGTCAGGCGGCCCCGGCGACGAGAGCGAAAATTGCAGCGGCCAAGCCGGCTTCTGCCCCTTAGGAAACGCAATGCTCCGTAATTCCCGGCCGTCGAAACTGGTGCGCGCACTCATTTTCCAGGTCCTGCTCACCGGATGGCTTTCGCTTCCGCTCGTTGCGCAACAAGCCCCGGAGACCGAGGCGTTACCAGTATTGGGCGCTCCGGGATCGCTCGCAGAGCTTCAGCTTGAACCCTCCCGGAGAGATGAATTGGAGAGCGCTTTGCAGCGCCGTGACTACAAACGCGCCGAGACCATTCTGCTGGAGGAGACGCAACGTGTCCCAAAGTCGGTCCGCACCGCCAGGCTCTATACCCTGATGGGACATATACTTTTCCTCGACGGCCAGTACCTCAATTCGGCAATTGCGTGGAAGAAAGCCGAAGCGATCGCTGCGCTTGACGATGAGACCAGATTTTTGCTGGCTATGGCCTACCTCCGCCTTAACCGGCGGGACTGGGGGCGAGACGAACTCCAGAGACTTTCCCGGGGCGCTCCCCAGAACCCTCTCTACCTCTACTGGTTGGCCAGGCTGGACTATGATGCACGGGTATACGCAACAGCCATAAGCAGGTTACAGCGTGTGATTGAGCTCGATCCAAACATGATGCGCGCCTACAACAGCCTGGGGCTGTGCTATGACTCCCTGGGCCGGTTTGACGAAGCCATCCAGAGCTTCGCCCGCGCAATCGAGCTCAACCGTAAGCAGGAGCACCCTTCCGCGTGGCCGTCCTTGAATCTCGCCGTCTCCCTCATATCGCTGAATCGCCTCGATGAAGCTGAAACGCGACTGCACGAAGCCTTGCGCTATGACCCCAGGTTTCCTCAAGCTCACTACCAGTTGGGGCGGGTGTTAGAAAAGGAAGGGAAACTCGAAGAAGCCATCGCTCCCCTGCAACGGGCTATCGAGATGGATCCTTCGTATTCGGAGCCTCACTATACCCTGGGTAGAATCTATCAGCGACAAGGGAAGCGAGAAGCAGCGCAAGAACAGATCCAGAAGTTCAAGAAGTTGAGAGGGGAACCTTCCCCTCTACAGAGTGCCCAGCCACATTAGACGCGGAGCCAAAGAGTAGAGCGGAAACCTGCCGCAAGGAAAACCCGCCACTCACGATTCCGTGAGTGGCGGGTTCAAGCAAAAGCCTAGAACTCAATTCTTCCGGCCACCTGTATGGTTCGGGGCTGGCTGACCGCGGCATTCCACGTGCCGAAGGGCGCCGACGTCGGGCTGCTAACATCAGTGTTAAAGGACGCATCGCCTCCAAAGTTCTGGCTTTCGTCATTGACAAAGAAATGGGCGTTCAAGGCATTGAAGAAGTTCGCGCTGAACTTGAAGGTCACCCGTTCAGTGATCCTCGTGTTCTTGGTCAACGAGAAGTCCAATTCCTTGAAGTTGGGCCCGCGCAAATTGCTGATCCGGCTCCCATAGCCCGAATAGCCTGGTGTGAAGAAGTTGCTGTAGGGCTCGAATGCATTGACATTGAGCAGCGGGCTTTGCGACGGGTCGGGCCCGTTCTTGTAGGGATTAAAGTGGTTGGGGTCTTGAAGGAACGGATTCACTCCCGGGATCAGGCCGGGTATGCACGCTCCTACGTACGACTTGCAGACTCCGTTATCGCGGAAAAAGAACGGGATGCCGCGA
>Ga0209517_10003557_pt1 | contig 21052 bp, 18 predicted proteins | sample PeaSoiMetSII2010_FD_187695 | JGI IMG/M metagenome (GOLD analysis project Ga0209517, IMG submission 187695) | Peat soil microbial communities from Weissenstadt, Germany - SII-2010 (SPAdes) (version 2) | ecosystem: Environmental > Terrestrial > Soil > Wetlands > Peat | place: Germany...
AGAACCGGCCCACTTGGTTCTGTCCGGACTCAAGGCAGGCAACAACCCTCGCGAGCGCACACCGGCGCAGCACGATGCAAAGTGGGTACCGCCCGCCAGTCCAGCGCGGGGGAACAGTTGCCAGGGCAGTTGTCCCCATGGCCTGCTCACACAGGTACCGGAGAAACCGCGCCTGCATCAGGGGCATATCACAGCCCAAAAACAAACTGAACTCTGTGCGCACCCTTTGCAGCCCCGCATGAATGCCCCCCAGCGGGCCTTTGCCGGGAATCTCATCTTCGTAAACCTGAACTCCTGTGTCGCCCAATTTGGCGGAAGGGCCGATGATGGCGACGGTACCACACACGGCGCGCAGTAAACGAATCTGCCGGTCCACCAGCCTCTCCCGGCCCACCGGCAAGCAAGCCTTGTCGGTTCCCATGCGCCGGCTTACTCCTCCCGCAAGCACGAATCCCGTGACCTCTCTGAAACGCCGAGATCGGCTCACGGTGAATCTCCTGTTTGATCTGTCCCTGGCATCTCGATCTTGCGCTCCAGGCCAGTCAATAAGAATTTGCCATCGTTGCTCAGCGTGGGCCGGTAGACATAGTGCTTTTCGGGAAGCTCGAAGGCAAGCGCGTCCGGCGAGCCGGCTTTGGCTTCGCGGGACTGGAAAACCTGGTCATCCAGGAATTCCTGCCAGTGCGTTTCGATCAGTTTGCGAAACTGCTCGAGGTTCGGCGTATTCGTTTTCAGGAATCTTCCGGGGTCGATCAGGGCGTAAGCGCTACCAAAATCGTGAAGGTGCAGCGCCGCAATGAAATGATAGAGGGTGTTATCAGGTCCGGGTGAGTACTCCGTCTGGACGGGAACGTAGGCTTGTCCATCCCAGTGGTAGACGCATCGGGCCCTGAAGCCTCGACGCCCGCCGGGCTCGAACTCCAGCAGGCCGGGGTCCGCGTGCCCGGTTTCGATCATAACCGTCTGGTCAAGCTTGGGGTCATCCAGAAATTCAATCCGGCCGTGCTGGAGTGGATTATAGCGGTTGTCTCCCACTTGGCTGTCCCAGAGTAAGCCAGCCTCATGTTCGCGCACTTGAAATACCGTTGGATAGGGCAGGCGGTCCTCCCCGATCACGTTCACCACGGCAATGCCTTGCGCTACACCTTTCCCCAAGCGGACGATCTTGAATTCAGAATGCTGCCCCGAGGCGGCTAGGGACGAGGCCTTCCAGTGAGCCCCGTCCCAAGAGAGCAAGTAGAGTCCCAGCCAAGAAGATGGGGAGGCCGGCGACTGAACATCCGACTGACGCTCTCCAACACCCGGCACCTTCATGACAACTTCCGGAACCCCATCGCCATCCAGATCGCCCAATTCGATAAGCTCCACCGTCGGAATCTCGGCTGGGGCCGCATCCGGTTTCATCACGCGTGTGTCAAACGCTTGCCCTAATGCGCCAAGGTCCGGACTGGATACGTTTTGCAAGGCTGCCCGAATCCCAGCCAACGTCTCATCGGGCGACTCGGTTCCAGAGGATTGCTGCTCAGACCCTGCCGGTGTTTGTCCTTGCGGGCTCTCCGCGACGGCCTGGTTGGCTTGGGTTTGTGTATCGCCGAGCACTGGGTCGACTGCTTGCACCACTCGGTTCGAGGGGCGATTTTGGAATGGTCGGCTCGGCGGCCAGGACCGGCCGATGGCTGGGGTTGCAAGGACCGTCACCAGACCAAAGAGCCATACTCGAAGGCGAAAACCGTTTAGAGTATCGACGTTTTCCGGGTTAAGTCGCATGACCATCAGCATTATAGAATATCGGCGTCTGTCTTACCAGCGGCGCCCGGGGGTCCGATTGGCGATTTGAGGGTAGGCGGGGGTTAGCACTCACGAGGTTCGAGTGCCAAATCATGACTTCTTGACGCTTGACAAATTCTCTCAAGCGAGGTACGCTAGCAGTCGGCAGTTAAGAGTGCTAAGCGTCCGTGGAACATCCGATGGCATCGCCGTTCTGCGCCACAGTGCGTATGACACTTTGGGGTAGAGCCGGGGCTTGACCGCAGGAAATTCCTTGGACCGAGTAAACTAAAAAAAGTGAATGAAAGGAGACCAATATGAAGGTAAAGCCCCTTCATGATCGGATTCTGATCAAGCGAGTGGAAGAGAAAGAAACCATAAAGGGTGGAATTATCATCCCCGACACCGCCAAGGAGAAGCCCCAGGAGGGTGAAGTAATCGCCGTGGGCGGCGGGAAGAAGACAGAGGATGGGAAGGTCATTCCTCTCGATGTGAAGGCAGGAGATCGCATTCTGTTTGGAAAGTACTCCGGCACCGAGATCAAGATCGACAACGAAGAGTACCTGATCATTCGTGAAGACGAAGTGCTGGGAATCATTGAGGCGGCCAAGCAGTCAGCCGCAGGTGGTAAGAAATAAGCGGGTCTAATGGCGCGACACGGGTTGCCCCAGGGCATCACGCGCCGCGCGATCGATAATGGGCTCGACAAAGTCCGCGATCCGTCAGACGACGGAGCGGAGCCAAAAATTCGGAGGGAGTAAAGATGGCAAATGCAAAACAGATTGTACTAGGTGAAGATAGCCGCCAGGCTATTCTGCGTGGTGTGAACAAGCTGGCGGATGCGGTAAAGGTCACGTTGGGCCCCAAGGGCCGCAACGTGGTTCTGGATAAGAAATTCGGTTCCCCCACGTCCACCAAAGACGGCGTGACTGTGGCGAAGGAAATCGAACTGAAGGATCCGCTCGAGAACATGGGCGCGCAGATGGTTCGTGAAGTGGCGTCCAAGACTTCCGACGTTGCCGGAGACGGCACGACGACAGCAACCGTCCTGGCGCAGGCGATTTTCCGCGAGGGCGTGAAGACGGTGGCGGCCGGTGCTAACCCGATGGCTATCAAGCGGGGGATCGAGTTGGCGGTGCGCACGGTTTGTGGGTATGACGAGCCCCAGAAGGACGGCTCAAAGAAGCACGTTAAGGGCGAACTCGAAAAGCTCTCCAAGCCCGTTGAGGGTTCGATGATCGCGCAGGTCGGCGCGGTTTCCGCGAATAACGACACGGAGATCGGGGAGATTATTGCGGAAGCCATGAAGAAGGTGGGCAAAGACGGCGTGATCACGGTCGAGGAAGCCAAGACGATGGAGACGGCGCTGGAGGTGGTTGAAGGGATGCAGTTCGACCGCGGATACCTCTCGCCTTACTTCGTGACCGATCCTGACCGGATGGAGTGCGTCCTCGAGGACCCCTACATCCTGATCCATGAGAAGAAGATCAGTTCGATGAAAGACCTCCTGCCCTTGCTGGAGCAAATTGCCAAGTCGGGCAAGCCGCTGCTGATCGTGGCGGAGGAAGTGGAAGGCGAAGCCCTGGCCACCCTGGTGGTCAACAAGCTGCGTGGCACCCTGCACTGCAGCGCCGTCAAGGCCCCTGGCTTCGGCGATCGCCGCAAGGCCATGCTGGAGGATATTGCCATCCTTACGGGCGGCAAAGCCATCACGGAAGACTTGGGCATCAAGCTCGAGAACGTGAGGCTCGAAGACCTTGGCCGTGCGAAGAAGATCACCGTGGACAAGGACAACACCACGATCGTCGAGGGCTATGGGAAGAGCTCCGCGATCGAAGGCCGCGTAAAACAGATTCGCACTCAGATCGAAGACACCACCTCCGACTACGATCGCGAAAAGCTGCAGGAGCGGTTGGCGAAGTTGGTCGGCGGCGTGGCCCAGATTAAGGTTGGGGCTGCGACCGAGTCCGAGATGAAAGAGAAGAAAGCTCGCGTCGAAGATGCGATGCACGCCACCAAGGCTGCCGTCGAAGAGGGCATCGTTCCGGGCGGCGGCGTGGCCCTGATTCGCTCAATTCCGGCGCTCGATAAACTCAAGGCCGCTGGGGATGAGCAGATCGGCATTGACATCGTGAAGCGCGCGCTGGAAGAGCCGCTGCGGCTGATCGTCCAGAACGCGGGCGAGGAAGGCGCGGTGGTGTGCGAGAAAGTGCGTGCCAATTCCAATCCGAACTACGGCTTTGACGCGCAGGCTGAAACCTACGGCGATTTGGTCGAGGCGGGCGTCATCGATCCGACCAAGGTCACTCGCACGGCGCTTCAGAACGCCGCTTCCATCGCTTCACTCATGCTGACCACGGAAGCGTTGATCAGCGAGATCCCGGAGAAGGAAGAGAAGCACCCGATGCCTCCGGGCGGCGGCGGCATGGGCGGCGGGATGTACTGAGGTAGTTGACAGTTAACAGTTCACAGTCGACAGTTCACAGTCAATAGATGACAATAAGAACAGAGGGCGGGGAGAACATTACCCCGCCCTTGCTTTTTCCGGCCGAGAATTCAAACGATAGCCCTCTCCAGTTTGGGGGAGAGGGTGGAGCGCACCGGAGAAGCGTTTGGGGCGTTGAAGCACTACCTCCTCGACACCAATCTCTGTATTTCATCTTCCGCCCAGGGGACGACGTGTATAATAACTTCAGGCGCGAGCATGAACAAAGCACAGAGAGATGAGCTAATCCGACTAATTGCATCTCCCCCGGCCGGGAGCAAGATGGCTGATGCGAAGGATTTCGGGATTGACCTCACCCTACTCATCCGGACCCTCGACTTGACACCTACGGAGCGTCTTCAAGAGCTTGCCGCTGCGCAGGACTTTGTCCAACAATTGCAAGCCGCCATGAAGACTCGGTCTCATGAATGATTTCGTAGGAACGATAAGGGCTCTTTGCGAAGGCGGCGTCCGTTTCGTAGTCATCGGCGGTGCCGCAGCTTCGGCTCACGGATCGCGCCAACTGACGTATGACTTGGACATCTGCTACGATCGGGGCCACGATAACATCAAGCGTGTGGCCAAGGCCCTGGAGCCCTTCCATCCGCGTTTGCGCGGCGTCCAGGAGGACCTGCCGTTTTGTTTTGACGCGGTGACTATCGCGAGCGGAATGAACTTCACTCTGGCAACCGATATCGGCGACATCGACCTGTTTGGTGAGGTCGCAGGCATCGGTGGGTATGAAGAGGTGAAGGCTTTGTCGGTCACCCTGGGTGTGTTCGGGTATCAATGCGCCGTACTGTCCCTCGACGGCTTAATTCAGTCCAAGCGCGCCACAGCCCGTCCCAAGGACCTCCTGATCCTACCCGAGATTGAAGCCTTGCGCGAAATGGAAACACAGGTCAAACGCGAATCAGGGCCCGCGGACGATCGAACCCAGGGTCGGGTTGAAGACAAGCAAACAAAGACCTAGTTGCGCAGCGGCTCGATAACTACGGCGGTCCCGTAGCAGAGGACTTCTGTCGCGGACTCTCGTCCTACCACCTCGGAGGCGTCGTAGTGGAGTCCGACGACGGCGTTGGCACCTACCTGCAGGGCGTGTTCGATCATCAAATCGTAAGCCTGCTGGCGAGCCTGCTCGCACATCTCGGTGTAGGCGCCGATGCGTCCTCCGATAATGCTCTTCAATCCGCCCAGGATGCCCTGGGCGATGGTGGGCGCGCGCACGATGATGCCGCGCACAACTCCCTTGTATTCTCTGATGCGGTAACCGTCAATGTTCAAGGTTGTGGTGACGGGGATGCTCATGGTCGACTCCTAGGTTTGTTGACTGCTCGATTCGCGCCCCCCAGACTCCTCGACTTCCCGACTCCTCGACTGCTCGACTCCCATCAGTGCAGATGTCGCCTTCTCTTTCAAAGCCTTGATGCGGTCGCGGAGCTGAGCGGCCTTCTCGAACTCAAACTGCTTGGCGGCTTCTCGCATTTGCTTCTCAAGGCTCTTGGTGAGTTCTTCGAGTTGGTCAGGGGTGACGGGCTCCTCCGGCAGGTCGGCGGGCACCTCGACATAGTCCGCCGCGACGATGGAGGCCAAAACCATATCAACGGGTCTGACAATGCTCTCCGGCGTGATGCCGTTATCTTCATTGTAGCGAGTCTGCTTGGCACGCCGGCGGTAGGTTTCCGCGATGGCCCGGTTCATTGACTCCGTCATACGGTCGGCATAGAGGATGGCCTTCCCGTGCAAATTCCGCGCCGCGCGTCCCATCGTCTGGATCAGCGCTCCGGCCGAGCGCAGGTAGCCTTCCTTGTCGGCGTCGAGAATGGCGACCAGCGACACTTCGGGCAGGTCAAGCCCTTCGCGGAGAAGGTTGATGCCGATCAGCACGTCGAACTCGCCACGCCGCAAGTCGCGCAGGATCTTCACACGCTCGAGGGTTTCGATCTCGGAGTGAAGGTAGCGGCAGCGCACGCCGACTTCGGCATAATACTCCGCCAGATCCTCGGCCATGCGCTTGGTGAGCGTGGTCACCAGAACCCGTTCGTTCGCCTCCACCCGGCTGCGAATATCGCCCAGCAGGTCCTCGATCTGGTGGCGCGTGGGACGGACTTCCACCTCGGGGTCAATGAGTCCGGTGGGGCGGATAATTTGCTCGACGACTTCGCCGCCGGATTTGGTCAGCTCGTAAGGGCCGGGAGTGGCGGAGACATAAATCAACTGCCCCACCCGGTGTTCGAATTCCTCGAAGGAGAGCGGGCGGTTGTCCAGCGCGGACGGCAGACGAAAACCGTAGTCTACAAGCGTTTGCTTGCGGGACCGGTCGCCGTGGTACATGCCGCGCAATTGCGGCACCGTCTGGTGGCTCTCGTCGATAAAGATCAGGGCGTCCTGGGGCAGGTAGTCGAGCAAAGTTGGCGGCGGCTCGCCCGGCAGACGGCCGGCAAGGTGGCGCGAGTAGTTTTCAATGCCGTGGCAATAGCCGATCTCCTTCATCATCTCGAGGTCAAACATGGTGCGCTGCTGGACGCGCTGGGCTTCCACCAGCTTGCCTTGCTTCTCGAGTTCGCCCCGCCACCATTCCAGTTCGCTGAGGATACGCTGCACCGCGTCCTCTTTTCTTTCAGCAGGCAACACGTAGTGCGTTCGAGGATAAATCGGCAGGCGGGAATAGGTCTGCTTCACCTGACCGAATAGCGGGTCAATCTGGGACAGGGTCTCCACCTGGTCGCCCCACATTTCGATCCGGTAAGCAACATCCTCATAAGTGGGAAAAAGTTCAATGACGTCGCCGCGCACGCGGAAAGCGCCGCGCCGGAAGTCCGCGTCGTTGCGTTCGTACTGGATCTCGACCAGCCGCCGCAGGATGTCTCGCCGCTCGATCTTCTGCCCCTTTTCCAGCAGCAGGACCATTCCGTAGTAGGCTTCCGGCGACCCCAAGCCGTAAATGCAACTGACGCTGGCCACGATCACGCAATCGCGGCGCTCGAAGAGCGAGCGGGTCGCGGACATGCGAAGCTTGTCCAGTTCATCGTTGATGGTCGCTTCTTTTTCGATGTAAACGTCGGAGGCGGGGATGTAGGCTTCCGGCTGATAGTAATCGTAGTAGCTCACGAAGTACTCGACGGCGTTGCGCGGAAAGAAGGAGCGAAATTCGTGGTAGAGCTGGGCGGCAAGCGTCTTATTGTGAGCCAGTATCAGGGTGGGGCGGTTCACCGCCTCAATGACCTTGGCAACCGTAAAGGTTTTGCCGGAACCTGTGACTCCAAGCAGAACTTGATGGGGTTTGCCCTCCTCAACCCCCCGCACAAGTTCCTGGATGGCCGTCACCTGGTCGCCGCGCGGCTGGTAGTCGCTGGAAAGATTGAAATTCCTGGAGCCGAGATCGTGTTCCATGGTGATTCAATTATATCAGTTGAGAAAAGAATTCTGTGACGTTACCAGTACCCGAACCCGGTCGCTCTCCGCAGCCTGTCCAGGCCGGCATCTGACGACGTGAAGGCCGGAGTTCCATTCGAGACCGTACGCCGCCGATTCCAGCGCTAAGGTCAGCCGGGGACGGCAAGTTGTGTTAAGATAGTAAGTTTCGCGGCAACTAAACAGAATTGTGGGGCGGGGTCAATGGATCAAAACAGGTGGCGTCGAGCATTTGGGTTGACAGAGGGGGCACTGATCGCGGCGCTGGTTGCGGGCGTTGCGTACGGCCGGGCGGCAGGCGGGCAAGCTCCTGCCGGGACAACCCCGAGTTCGGCTCCTGCTGCCGCGCCGTCTTCGCCTGATAAGGTGGTGTTGAAGGTCGACGATCAATCGATAACTCAAGAGGAAATTGAAAAAGCCATTCACGGCCTTCCTCCGCAGGCTCAGAATTCTCTGGCCCGGCAAGGGAAGAAGCCCTTGGGAGATGAGTATGTTATGATGCTGGTTCTCTCCCGTGAAGCCGTTAGCAATCATCTTGACGAATCTCCCGACTACAAGGAGACGCTCGCCTTGACGCGACTCAAAATCCTGGCGCAGGAGGAGTACCAGCAAATCCAGCAACGGGCAGCCGTGACACCTGAAGAGACGAGCAATTATTTTGCCGCACATCAAAGCGACTTCGATGAGCTCCAGGTGCTCCAAGTTACGGTTCGCAAGAGACCGGAAGGAGCCAAGGAAGGGACCCCGGGGTTTCCGCCGGAAGAAGCCAAGGCCCGCGCGGAAGAGATCCGCCAGGCGTTCATTGCCGGGCAAGACCCAAAGCAAGTGGCCGACAAGTTTCAAATGGCCGGTGTCGTGCGGGTGGACAGCCAGCCTTTTCCGATTCGCCGGGGGCAGGGCTCAGCGGACATGGTGAAGGCGGCCTTCGAGCTCAAACCCGGCCAAGTAACTGAAGTGTTTGACTCTGCGACGACGTTGGCATTCCTGAAAGTTGTCTCGCACCAGGCAGCGGATTTGAAAAGCGCGACTCCAAGAATCGAAAGCATTCTCCGGCCTCAAAGGATCAACTCGGCGTTGGACGCGCTCAAAGCAAAATCCAAGATCTGGATGGATGACGCCTATTTTGCCTCGCCTACTGGACCGCAAAGTCCGCCCAAGCCGCCTTCGACGCCAAGTGCACCGACTGTTCCTAAATAGTTCAGCGCCAGAGTAGGTACTGGTACGAGGACCGGTGTGGGGTACAGCCAACTTCCACGCACGGACAGGGACGCGCAAAATGTTGACAATCCCTTCCCAAGCCTCTGACATTCGTCAGGCAGCTCATCTAAATTATTTTTCAACAACTCTGTTGAAAACCTTGTGGAAAAGTTGGCTCATGTTACGGGAAGGTTAACGATCGGAAGAGCTTTCAACTCTTTGCACCAACCTGTAGCATCTCTTGAGCAGATCCCATAACCCTCAAGAATTCTCTCCCCTCAATTCTAAATTTGGCATGCCCATCGCGCGCCTTCAATACTAAAGTTGGGGCTGCGGTTTCTTGAGTTTGACTTCAATGCTCTGATTATCCTGCTCAAGCTCGATATCTTTGCCAAAACTCTGATGGCGTTCAGCCGTTACGATCAAATGGACGGTTCCTTTCGGAATATTCGTGAACCGGTATTGTCCCTGTGCATTGGTTTTCGCACCGTACGAGACAACATGATGGAGCTTGCCGGATTTGAATTGGAGAGTCAGACGCGCCTGGCTCATAATTTCACCGGTTTCGGCATCTTTCACCACGACGTTGAACGTGAACTCGGGAGTTGGCGGCTGTTGCGCAGAATTGCTAACCACCCCAGAAAGTAGAACAACTACACCGACACAAATCCAAACTGCGGGCCGCGAATAATTCGAGCCAAACATGCTATGACCGCTCCTTCCTCGCTCTCTCTTGTCAAGACCTCAAATGAATCTTCTCAACAACTTATCTTCGTCTCGTGCCGACCCCTAACCGGTCTCCGCTGCGCCTAACGGCCTCACAGACTCGGATATCCACTGCAAGTACTTGCGGGAACCCTCGACAATTGGGAGGCAGATGATCTCAGGCGTTTGATAACTGTGAAGCCTTACGATCGCAGATTCGATCTCAGCAAACAATGCCCGGGCGCTCTTGATGATCAGCAGACATTCCCCTTCTTCGAGGGTTTGGCCTTGCCAGCGATAAACCGATTCGATGGCCGGAAGGATGTTGACGCAAGCGGCAAGTTGAGCTTCTACCAAATGACGTGCGATCTTCCGGCCTTCATCTTGGTTTGCTGCCGTGACGAGAATGACGATTTTATCCGTCACAATTCCTCCCGCGCGGCCGGCATTGCCGCGAAGTTCCGCAAGTGCCGGCCCCGCCCGGCGTTCAGGCTCACACCCGCACCTCCGGATAACTCGCTTGCTCGAAGCCTCTGCTCAGGATACAATAGCGCGTGCAGGGTCGGCAATGCCAACCGGACAGTTGCCGGCCCACAACGCGGACCATTAATTTGCAGGGCGCGATAAAGGCCGCGGCAGGGCGGCCGGTGGTAAAACGCCGTGGCAGCGGGCGACCGGTTAGGTGGGCTTGCACTGCGGACAACTCCGCGCTGGGACGATGGAAATGCTCCCCTGGGATACGGCAACTCTACGCCGTTACGCGACATACACACTCGTTGTGGTTTGTGTAGTGCTGCTCGTCCATGAGATCTTAGGGGCGCATGGCTTCATGGCTCTGCGCCAGGAACGAAAGGAAATTGAGAGCCTGCGGCAGCAGATTCACCAGCTCGAGGATGAAAACGCGCAACTCGACAAGCGCATCAAGGAGCTTCAGTCCAACCCCAAAGCCATCGAACGGATGGCGCGCGAGGGTATGGGGCTGGCCCGTCCTGGAGAGTTAATCTTTACCGGCGTGCCCGAAAAGGATCCCCGCAAAGAGCAAACTCCGCACGCCGCTCCCGACCACGCGGCGAAGTGAACCTGCCCACCCTCGGACAACACGATTCTCCCCTCGATCCCCTCACAGGCACTGTCGAGTGCGGGAGTGCTGGCGCTCGATTTTGTCGGGCAGAATGCGTTTCTTACCGCACCACACCTTCCAACGGACTGGAAGCTGCGGCGTAGAGTTTTCTGGGCATGCGGCCGGCGAGGTAAGCCTGGCGGCCGGCGATGACAGCGTGCTGCATCGCTTGTGCCATCAGGATGGGGTCTTGAGCGGCGGCTATTCCCGTGTTCATCAGGACCGCATCGGCGCCCAATTCCATAGCTACGGCCGCGTCGGACGCCGTGCCTACCCCGGCATCAACGATCAGGGGCACGCTGGTGATCATCTCCCGCAGGATGCGTATATTGGCGGGATTCTGAATGCCCAGGCCGGACCCAATAGGTGCTCCCAAGGGCATCACCGCCGCCGCCCCCGCCGCGATGAGCCGCCGAGCGGATATCAAATCGTCGTTGGTGTACGGTAAGACGACAAACCCTTCTTTGACCAGCACCTCCGTCGCCCGCACCAACTCGAAATTGTCGGGGAAGAGCGTCTTCTCGTCTCCGATTACTTCCAGTTTAATCCAGTTGGAAAGGCCTACTTCCCGAGCCAAGCGCGCCGTACGAATAGCCTCGTCGCCGCTGAAACACCCGGCTGTATTGGGCAGTATGAAGTACTTCTGACGGTCCACATAATCGAGCAAAGATTCTTTGCTGCGGTCCGTGAGATTCACGCGCCGGACTGCGACCGTCACCATCTCTGCCCCGGAAGCCTCGTGGGCTCGAGCCATTTCTTGAAAGCTTCGGTATTTCCCGGTGCCGATGATCAGTCGCGAACGAAATTCCCTGCCGGCGATCCGCAGAACGTCATTATCCATGTCTCGCTCCTTTCCTTTTGATTCTAGATGCCGACGCGTGAAATTGCAATGTGGCGAGGTGTGAGGGAGGAAAGCTGTCGGCTTTCAGCCGTCAGCTATCAGCAAACACGCGCTGAGTGCTCAGAGCTGAGAGATGACTTTTTAGATCCGGTATTTGAGATCTGAGAGCTGACAGCTGAAGGCTTATAGCTGATAGCTTCTTCCCAACCCACCTGAATTGGCTTGTCTTGGGACCCAATCACAGGTACAATTAGTCTGGTCAGGGCAAGGACAAAACAGCTTGATTTCGGGCCCTGGAGGACCGATTCTCTCAGGGTGTCGGCCGTCGGGGAGTGATTGACTTCGAATAGGCTTCAATGCGGTCTTGCCACCGCAGGGGCGGACAAAAATCTTGGGAAAAAAACGAGGAGGAATACGATGATCAAGAGAATTGCAATGGTTGGGATAATGTTGTTCGCTTTTGGCTGTCTCGGTTGGGCTCAAAACAAGACGTTCACGGGCACGGTCAGCGACGAGCATTGTGGAGCCAAGCACGCCAAGGCCGGCGCAGCGGCTGAGACTTGCGTTGAAAAATGCGTGTCGGGCGGCGCCAAGTACGTTCTCGTCAGCCATGGAAAAGTGTACCAGGTTGATGATCAGGATAAGTTCAAGGGCATGGGTGGGAAGGCTGTGACGGTGACGGGCAGCCTGAGCGATAGTACGATTACGGTTGCTGATGTTTCTCCCGCCGGGGGCAAGTAGACAATTGTAATCCTGGCTACGGACGTCAAAAAGAACCATCGACTGGGGCCAGGGGCAGAGTGCTGGGGAGCGGGGCCGCGGGTGAAGGACTGCGCAGAGAAGCCTGCCGTTCCAGGCTTCCATTCCCGCCTCCTTCGCAGTCTGCTCTGAAAGTGACTCCCCTCCTCGTACGGAGGCGGCGGTAGGGGCTGGTGGCTGCCTGCTGGTCGACCACCCCTGACCGCTTTCAACGTAAGGAGAGGAATCGTTTTCAGGATTCCGCGGCGGAATGAGCGACTGTCATGCATGTGATGTCCTTGCCCGAACGCTAATCACTGGTCCCATATCTTCTTTCTCGTGACTCTTTCTTTTCAGCTACAATAGCTTGGAGGTTACCAAATGCGGAGAATCGCCATTTATGGAGTGCTACTCTCGTTTGTCGCGGGCTTGAGTCTCGCCGGAACGGCGAGAGCTGCGGCAAAGACTTTTGTGGGGAGTATCAGCGATTCCATGTGCGGCGCGAAGCACATGATGCCGGGACAGAGTGACAAGGATTGTACCCTGGCGTGTGTAAAAGCCGGCTCCAAATATGTGCTTGCCGACGCCAGCGGAAAGGTCTATCAGCTCAGCGATCAGAAGAAACCTGAGCAATTTGCTGGACAGAAAGTGAAGGTCACTGGTTCGCTTAAGGGTGACACGATTAACGTCACCTCAATCGAACCGGCGAAGTAGCGGTGATGTCGCCTGTACGGGATCTCCGATGGCGGCAAAGAGCCGACTCTAAACAGACAATTGAGAGCATACTATGGATTCAGACAGCAAGGCCCCCGAGGCGGATGAATGGAAGGTCCGTCGGGTAGGAACGGTTACGTTCGCGATTTCAAAACCCAAGCGCAAAGCCCACAAATTACGCCAATCACGGCTTAAGAACCGGCGCCGGGCGCGCTGAGCGCCCCTGGGTCCAGCAGTTGCGGCAAGGTCGCCTACGAGGGCGGCCACGCGGCACCTTGCGGAGCCCTTACAACGCAATTCTCTCATACCTTTTCGCCGCCAGTTGGCAGTGACGGGCAGGGTGATTTGTCGCCATGTCGCGAAGAAGCAACGGAGCGGCGTCGTGTTACCAAAGAAAGTGAAACAGTTGATGGTTTGTCACCCTGAGTGCAGCGATGGGTCTCTGCAAGTGTTTCTGTCCGCAGACTGCCGGGGTAATTTCACTCCGCATTGAAGCCTCCGCCCGGTGTGTTTCATCTATTTGAGTGACGCGGCGCAGGGCGGCGAGGAATGTACGGAAAATCTCTTCAGCCCCGTGCAGTTGCGCGGTAGGTCGGTATGGTCCAGGTCTTGAGACATTGCGGGTATCCGTTCATCTTCCTCGTGGTGCTGGCAGAGAGCCTGGGGCTGCCGGTTCCCAGTTTCCCATTTATCCTGATTGGCGCCGCCCTGGCGGCGGAATTGCATTTCCGCCTGGCGGGTGTTGTGGCGCTTAGCGTGCTCTCCGCGCTCTCGGGAGACTCTGTTTGGTACCTTCTTGGAAAAGTTCGCGGCCGGTCGATTCTCCGGAAACTATGCTCCCTGTCCCTGAGTCCTGATTCCTGCGTGGGCCGCACGGAAGATTTCTTCGCCCGAAACGGTCTGAAGACGCTGCTGTTCGCCAAGTTCATACCCGGTTTGGCTACGGTCGCCTCCCCTCTGGCTGGGATGCTTAACACCTCTTACCCTCGCTTTGTGCTGTACGATCTGGGTGGGATTAGCCTCTGGGTAACGTCCGCCGTATTGTTAGGGCTAGGTTTTCGGGCACAGGTTCAGTGGTTGCTCGACTGGTTGGGGGCGCTCGGAAAGACCAGTGCCTTGATTGTGTCCGTCCTCCTGGCCGGGTGGTTTCTTTGGAAATGGTTTGAGCGCCGGCGATTCTTCCGGTTGCTCGAAAGGTCGCGCATTTCTCCGCAGGACTTGAAGCAACGGCTCGCGCAAGGCGAGAATCTGGTCATTGTCGATCTGCGGTCTGACCTCGCCTATCAGCAACAAAGCTCGTGGATTCCGGGCGCGATTCACATTCCTCCCGGCGAATTCCATCGTCGCATCGGCGAAATCCCGAAAGACCGCCCGGTGGTCATGTACTGTACTTGACCGAACGAGGCTACGAGCGCCAGGATGGCGCTTCTACTCAAGGGAAAAGGGTACAAGGTTATTTGGCCACTGCTTGGTGGTTTTGACGCTTGGCTGGAGCTTGGCTATCCCACGGAAGGCTTTCGAGCCAGCGAAGGGGTGGCGGATAATGCCCCGGACGCGGGCAGGTCGGCTCCGAAAGAGCAAGACAACTCTTGGGCTTGAAGTATAATCTATCTTATAGAAGCGACTGTTGCGGCGTACGGGTAAGCGGGAAGGGCTTTTCAGGGAAGGATCAACCTCCAATGACCAAAAAATCGGCTGGGGTGATATTGACGCTACTATTCGCAGGGCTATTCGCCCTCCTAGCTGCGGCTGCGGATCAGCCCTTGAGCCCCGACGACGTAACCCTGCTGCTCCTGGGAGGTTCTCCATCGCCAAAGATCGTCGCGCTCGTTAAACAACGAGGCGTCAGTTTTAAGATGAACCCGGATCTGGCAAAGAAGTTTCACGATGCCGGGGCCAGCGATGATCTGATCGATGCTCTGACCGAGGCAGGCAGGAAAGCGCAGGAAGCTCCTTCTAGTGTCGCAGCACCTGCGCCCGCCCCCGTCCCCCCACCGCATACCCAATCCGCCAATCCGCCTGCTGCGAACTCCAATCCTGCGGAGGTGGATAGAAAAGTCGCGGACACGTTGGGCAGCCTCGAGACCAAGCCGCCTGATAACGAGAGTAGGTCGTCTGACAATGCCCGTCCCTACGCTCCCCGATTCTCACTTGTGGCGTTGACGGGACAGAGGATCGACCTTGCTGACTACAAGGGCAAAGTAGTGATAGTTAATTTTTGGGCCTCTTGGTGCCCGTACTGCCGGAAATGGATTCCGTCGCTGGTTGAATTTCAAAGGGAATACTACGGGGACGGGTTGCGAGTTGTCGGCATTGCCGTAAGAGATCAGAAGAACGCAGTCCGAAGTTATGTCCAGCGTGAGAATGTGACCTATCCTGTTGCCATGGCTGAGTCTGATACCGGAAGACTTTTTGGGGGAATATCGGGTCTGCCCACCACCGTGCTCATCGGGCGGGACGGCCGTATTTACCGTAGATTTTCAGGATCGCCGTCGGACCCCAGCCGATTCGAGGAAAGGATCAAGAGGCTGTTAGCTCGTTCGGCTGGTAGCCCGGGGGCTGGCCAGCAAACTGTTGCCCAAGCCGCGTCCACAACCTCCCCGGCAGCGGATTCTCAGGAAACTGAGGGCGCTACTTCACCTCTGCCTGCGGCTGAGGTCTCCTCGGCAAGTTCTGCCCCTCCGGCTCCCGGACCTTCCCAGCAGGCGTCAGTCGCCGCTACACCCGCTCCCGGCTCCAAACCTGCGGACGTGAATCAGAAGGTGGCGGAGACGTTGACCAAACTTACCGCGCCTGAGGCCACGACTGCCAAGCCGGCAGCCTCCAAAGACACAAAGGATCTGACTGATCCCAGCCCCGACCAAATTCAGAAAATCATCCAGGAGTTCGCTGCCAAAGAGAAACTCTTCAGGGAGGCGCGCGACAACTACACCTACCACCAGATCAACAAGGTTGAAGAACTGGGACCCGACAACGAAATTGAGGGCGTTTACGAGCAGGAGTGGGACATCCTCTTTGACGATTCCGGCAAACGCATCGAGCGCGTCACCTATGCCCCGGCGGATACTCTGAAGAAAATCATTCTGACCGAAGAGGATCTTACATCTTTCCGCAACACCCAGCCCTTCGTTCTCACCACGGACGAACTGCCGGAGTACGAGATCAAGTACTTGGGACATGTAAAGGTCGATGAGATTACCGCTTACGTTTTTTCCATCCGTCCCAAAGAAATACAGAAAGGGCACCAGTACTTTCAGGGCGTCGTCTGGGTCGATGACCAGGATTTGCAAATCGTGAAGTCGGAAGGCAAGCCCGTGCCCGAATTACACACCAAGAAGGGCGAAAACCTGTTTCCGCGTTTTACCACCTACCGCGAGCAGATCGACGGGAAATATTGGTTTCCCACTTACACCATGGCCGATGACACACTCTATTTTTCCACCGGCGGCGTGCATATTAAAGAGGTTCTTCGTTACACGGACTACAAACAATTCAAGTCGAAAGTCCGCATCGTGAGCGCCACTCCGACGGATCAACCCAACGCGCCGGCGATCCCTGCGGCCCCTCATCAGTAGAGGGTTGTCTGCTCCGCGCCATAATGCTCACCACCCCTACCCCTCCCAAGAGAGGAGGGGAATTGATGCTCTGGCCCCCTCCTTTGTAAGGAGGGGGTAGGGGGTGGTAGTTTTGAGGAGCCCCCCTTTAACTCGGTGACGAATACGATTCCTCAAGACAAGTCGAACGGTTACGAGCAGATCGCGGAAACGTTCATGCGGGCTCGAAATCCGCGCATCGGGCCTGCGACGGTGCGGCAGTGGAGCAAAACTTTACCGCCCGGAACCGCGATCCTCGATCTGGGGTGCGGCCATGGATATCCGATCTCGCAAGCGCTCTCCGACGAAGGCTTCGTCATCTACGGTGTGGACGCCTCCGCGACGCTTATCGCTTCATTTCGCGAACGATTTCCCCAAGCTCGCACGGAATGCGCTGCGGTGGAGGAATCGGAATTCTTCTGCCGCACGTTTAACGGCATCGTCGCATGGGGTATGATGTTTTTGCTTCCGCCCGATGCCCAAACGACCGTCATCGGCAAGGTCGTGAGAGCACTGAATCCGGGTGGCAAGTTTCTGTTTACGTTTCCTCACGAGGCCGCCACGTGGTCCGACTCGTTGACCGGACGCATTTCGATTTCGCTGGGCGCGGAGCGGTACGAGCAGATTCTACGGGCTCACGGCTTAGTCGTGGTTGGCGAAACAGTCGACGAAGGTGAGAATTATTACTATTTCGCTTCGAAGCCCGACCTCCCGCCCAAGTAGCACAGGTACGGTTGCCTGTACTGCTTCTGCATGCGGGAATCCAGCCTGTTGCACCACATGACGCTGTCGTTGGGAGGGCCAAACAACATGGAACAGCGGGTGACTCTCATTACGCTTGGTGTGGCGGATTTGAATCGCAGCAGGGACTTCTATGAACGGCTCGGATGGCGGCGGTCCATGGCGAAGGCCGAAGGCATCGTATTCTTCCAGCTTGGAGGAATGGCTTTCTCGTTGTATCCCCGAGACAAGCTCGCAGAGGATGCAAACGTTGCCTCTGAAGGCCGCGGTTTCAGCGGAATGACGCTCGCCTATAACACCCGCACACGCGAAGAAGTTGATTCAGTTCTCCTACAGGCGGCGGCGGCAGGCGCCGAAATTCTCAAGCCTGCCAAGGAGGCTTTCTGGGGCGGCTATTCCGGCTACTTCGCCGATCCGGACGGATTTCTGTGGGAAATCGCCTGGAATCCCTCCTTCCAAATTGCAGAGGACGGAAGCGTTCGAATTCCCGACTAGCCCAACTAGCACAGGCACTCTTGCCTGTGGATCGTTATCTTTCAAGACAGCACAGGCAAGAGTGCCTGTGCTACTTGGTCAAATCGACTGTCGGGAGAAACTGCGGAGCACGGCGATGCCGGGTGGCCTGCTCGAAAGAATAGGCCGCCTTTATCAAAGTCGGCTCGCTGTAAGCTCTACCGAAGAATGAGATTCCGACCGGCAGGCCAAAGATAAAGCCGGCCGGCACTGTGATGTTCGGATAACCCGCCACGGCCGCGGGCGTCGAACTGCCGCCGGTGTCGTGGTCGCCGTCAACTAGGTCCGTCAGAAAGGCCGGTCCCCCAGTGGGCGCCACCAGCGCATCCAATTGAAACTTCTCCATGACCGCATCGATTCCTTCCTTGCGAGTGAGCCGATGATCCTTCTCGAGTGCGTCCAGGTACGCCTTTTCCGTCAGCGGTCCCTTGGCCTGCGCTTTGATGAATGTGTCCTGTCCGAAGTAAGGCATCTCCTTCTCGCGATTGTGCTCGTTGAACTCGATGATCTCCTCCAAGCTGTGCACGGGTGCGCCGGGGCCCAGTGCCGCGAGGTAAGAGTTCAGGTCTGCCTTGAGTTCGTACAGGAGTACTTGGAATTCGGAGTTTCCGACCTGCTCCATGGATTCGATGTCGGCCGGATCCACAATCACCGCACCCTGGCGTTTCATCTCGTCGATGGCTTGGTTCATCAATGCGTCCACTGCATCGCTTATGCCGAACGATTTGCGCACCACGCCGATCCGCGAACCGCGCAGCCCTTGCGGATCGAGGAATCTGGTGTAATCCATTAGCGCCTTCGCCTGGCTTGACCCTGTGGCCGGATCGTCGGCGTCGACTCCAGTTAGTGCGCCGAGCAAAATCGCCGCATCGGCCACCGTTCGAGCCATGGGCCCGGCCGTGTCCTGGCTATGCGCGATGGGAACGATCCCGGCGCGGCTGACCAGGCCGACGGTGGGTTTGATCCCGACAATCCCGTTGGCGTTTGCGGGGCAGACGATGGAACCATCGGTCTCAGTGCCGATAGCGAGCGCGCAGAAGTTTGCAGAAACGGCGGCGCCCGAACCGGAACTCGAGCCGCAAGGATTGCGGTCGAGCGCATAGGGATTGCGGGTCAGTCCGCCGCGTCCGCTCCAGCCGCTGGTCGAACGATTCGACCGGATATTGGCCCATTCGCTCAGGTTGGTTTTTCCCAAAATGACGGCGCCGGCTTCGCGAAGCTTCTTCGCCACGAAAGAATCTCTTGGCGCCCGTGCTCCCACCAGAGCGAGTGAGCCGGCCGTGGTCATCATTCGGTCGCGGGTGGCAATGTTGTCTTTGATGAGCACCGGAATCCCGTGCAGCGGGCCGCGCGGGCCACGAGCTTTGCGTTCCCTGTCGAGCTCCTCGGCGATGTCGAGCGCATCGGGGTTGGTTTCAATAATGGAGTTTACTCCAGGCCCGTGCTTATCCGCATCTTCGATGCGCCCCAGGTATTTCTCCGCAATGGAACGCGCCGTGAGCCGGCCCGATTGCATCGCCTGCTGAAGCCCCGCAACCGTGATTTCATCCAAGTCGAATGCCTTTAAGCGTGCCTGCATTTCCGGGGGTGCGGAGGCCGCGGCCCCGGCAACCAGGGGCAGGGAAGGCAGAGCCGTTGCCACGCCGGCGAGCATTCCGGAAGTCAAGAAGCTTCGTCGATTTAGATTGGAGGTAGTCATTATTTTATTTGTTTGGTCCAATGTCTTGCACCCCACTCGGATATCAAACCTCAAACGCCTTCGCTGTCATCCGGAGGAGCCGTAGGCGGTCCTGAGCGAAGCGAAGGAAGGATCTCCGCAGTTCAGTGTAACTACAGCTGCCGAGATTCTTCGCTTCGCTCAGAATGACAGCGTGTTCTCCCGCAACATGTTAGGTCGGCGTTCCCTTGCTGACCTGAAGGTCAGCGCTGCGGCCCGAGTCTCTGATGGCCTCAATCAGTCCCTTAAGATCCTCGACCTTGGTGCTTGGATTCATAAGCGTGGTTCGGAGATAGATTTTGTTCCGCAGAACCGTCTGCACCAGGAAATACCTTCCCGAAGCCACCACTCGTTGGCGCACTTCTGACTGATGCTCATCGAGCCTTTCCGGCGCGTTCCCGGCGTTTCTGATGCGCGGCGGGACATGGCGAAAACAGAGAATGTTGCTTTCGGGCTCCGCGGCCAGTTCGAAGTCGGGTTGGGTTTTTAGCAGGGCTGCGAATTCGCGCGCCAAGTCAAACGTCTTGGCTACAAGCCCACCGACGGCCTTGGCGCCGTGGACGCGCAGAGCCAGCCAGAGCTTTATTCCCATGGTTCTCTTTGTGCACTCGAGGGTTCGAAGCGCGAGATCGAAATCCGCTTCCTCGGGACGCCGGGCGAAGAGATAGCTGGCCTCTTGCGAGAAGGCTTCATAGTTGAATCGCCGCTGGGGGAAGAGCACGGCGGTGACCAGGCTGGGAATGAAAAGCATTTTGTGCATGTCCCACACCAGCGAGGATGCCAGCTCGATACCGTCCGTAAGGCTACGATACTTTTCTGAAAAAAGAGCCGAGGCGCCGTGCGAGCCGTCGATGTGGAACCACACGGCTTTTTCCCGGCAGAACTCTCCTATCTCGCGCAAGGGATCGAAGCACCCGGTCGCCGTCGTGCCGGCGCTGCCTACGACGGCAACCACCTTCTTCCCTTGTTGCACAGTCTGCCGGTACAGGCGGTCGAGTGCCGAAACATCGAGCCGGAAGCAATTGTCGGCGGGAATCGTGACAATCGACTCCTCGCCCAGCCCGAGGACACCCGCCGTGCGGGCCACAGAGTAGTGTGCTTGGTCGGAAACCAGAAGAGCCAGCGGCGGTCCGGCGCGGAGTCCCTGGCGCCACGCCGCGCCTTGCGTGGCGTGGTTACGCGCTGCCAGCAGCGCCGTCAGATTCCCGAGCGATCCGCCGGAGGTCAGGACGCCATCGGCATCGTGGGACCAACCGACCGATGCGCAAAGCCAGCGTATGACTTGTCGCTCGATCTGCGTCCCCGCCTGCGCCATTTCGTGGATGGCGGCGCTATTGTTCAACAGACTCGAGATCAAGTCAGCCAGCGCGGCCACGGGCAAGACGGCGGGAAGCTGATGGCCCATGTAACCAGGATGGTGCAGGTGAATGCTCTGTCCGACGATCTGCGCCAGGCAGCGCGCGATCTCAGCCTCAGGGTCATCGGCGGAGTGCAGCGGAAGTGGGCC
>Ga0209517_10003558_pt1 | contig 21045 bp, 21 predicted proteins | sample PeaSoiMetSII2010_FD_187695 | JGI IMG/M metagenome (GOLD analysis project Ga0209517, IMG submission 187695) | Peat soil microbial communities from Weissenstadt, Germany - SII-2010 (SPAdes) (version 2) | ecosystem: Environmental > Terrestrial > Soil > Wetlands > Peat | place: Germany...
TAGTCGGTGGTGGCGATCGAGCCGGTCGGCGCGAGCGCCTGCATCCGCGCCGCGAGGCTGGTCGAATGGCCGATCGGCGTGTATTCGACGTGCGCGTCGGCAGTGCGGATCGAGCGCACCACAACCTCGCCGGTGTTGACGCCGACCCGCGCCTCGATCGGCAGGTTGCCGGTCTCGCGCAGCCGGGCCGAGTAGCGGCGCATCTCCTCCTGGAGTCTGAGCGCGGCGTAGAGCGCGCGCTGCGGATGGTCCTCGTGGGCGGCCGGAGCGCCGAACAGAGCGAAAATCCCGTCGCCGGTGGACTGCACGATGTAACCGTCGTAGCGATGGACCGCGTCGATCATCAGCGTGAGCGCCGGATCGACGATCGCGCGCGCTTCCTCAGGGTCGAGATCCTCGATCAGGTCCATCGAGCCTTTGATGTCGGCGAACAGGGCCGTCACGGTTTTGCGTTCGCCTTCGGGAGGCTCGGCGGCGGCGGTCTGCACCCTCACCCGGCCGTCCTGCGCTTCGCTCCGGACGGTCGGCCTCTCCCGGCTTGCGCCGGGCGACTCTGTCGCCGGCGCGGGAGAGGCAAAACTGCCGGGCGACTGCGCCGCAGGCGCGGGAGAGGCGAGGTTTGCGGGCGACTCTGTCGCCGGCGCTGGAGAGGCGGCGCTCTCCGATCGGGAGGCAGAAGTCGTTGGCGCTAGTGGTGCGGCGCATTCGGCGCAGAACTTGTGCGCGGGCGGATTCTCGAAGCCGCAGGCGGGACAGACTCGCGCGAGCGGCGCCGCGCATTCACCGCAGAACTTGGCGTTCGCCGCGTTGTCGAAACCGCATCGCGCGCATCGCATCGGAATCTTAACTACCACGGCGGGGAAGCCCATCACAAAAGCCTGAACCCGCACCGACGGCCGCGGCCAGGGTCACTTCCCTTTCTGGCGCAGGTAGTGGCGATGGGCTTTGGCGCGATTGCCGCAGGCCTGCATCGAGCACCAGCGGCGCGTGCCGTTCTTGCTGTCGTCGAAAAAGAGCCACAGGCACTTGCCGTTGGCGCATTCGCGAAGCCGCGCGCTATCGGGGCCGACCAGGATATCGGCGGCGGACCAGAGCACCGGCGCGAGTATTCCGGCCGCCGTGGGTCTCACCTCGACCTTCCATCCGAAGCCCTTGCCGAAGCTCTTGTCGGCGCGATCGAGGCTCGCGCGCGGCGCCGCCTCGCGGAGCGCGCCATTCAGCCGCAGCAGATCTTCGCTCGCGGGAGCCGACTTCGCCGCGGCCGAATGGAGCAGCCGGTAAAGCGTTTCGCGAATTTCGATCGTCTCGCTGAACACTCTCGCGGCGTCAGCGGGATGCGCGTCGAACCACTTGCGGAGCTCGGCGACGGCCCGCGCGGGTAGCGCCTTGGCCGAGGCCAGCCAGGCCAGAACGTCGTGGCAGCTATGGAGACTGTCGGCCGGCGTGCTGCCGCGCCAGGCGACGGTATTGGCCAGGTCGAGGCTCAAGTCGTGACGCGGGACGACGACCATATCTTGCAGATTCAGATCGCGCAGATTGCGCGCAGTTCGCGGCTTGGCAGCATTCGACATGGCTCTCTCTATTCTAACCGGCTTGGCGGTTGACAGCTATCGTGCTTCGGTCTATATCTAACCATCATACAGGTTAGAGAACATTCCAGAGGTCAGACCCGGGAGCGCGATTGTGCTCCCCGAAACGGAGGAACGGCGATGATCAGTCATGTTTCGATTGGCGTGCGGGATCTCGGCAAGGCCGGCCGCTTCTACGATGCGGCGCTGGCGCCGCTCGGCTACAAGCGGCTCTACGATAGCGCCGAGGCGCTCGGCTATGGCGCGGATAGCCCTGAATTGTGGGTGATGCGCGTGCAACGGCCGGTGCCGGCGGACGACGCCTCAGGATTGCATCTGTGCTTCGACGCGGCGAATCGCGCCGGCGTCGACCGCTTCCATGCGGCGGCGGTAAAGTCGGGCGGACGCGACAACGGCAAGCCGGGCCTGCGCAAGGACTACGGCGACAACTACTATGCGGCGTTCATCGCCGATCCGGACGGCTATCGCCTCGAAGCGTACTGCGGCCGTCAGGAGTAGAAGCGCCGAAGAGCTTGCCAGCGTGAGGAAAAAAGCGGGCTGGGCGCGGACGGTATCTTCGGCCAGCCGTCCGCGCCCGAATCAACCTGCCACCGATCGGCGCAAACCGCGCCCGGGAGGAATCATGAATCTGGAAGGTGGATGCGCGTGCAGAGCTATCCGATACAAATTGACCGCCAGTCCGCTGATCGTTCACGCCTGTCACTGCCGGGACTGTCAGCGTCTGACCGGCAGCGCGTTCGTGATCAACATCTGGATCGAGAAGAAGTTTGTTGAAGCCAGCGCCGTCCCGAAGTCATTCAGGCTGGCCGGAGGCAGCGGGAATCATCACGACGTATTCTTCTGCGACACCTGCGGGACCTACCTGTGGAGCCGTTATCACGGTGCGCCCGGCGATGCCTTATTCGTTCGCGCCGGGACGCTCGATAATCCGGACGCGGTCAGGCCCGACGTCCACATCTTTACGAAGAGCAAGCAGCCGTGGCTGAATCTCCCGGAAGATGCGCCGGCGTTCGATTCGTTCTACTCGATCGACAAAATCTGGCCGGCCGAGAGCAAGCAACGGATAGGCCGGAAGAGCTCCGGGTAGAGCTGATTCGGTCCGCGGGGGCGATCATGCGCCACTCGGCCATGCCCGGCCGAGCTTGTTTTTGTGTCATGCCCGATTAGAATCGTAGCGCCTGACTGCGTGGGGGGAGGGGATCGAGCATGATGACGACCAGTCCAAAAGCGATGCGCGTTGCCGCCGTAACAGCGATGCTGTGCGCGGTCATTCTGAACGGCTGCGGCAGCGCTCCGCGGAAAGCCGCCGACGCTTACACCGGCGACCTGAAGCTGCGCGGCTACCAGACGATCTATACGATGCTCTCGCATGGAGACCAGGTCGATCGGCCGATCGACGACTTTCTCAAGGACATCCCGCTGGCTCCGGATGTCACGAGGGACTGGTTCAAGGGCGTGCTCCAGGAGACCCAATACGAGTTGGGCGAGCCCAAAATGGAGGGCGATGACAAGGCGATCGTGCCGATCAAGGTGACGGCGCCGGATCTTGCGCTATGGGAGCGGACGATCGACGCCGGGGTCGGCGTCGGGGGCGTCGCGGACGCCGACGCGCAGAAATCGCTCACCGAACACAGCTATGCCAAAATCACCTATGATGACGCGCTGGTGATGGTGAAGGAGGGCGGCGACTGGAAAGTGCTGGTGGACTATCCGACCCGCGACAAGATCAGAAAGATGCACAAGGACGCGGTCGAGCTTTATCACAAGCACGACTACGACAAGGCGATCGCGGCGTACCAGGATCTGCTCGCGGTATGCGACAAGGACGAAGCGACCGGAATTCCGGGGCTCAAGTTCCTCTATGCCAACGAGCTCAAGGACATCCAGAACGCGAAGGCCCAAATCGCCGAGGCGCAGGCCTACATCCCCAAGCTGGCGCTGAGCGATGTCGATATGAAGATGGCCGCCTCGCGGGTGCCCGGGATTTTCGGCAAGGTTGCCAACACCGGCGACAAGGCGATCGACGAAGTCCTGATGACGGTCACCTATTACGAGGGCAAGGGCAAAAAAAAGAAGGCCGTCTACACCGAAGATCACGACGTGGTGGTTACGCCGCTCGAGTTCACGAATTTCTCGCGCCCTGTGCTGCCGCTGGTTCCGGGCGAGACCCGCGACTTCGGCTTCAAGCTCAGCGCGCCGCCGGAGATTCAGCAGAAGGCGAATCCCGATCTGACCGTGACGTCGATCGTGTTCACCCAATCCTCCGCGCCGCTGCCGAAGCCGCCGGCGCCGACTCCACTACCGGCGGCGTCGCCCGCAGCCGGCGGGCCCGCGCCAGCCGCGGGGGCAGCCGCGCCGCCTCCGCCGGCAATGCCGCCCCCGCCGGCGATGCCGCCCCCGCCGGCAATGCCGCCTCCGCCGCCGATGCCGCATTAGGCGCCGGGCCGGTTCGTCAGATGGCGCGGGCTTCGGCTCTGTGATTTCGCGCCCCGCGCGAAATCACAGACCCTAAGCCGATAAGCCTGCGCGTTACGCGCACGGATAGCACTTGCGATCGAAGTTCACTATCACCATCGCGATACCCACCTACAATCGCGCATCGACGCTGCGCGCGACGCTCGAGAGCGTCGCGGCGCTCGACTTGGGCGGAGAGATCGACGCCGAGTGCATTGTGGTCGACAACAATTCGAGCGACGACACGGCTCAAGTCGTCGAACGGGTTGCGGAAGGCGCGCCGGTTCCGATCCGGCGCGTGCTGGAGACCCGACAGGGATCGAGCTTCGCCCGCAATCGCGCGATCGACGAAGCGCGCGGCGCTTTCCTGTTCTTCCTCGACGATGACGTGATCGTCGAGCGCGCCTGGGCGCGCGAACTTCTGGCTGAGCTCGAGCGGCGCACGCTCGACGTGGCCTGCGGAGCGGTGCTGCCGCGATGGAGCAGGCCGCCGCCGCCGTGGCTCGGTCCGCGTCTTTACGCGAAACTGTCAATCCATGACGAACGGGCGCTCGAAGCCTCGTCGGGCGGCGAGATGGAGGCGCTGGAATATTACTTCAGCGCCAACGTCGGCTTTCGGCGCGATGCGTTCGAGCGGTTCGGGCGCTTTCGCGAGGATCTTGGAGTACTGGGTGGAAATCCGGTTGGCGGAGAGGAGACCGAGCTGTTCGCACGCATCATCGAGCGCGGCGGCGCGGTCGGGTTCGCGCCGCGCGCCCGCGTGTATCATCTGATCGCAGCCGAGCGGATGAATCCCGCCTATTTGCGGCGCAAGAGTTTCACCTACGGCGTCGGCAGCGCATACACGGGCGGGCGCACGCACAATCATCTCGACAAGCTGCTCAAGAACGCGTGGCGGATGGCGCGAGCGGCCGCGCGCGGCGATCGCGAGGGCGTGATCTACCATCAGATGGAGTGCATGAATTTTCTCGGCTACTGGCGCGCCCGCCTGTCGCGGCGCTAGCGCAGGCCGTTCAGTTCAGTCCCGGTCAGATTTCCGTTGACATTGGCGGTTTCAACTCCGAATCCGACCACTGGCACTGGCACTTGGCTCGTACTCGTACCCGGGGGGATTAGTAATCCGTGCAGCTTGAGTGAATATGTTCCGTTGAGGCTCGCGTTGGTGAAGGCCCAAGGAGTGGCTGTGGGAACAGGCGATGTGGCATCAGTGCTTGCGCCGTGGCCGCCACTGCCAGGTCCGTGACCGTGCGCCCACACCGCAGGGTCCAAGGCAAATGCAAACGCGCCCGCGAACAGTGCCCCGTCAGGTGCGTCAAAACGGAAATTCCGATAAATAAGAGCTATGGCCGAGAAAAACCCGTGGCCGAGATGGCGGCGGTGGGCGGCAGTTCTCGGATGCCGCCGAGCTTCAGGTCTCGCGAATGGCGGGCGCATGCGAATTTCGAGGACGAGCGCGCGCCCGGGATCACTGGTTGCTCTGTTTATCGCGCTCGTGCCGGTCTGCGTGATGCTGATCGGGTCCACACTGCACGCGACCGATAATACGATAACCGTCAACAACACCACCGACCCAGCAGGTACCTCCGGTAACGGGTTCTGCACCCTGCGCGAGGCGATCAACAACGCCAACGCTAAATCCGACACCAGCGGCGGCGACTGCGCCGCGGGCACCGGCAACGACGCAATCGTTTTCAGCGTGAGCGGCACGATCCCGTTGGGGAGCGGCTTGCCCGCAATTCAGAACAGTCTGACTATTGATGGCAGCGGGCAAACTGTGACGATTGATGGGGGCAGTCTTTGTGGCGTATTCGTCGTAAACTCCACCGCTGCCGTCGAGTTAGCGAACCTGACCATTGCTCACGGCAATGCCCAATACGGCGGCGGGGTCGAGAACAGCGACGGCACGCTGACCGTTACCAACGTTACTTTCAACGCGAACTCGGCACAGTGGGGCGGCGCCATCTTCAATGATATCTTCGGCACCTTGACCGTCACCGGAAGTACCTTCTCCGGCAACCAGGCACAGTCCAGCGCCGGGGCTATCTATAACGCCGGCAGTTCCGGCACGCAGACAATCACCAATAGCACCTTCACCGGCAACTGGGCGCAGGATGATGGCGGGGCCATTTTTGGTGATGTCTTCAGCATACTGACAGTGACCAACGCCACCTTCTCCGGTAACGCGGCGGTTCAGGGCGGCAACATCTTTAGCAATACCGGCCCTCCACACGGCGGGTCACTGGCAGTCACCAACAGCATATTGGCCAGCGGGAGCCATAACTGCTCCGGAACAGTTACGGATGGCGGCTACAACATCTCAGATGATGCTACCTGTGATTTCAGCGGCACGAGCGTAAACCGCACCCATCCGCTGCTCGACCCCGCCGGGCTGCAGAACAACGGCGGGCCTACCGAGACGATCGCGCTTTGTTCGGGCAGCCCGGCGATCGCTGCGGTTCCGCAGGCCCACTGCCCGGACGGCGACCAGCGCGGCGACCCGCGGCCTTCTCCAGGACAGACCGCCTGTGACATTGGTGCATTCGAAGGGTCTATAGCCTGTCCAACCCCGACCGCCACCCGAACACCGACGGCTACGCCGACCAGGACGCCAACCCCGACTCCAACGCTGACGCCCACCGCGACGCCGTCGCCGACGGGGCAGATTTCTCTCACACCGCAGACGGTCAATTTCGGCAAGGTCAAGGTGAAAACCAGCGCCAGGAAGACGATCCAGGTCAAGAACTCAGCCAAGGGGGTGCTGGATGTGACCGTGGAAAACAATCTTACGCCGCCGTTTGGGGAGAGGGGATCGGGCAGCTTCCGGCTCCACAAGGGCAAATCGCACAGCGTAGTGGTGACGTTCAAGCCATCGGCGACCGGTGGGACGGCGCCGCAGACGCTTTTGGTCCATAGCAACGACCCGAAGCATAACAATCTCAACGTGCTGGTGGTCGGCGCCGGGAAAGAGTAATTCGGCTTCAGACTAGCGCAGCCCGTTCAGATCTGTTGCTTGGTGTTGCGCCAGTCGGCCAGGAAGCGATCGAGGCCCAAATCCGTCAGCGGATGATGCAGCATCTGCTTGATGATCGCGAACGGTATCGTCGCCACGTGCGCGCCCACTTCCGCCGCGCGCATCAGATGGGTCAGCGAACGCACCGAGGCGACCAGCACTTGAGCCGGATAGTCGTAGTTCCCGAGGATATCGACCAGGCTCTCGGCGACCATCATGCCGTCCTCGCCGATGTCATCCAACCGTCCCACGAAGGGCGACAGGTAGGTAGCGCCGCACTTGGCCGCGGCGAGTCCCTGCAGCGGCGTGAAGATCAGGGTTACGTTGACCTTGATTCCGCGCCGCGACAGAGCGCGCGTCGCCTTCAATCCTTCGACGATCAGCGGACACTTCACCACGATATTGGGATGGATGCGGGCGAGCTTCTCGCCCTCCTTGATCATCGCTTCGGCTTCGGTGGCCACCACCTCGGCGCTGATCGGTCCGTCGACGAGCGAACAGATCTCGCGCAGCACTTCCTCATATTGGCGGCCGCTTTTGGCGATCAGGCTCGGATTGGTCGTGACTCCGTCGACCAGACCCCAACTGGCCGCTTCCTTTATTTCCTTGACGTCGGCGGTATCGATGAAGAATTTCATCGCGGTGCTACTCCTTTTTGACCGGCGGCGGCCTCAGCAAATCGGCGCGCGCCAGTGCCACCCGATAGGGCGACTTCAGGCCGGCCAGCAGTTCCGAGATCGACGCGTTGAGCTTCGGATGCATCAGGGACGGCGCCAGCTCGCTCATCGGCGCCAGCACGAAGCGCCGTTCCTGCATCCGCGGATGCGGAATCTGCAGCGCTCGCGTTTCGACTATCTCTTTGTCGAAGAACAGCAGATCGAGATCGATGATACGCGGCTTGTACTTGCCGCGCGCGGGCGGCTTGCGCCCCTTGCTCCGCTCGCGGCCCATCACGCGCTCGATCGCGAGCAACTTGCGGAGCAGCACTTCGGGAGCGAGCTCGGTCTCGAGTTCGACCACGCCGTTGAGGAACGCGCCCTTGAGGTCTCCGATCGGCTCGGTCTCGTAAATCGAGGATTGACGGACGAGCCGGCTCTCGGGCAACTCAGCCATCCGCTGAATCGCCGCCCGATAGTTCGCCCCGCGATCGCCCAGATTCGTTCCGATGCCGATGAAAGCCCTATGGGGCATCCCAACGGTTACAGCCGAAGCGCCTCCACCCGGTTCGCAGCCTCTCGGAGCCGTTCGCTTGGAACCGTCAACGAAAAGCGAACGAATCCCTCACCTGCCTTACCGAAGCCGGAACCCGGCGTGGTAAGAACTCCCGCCTCCCTGAGCAGCCGCTCGGTGAACGACACCGAGGTATATCCCCTGGGAACTTCCGCCCAGAGATAGAAGGTGGCCTTGGGACTCTCGCAAACGAGCCCCAGCTTCCGGAGCGCAGCGACCATCAGATCGCGCCGCGCCTTGTAAATCGCGCAGTACTCGTGAAGCTTCTCGTCGCCGCCTTCGAGCGCGGTGATCGCGGCCTCCTGAATCGCCTGAAAGGGGCCGGAATCCATGTTGGTCTTCACTCGGCCGAGCGCGCGGACCGCGTCGGCGTTGCCGACCGCGAATCCGATCCGCCATCCGGTCATCGAGCAGGTCTTCGACAGCGAATGGAACTCGATCGCGCACTCGCGCGCCTCGGGAATCTCCAGGATGCTCGGCGCGCGATAACCGTCGTACGCGATCTCCGAGTAGGCGAGGTCGTGCGCCAGGATGATCGAATTCTTCAGGCAAAACTGCACCGCGTGCTTGAAGAACGGCAAGTCCGCCGTCGCCGTAGTGGGATTGTTCGGGTAGTTGAGCCACAGCAACTTCGCCCGGCGCGCGACCTCGGACGGAATCGAGTCGAGGTCGGGAAGAAATCCGTTCTGTTTGCGCAGCGGGATGAAGTACGGCTCACCCGCGTTGAAGACGCATCCCGAGAAGTAGACCGGATATCCGGGGTCAGGGATCAGCACGATGTCTCCCGGATCGACCACGGCGGTCGCGAAGTTCGCGATCCCTTCCTTGGATCCCAGCAGCGCGCAGACCTCGCGGCGATAGTCCAGGGACACGTCGAAGCGTCGCTTGTACCATGCCGCCGCGCTAGCCCTGTAGCGCTCTATGCCCTCATAGTCGCTATAGCGATGGTTCTTGGCGTCACCTGCGGCTTTCCGCAGGCTTTCCACTATATGTGATGGGGTGGGAAGGTCAGGGTCGCCTATGCCAAGGCTGATTACGTCAACACCCTTTTCCTGGACTTCTTTCTTCAGGCGGTCGAGCTCAGCGAAGAGATAGGGAGGCAGAAGACCCAAGCGCGAAGCAGGCTTAATCTGCACCAGACTCCTCCCCGAGCATGTAATTAACACACTTCAGGACGATCGGAAATACTGGTCGGGAATTTTTCCGAATCAGAGGCCCAGCACGTCGCGCATCGTATAGAGTCCCGGCTTTTGCGCTTCGAGCCAGGCCGCCGCCCGCAAGGCGCCGCGCGCCAGCGATTCGCGGCTCTGCGCGCGATGGGTCAGCTCGAGCCGTTCGCCGGGTCCGCCGAAAATCACGGTATGATCGCCGACCGCGTCGCCGGCCCGGAGCGCCATCACGCCGATCTTGCCGGCCGGTCGCACGCCGGTGATTCCCTCGCGCCCGAATACCGGCGCGAACTCGTCGCCGCGCGCCGCTGCGATCGCTCTGCCCAGCGCCAACGCGGTCCCGCTGGGCGCGTCTACCTTGGTGCGATGATGGATCTCGATCACCTCAGCGTCGAAGTCCTTGAGGATCGCGGCCACCTCGCCCACGATCTTCGTCAGCACGTTGACGCCGATACTCATGTTGGGCGCGATTATCGTGCGCGTGCGCGCCGCCAGTTGCCGCGCCCGAGCTTCCATCGCGGGGGTGAAGCCGGTCGAGCCGATCACGATCGCGGCGCCTTTATCCGCCGCGATTTCGAGATGCTCGAGCGACGCTGCCGCGGTGGTGAAATCGACGGTGACGGTATCGGGGCGGGCAATCGCGGCGTAGTCGTCCGTGATCGCGATACCCAATTGGCCGGCGCCGGCGGCTTCGCCCGCGTCGCGGCCGACCGACGGCGTCCCACGCGCCTCGATCGCGCCGGCCAGCTTGTGAGCCGGGTCGGCTGCGATAAGCGCGATCAGCATCCGGCCCATCCGGCCTGCCGCGCCGGCGACGATGAGATTAGCCATCGCGGAGATTAACCATCGACAAGATTAGCCCACCGCGCCGTCGCGTGCTGAGCCGCGCGCGGAGCGCTGAGGCTACGCGCTCGCGGCAGGGGCGGCGTCGGCGGGCGCTGCCGGCGGCGGCGCAGCTTCTTCGGCCTTCTTGCCGTGCGCGGCATTCCAATGCTCTTCGCACAGGCTGCCGCGGAAACGGCGCTTGTGGCACTTCTCGAAGGTGCAGCTCTTGTAGCGCGGCTTGGGCATCTCGCCCAGTTTCCAGAGCCGATAATGCTTGCGGCAGTAGAGCCTGGCGAAAGCCTCGCGCGTGCAATCCTTGGCCTTGCAGTTTCCTTTATTCGGCATTGGGTCCCTTCCAGAAAATCGCGAGCGGCGCTCGATAGTAAAGCCCCTCCGCGGCGACTTTCGACCATAGCGTTTGCCGCGCGGTCTTCATAGAGCCGCCCGGGCGATCGGGTTAGTATTCTGCTGCATGAGATACCCTCACCCGCGCTCGCGATGCTCGCGCGACCCTTCGACTCCGCTCAGGGCAAGCCTCACTTCCCTGGTCCGGGAGAGGTGCAGAGAAGGCAGGCTTGCGGCAGGGGTAATCGCGATCGCGATCCTCACCGGTGCGCCCGCGAGCGGGCAGGTGAAGCCCGGCGACGTGATCACCAAAGAGAGCGCCGCCCGGGTCCAGAGCCTTCTCAGCCCCGGCAATCTGCTCCTCGTGCAGCAGGGGATGCAGCTTGATATCGTGCCGGCCGACAAACTGATTTGGCCGCCGCCTTACACTGCGGCGACCGAGAAGTATCACGCCCAGGTGAAGCTCAATCCCGACGCGACGCTCGAGAACTACGTCGCCGGCCAGCCGTTCCCGCTGCTCGATCCGAACGATCCGCAGGTCGCGGCCAAAATCATGTGGAACTTCAGCTTCCGGCCGCTCTACACCGACGACGCCGACCTGCGCTTTCCGGAGGTCGCGAGCTACGGCCCGAGCTCCAGGGGCGAGCCGGCGGGCTTCTTCACCGTCGGCCATTTCGCCTTCTACAACAATATCGGCCGGATCGAGGTCTCGCCCGTGCCGACCGATTCCGACGGCGCGCGGAGCGGAATCCGCTACCGCTTCGGCTTCTATCCTTTTCTCGAACCGGCGTTGCTGCGCGGCTTCGGGATGGTGCGTTATCGGCATATCGATCCCAAAGTCGACGACAATACCTGGGTGTACAACCCAAGCTCGCGGCGGGTCAGGCGTGAATCGGTCGACGTCCTGACCGACGCGATCGGGATGATACCGGGGTTCTCGATTGGCGGAGGTGGGGACGCCGTGCCGCTGGTCTCGACCCTGGACCCGGATTCGTTCTTCGGATTTTCGGCCAAGGTCGAGGACTACAATTACAAATATCTGGGCGAGCGAAACATGCTCGCATCCGTGCACGCCAGAAGCTCGCCCGAGATCGCCTGTCCGTCCGACGGCGGCAGGACTATCTGTCCCGAGAACTGGGAGATGCGCCATCTGTACGTGGTCGAAGCGGACGCGAAACCGGGCAACAATTTCTCGATCCCGAAACGAATCCTGTACATCGACTCCGAAGGATGGCTGATTACGGCGTCGGACCAGTATGATCGCGCGGGCAAGCTCTGGAAGACGATCGTGGCCTTCAACACCTATCGCGACCGGCCGGTGCCCGACGCCAGAGTGGCGATTTATCCCTACAAACGGATTTTCCAGCTAGGATTAGTTGACGAGGACATCACCACCGGCACCAGCTCGGTCGCATACATGCCCGGACCTACGGCGCCCGATCGCGAATGCTGGTATAATGCTGGTATATAGACATGGGCGTGATGAGCAACGACTTCTTTGTGCCGCAGGCGATGGTCAGCGCGGGGCATTAGATGCGCCGGTGCGAAGGCTATCTCCCGCAGATCGCGTGCAATAGGCACTGTACCTGAAGGAGGTGACGTTCGATGATGAAAGGATACCTGTTGATATTGGCTGGACTCCTGATCGGCGCGAGCATCAGCCTGCCGCCCGCAATCTGGTTCGGCAATTTGGGTCGGGCGCCGCTCGGCTCGACCCTCGCGTTCGCGCAGGACGACTCGGACGCCCAGAACCAGGCCGAGCAGGCTCAGCAACAAGATGAGGATCAGGATCAGCAAGAGGGCAATCAACAGCAGCAGCAAGAGGAACAGCAACAGGAACAACAGCAGAACAACGAATACCAACAGAACCAGGAAGACCAGCGCCATCAGGAAGAGCAAGACCGGATCAAGAGCGAACAGCAGAACCCGGACAACTGAAGCGCCGCTTTCGTCAAGCGGACGGCAAGTCTCTCGCCGCGAGCACGCGCCAGAGCCTCTGTCTGAGCCCTGAAGCTGCGAGAGGGTTGGGTAAGGGAGATAGAAAAAAGAAATCCGTCTGTAGGTCTCTGACCCACACTCTCAATAATGGAGACCTTTGCATAACCGGCGAAAGGCGCGAGTCGGTGGGCGCGCTGCACGCGATAGATTCCTCGCCTCAGCGACTTACGCTCGGAATGACAACCATTTCTCATGCGTTTTCTCAACGTCATTCCGAGCAAAGCGAGGAATCTCATTCCACTGATCTGTGCACCCCTAGTCATGCGCCCTCCAATAATGGGCGAGGGCTCAGGCAGCTTCGGCCTTCTTACTCGGGGCACTCACGAGCTAGGGTTCTGGCGCGCGTGTGCGAGGAACGGGTCGGAATCTAAGTTTAGCTCCGACCTCCAAAACTTCCGGCCTGCGCATCTACGAAGCTTCGAAGTCTCAATCTGCGATGAGCTTGGGCTGGCCAGCGGGATCGAAAAGCGCTGGTGGCTAGTCTTCGCCGAAGAAGCGGCGGCGGGCTTCGTCGTTGCTTGGGGCTTCCGGGCCGATGGTTGCTACGTCCGGGATGCGGTCCGGATCCTGCGCGATTAGCGGCATTGCACGCGCGCGGCGGGCGTCGGCTTCGGAGCCGATCTCGAGAAAGAGTTCCGCCATCCAGCAATCGGTTCGATGCACCGCGCCGTAGTGGCGATCATGTTCGCCGGCGTAGGCATCGCACGCCCGGGGCCAGTCGTCATCGGCGATCAGGCAATCGCGCAGCACACGAACGTCGCGAGCGGTGAGTGAGAGCCCCTGACCCCAGGTCGGATCGCTGGTCGCGGCGGCGTCGCCCACCAGCACCACGCCGTCGCGATACGGATGCTCTACCCAGTTGTCAGCGCCCTCGAAGCTCGCGAGCGGCCCGGCGGCCGTCGCGCCGGCAAAGTACTCGCGGGGCAGGCCGACATTCAGAGCCGCCTCGATAAAGCGGGGGACGTCGGAGTCGCCCTGGATTCGCCGCGCGATAGTGTCCTGGTGGTATCCGAAATAGGCGCGGACCCGGCCACCTCCCTGCGGGAACACGAAAGCCGTATGGCCGCTGCCCGACATCATGGCGATATGGAAAGTGTCCTCGGGGAATGACATGCCGTCGAAGAGCAAGCCCGCGAGAAGCATCCGGGGCGCGTCGTGAGACTGCGTGAAGCCCGCCCATTTTCGCACCATCGAGGAGCGTCCGTCGGCGCCGACTACCAGCCGCGCGGCGATCCGTTCGACCGAACCGGCGTGCTCGATTTCCACGCTCGGCGGCGGTCCCGGCGTGACCGACGTCACTTTGACCCCGCGCCGGACTTCGGCGCCGGCCTGCGCCGCGGACGCGAGCAGCTTCTCCTGCATCGCCGGATGATAAAACGTGAGCCAGCCTGCTCGTTGCGGCGTGGTCTCGATCAGATCGCGATGCTGCACCACGTGCGTTCCCACGTAGTTGTCGGCCCATCGGAGTTCACGGCCGCCGAGCCCCTTCAGGAGTTCGTGGATCCCGAGCAGCTTGGCATCGGCTACGCCCCACGGCGCCATCGCTTCGCCGCGCACGCGATCGCGGAAGCGGGTTTCCCGCTCGAGCACCAGCACGCGCCCGCCGCGCTCAGCCATCGAGCGGGCAAGACTCGCGCCGCCCAGCCCGCCACCGACGGTTATGATGTCGTATTCAATCGCCGGCATGTTTGACTTAAACCTGGAATTTCCGCTTTGCCGCTCCGATTTCAACTCGCCTTGTAGACCAAACCTGCCTCCCTCGGCAAGGACAGTCGTGACCTGAATCTGCTCCGCGTTCCGCACCTTTCCAATCGCATCCAAACCAGCATGAACAGGGACTTTTCGACCTCTCCATCAAATTATCCCCTTCAGCTCTGGTTCAACCGTTCCCTTGCAAACCGCCCGGTCTCCTTGCGAGTCTGAATCAGGATTCAAAATGGAAATTCCGGCCAAATGAAGGAAGCGCCCCCATCGCCAATTGATGTTCAAGCCGCCGGCGGGTTCCGGCTCCGCGGCCTTCATGTTACGCGAGTCGAGGCCTTGAGCGATGTAGTGTTCGGGTTCGCGCTTACCCTGCTGGGCGTCTCGCTCGAAGTGCCCAAGACGTTCGATCAATTGCTTGAAACGATGCGCGAATTTCCGGTCTTCGCGATCTGTTTTGCGATCCTGATCAGGCTCTGGTACGACCACTACCGCTTTTTCCGGCGTTACGGTCTGCAGGACGCTCGCACCATCGTGCTAAATAGTCTGCTTTTGTTTCTCGTCATACTTTACGTTTACCCGCTCAAGTTCCTCTTCAGTCTGGTAGTCACTTTGTGGACTACCACCGGCGACCCGATGGCTCGTCTGCCGGATGGGAAACTGGTGCTGATGGTGAGATACGATCAGGCTGAATGGCTGACTTTCATCTTCGGACTCGCAATCGCGGCGGTTTACGGGGTCTTGGCACTTCTGTATGCGCACGCTCACCGGTTGCGCGAGGAGCTTCATCTGGACGCGCTCGAAGCCTTTGAGACGCGCGACCGAATCATCGGAAACCTGCTGTTGTGCGGCGTTGGCCTGATTGCGGCCGGCGGCGCGCTCGCCCTGGGCGGATACAGAGGCCGTTGGGCCGGCTGGGCATTCGCTCTGATTCCAGTGGTCACGATTGTTCATGCTTCGATCAGCAAGCGGCGCCGCGAGGAGCTGCAGGCGCTGGCGGCGGAATAACGATGCTGGCGTGAATGGAGTAGCGATGCAGGCTGACGCTGGAAAAGTTGCGCGTTGGCTAGAGCCGGAGTTGTAAGTTCGTTGAGTTATACGCCCTTGCAATTGCTGTCGCTTTGGTCGGAATCAGTTCAGCGCATTTCAGACTCAGAGCGCCACGGCGTATCTTTCCCCCCGTTGTCTGATCGCTCGCCCGCTTCCTGTTCCCTCTCCCGGAGGGAGAGGGAATCAGAGCACCTGAGCCCGATCGAGTAGAAAGTCGAGCAGAGGTATCGACTACCAACTCATGACCTTGGGAGTCCGTGCTCGTCGTAACCTACGATGTCTTCGGCCGAGCGAGTGTCCCGATCGGGCAGGGCAGCGCATCTCCTGCCGATCTCTATCAACTCCTCCTTGAGACCGAGCGACGAGGTGGGCTCGCGTTTTCGCGCGAGTCGTTCCCGCAGCGCGTTGATTACGGCGTCAGCGGCGTCTCTTATGCTGAGATTCATTTGGCTCTTCTCAAGCGAGCGCCCTCATTTTCGCGCAAGTGGCGCCAAGCGGCAAAGCGCCGGATGGTCCGGCCTTCCCGCTGGCGCGCGCCGCTTGTGAAAACTCCCTCAGGCACTGGCGATGCGTACGGCGCTGGGGAGCGCGAGCGGCTTCTCATCGAGCAGCAGTTCGATCGCGGTGTCTTCGCGAGCGCCGTCGTCGGGAGCCATCGGATCGTGCGGACGCAGCCGATGGTCCATCACCATCCTGGCCAGCAGCAGACGCTTGCCGTTGCCGGTCTTGGCGGCCTCCCAGGCCATGAGGACGGCGGTCGTGACGTTGTAGAGCGCGCTCGCCACCAGGCGCGTATGAGTCTCGTTATTCGATCCGACTTCAGAGGCGAACGAGATCGCACGAACGATCAACATGCCGAGCGGGCCGCGAAACTCGAGCGGGATTTCTTTCGCATCCGCGAGCTTCTCGTTGAGAGCATGGCCCAGAGCGACGTGCGCGTTCGATTTCGTGACCGCGCGCGCGACCACGTCGAGCGCGACGATATTGCTGGTACCCTCCCAGAGCACGCCGACGTGGGCGTCGCGGACCAGGCGCGCGTTGACCCAGTCCTCGATGTAACCGTTGCCGCCGCGCATCTCCATCGCGCCGGTGGCGACACGGATATTGTCGCGGCAGGCGCGGAACTTGTAGAGCGGGGTCAAAATCCGCAGCAGTTGCGCGGCGGCCTGGTCGCCGCCGTTCGCGGCGCCCATCACGTGCGCGGTGTATGCGTACATCGAGAGCGCCTGCTCGGCCGGGATCATGATCTTCATCAATTGCCGGCGCACCAGCGGCATCTCGATCAGCGCGCGGCCGAAGGCGACCCGATGGCGCGCGACCATCAGCGATTCGTTGAGGCATCGGCGCATCATCGCGGCGGCGCGCACGCCATGCGAAAGCCGCGACAGGTTGACTTGATCCATCATCTGCTTGAAGCCGTCGCGCAGCTCGCCGACGGGCCAGGCGAGCGCGCCTTCGAGCACGATCTCGCCGCTGGCCATCGAGCGCGTGCCGAGCTTGTCTTTCAGCCGCGCGATTCGGTAGCGATTGCGGCTGCCGTCGTCGAGCCGGCGCGGCATCGCGAACAGCCCCAGGCCGCGCGTGCCGGCCAGCGCGCCCTCGGGACGGGCGAGCAGCAGCGCCAAGTCGGCGTCGGCGTGCGAGCAGAACCACTTGTCGCCGTAGAGGCGCCATTCGCCCTGTTCGCGGCGAGCGACCGTTTCGAGCGCGCCGACGTCGGAGCCGCCGGCTTTCTCGGTCATGAACTGCGTGCCCTTCCACATCGTGCTCAAGTCCTGGGAGAGCAGGCGCGGAGCGAGCCGGCGCTTCAGCTCGTCGCTGCCGTATTTCATGATCACGAAGTTGGTGGTGTCCGAGACGCTCACCGGACACATCAGGCCGAACTCGGCCTGCACGAATAAATATTGAAAGGCGTATTTTGCGATCGGCGGTAGCGGCGCGGGCCATCCGAGCACACCCGGGCGATGGCTCATCGCGTGCATGCCGAGCTCGCCGAATGCGATCGCCTCCATCTCGCGGTAGGCCGGATGGTACTCGATCCAATCTTCGTCGCGCCCGAAGCGATCGCGCGGATGGAGCACCGGAGGATTGGCATCGGCGGTCGCGGCGAGCTCATCGAGCCTGCCGCCTGCGAGTTCGCCCAGGCGGTTCAGATGAGGTTCGAGATGCGCGCGCAGCGCCGGCTCCATGTAGAGCGCGATCAGGTCGCGGAACGATTCGTCGATCGAGTAGAAGTTCAGGCCGCGGCAATCCGGCGCGATATGATCGGAGCCGGTGCGCTTCGCGGCGGTCGCGGCGAGCTTGGGTCGGCTAATTGCCTCCACGCCTCAGCTTCCGACGCCGCTCCGAGGTCTGTCAAGCAGCGAGCTCAGCATGACCGTCACACTCGCACGGTCAGTTCCAAACCACCCGAAAAGGGCAGCGTCATGGTACGAAAGCGATTCGCCGGATCGGCGATGAAATCGAAATACTGCTCGTAGCCGTCGCGGAAGGCTTTGGTGTTGTCGCAAACCACGATCGAGCCGGGGCGCAGGTGCGGTGCGATCCGTTCGAGCGCCGGCCGCGCCATCTCCATCCAGATATCGATCAAAACGAAATCCACAGGACCGCCGGGATTTTTCAGCGTTTCACGCAAGTCACCTTCGCGAAGCTCGATGAATTTGGAAAGACCTGCTTTGGCGAAGTTGGCACGAGCGGCTTTCGCCTTGGCCGATTCGTATTCGGTGCCGATTACGACCGCCTTGCCTCCGTGTTCGCGCACCTCGTCGCGGGCGGCCGCCGCCAGGTAGAGAGTGGATACGCCGTATGATGTGCCGGCCTCGACGATTCGCCTGGCATTCAGCGCGCGGCAGAGCTGATAGCAGAACTCCGCCTTGTCGGGTTCGAGCGCAACGAGCTTGTCGCTCAGGTATTTCTTGACTGCGGCAGCCCGCGCGGCGGGTGCCGTCTTCCGGTGGAGCTCGGCGAAATATTTCTCCATCGCCTTGACTTGACCCTGGCTCTGCCGATGGAGACGGGCGAGCAGTCTCTCCAGTTTCGGGTCGTTGAGCACGCTTGCCATGACACACCTCAATGCTGGCGTTCTAGCGCGCGGCGGAGGAAAAGAGAAAGGGCGAGAACGATGCTGACACCGGAGCAGAGAGCGCAATTCGATCGAGTCGGCATCGTTCGCCTGCCGGGCGCGATCGCGCGGAGCGACGCCGAACAGATGTGCGATCGGGTCTGGGACGCTCTCCGGATGCGATATGGAATACGCCGCGACGCTCCCGATACCTGGGGGGCGAGGCGAATTGCCGGATTTCATGATCTGCCGAAATCCGTGGCTTTCGAGCAGATTGGCAGTCCGGCGGTGTGCGCCGCGCTCGATGACCTTCTAGGGTGTGGGAACTGGCAGCGGCCGGAGCGATGGGGGTCGCTGCTCGTCACGTTTCCGGACTCGCGCGACCGATGGGACGTTCCTCATCAGAGTTGGCATCTGGATTTCCCTGCGCCGCGCTCGCCGGAGCAGCTCTTTGCGGTGCGCATCTTCACGTGCCTGGCAAAATTGGCTCCCGGCGGCGGTGGCACTCTCTTTGTCGCAGGCTCGCACCGGCTGGTGCAGGATGCGGTTCGCAAAGCGGGGGTCGACCGGCTGCGCTCGGCTGATGCGCGCAAGGCCCTGATTCGCACTTGTCCGTGGGTGAAGGCGCTGTGCTCGTTCGATGAAACCGTCGACCGCGTGCAGCAGTTCATGAACCGCGGGGTCACGGCCGGCGAAGTAGAGGTCCGCGTGGTCGAGATGACCGGCGAGCCGGGCGATTGTCTCCTGGCGCATCCGCTGATGCTCCATGCGGGGGCGAAGAACTGCTCTCCACTTCCGCGTCTGGTGCTTTCGAGCACCGTCTGTCGCGCCGGGATGCCGCTCAGCGAAATCTATAGATAGAGCTGTGGCACGGGCGCGAGAACCGTGTGCCTCGTGCGCGGGTCGAGACGGTTCAGAACGGGTAGTTGATCCCCGAGAAGATCGTGCCGCCCTCGCCGCCTACGCCGACATCGACGTAGCCGACCACGAATGGTTCCGCGATCCCGCGCACGCCGATTCCGCCGACCGGATGCAGCTCGTCGGCGGGATTGTCGCGCATCGTATGGAAGACTTTTCCGGCTTCGATGAACGGCGCCAGCTCGACGATGCCGTGGGTGCCGAAGATGTCGCGCTCGTAGACCCGGCTGCGCAGCTCGAGGTTCGCGACCGACAGATTATTGTCCACGAAGCGTCCGGTGCCGTAGCCGCGCAGCGTTTCCTGATCGGTCAGCAGGCTGTCTTCGCCGCCCAGGCGTCCCATCGCCCAGAACGGAGTCTCGTTTCCGGCCGGCGTGTATTGAAGGAACACATGACTGGCCAGCGTGAAGCGGCGGCCGAAGCTGACGTAGCCGCGCGCTTCGCCGCCGAACTGCGCGTAGGACACCGAGCTCATGAAGCTGCGATCCGTGATGCCGAAGAAGCCGCGCAGCAGACCGCCTTTGCGCGGGATATCCTGCGAATCGCGCGTGTCCCAGGAGAGCATCAGCCGGTTCTTGATGTCAGTGCCGCCGTTGATCCCCTTGACGTTGGGATAGACCTTATCGGTCTGAGGCAGGTTCTCGATCGCGCCTTTCAGGATTCGCACGTAGCGGGGCTTTTCGACCAGCGACAACTGCAGTTGCTGCGTGAGGTTGAGCGTGATGGTCGCCAGGCCGTAGAGCTGCTCGGTGGTGAAGTTGCTCTGACCGCCGTGTTGCGTCTGGTTCCCGATTCCGAAGAACCGATCGGTCGGGTCGCGCTCGAAGAAGAAGCGCCCCTCGAACGACCACATTTCCGAATGCGTCCGGCCGGTCGAGTAAAACAGGTCCACGTGGCGGGCGATATTCTGAGCGGCGCCGGCGGTCGCGTACCATTGCGTGTCCTCGGAAGGGTACGCGAGATAGCGAAAGTTTCCTCCCGCTCCCATGATCGTGTTCACGGTCATGTCGGGCGCGATAATGTGGTCGATCTGATGATGATCGTCGTTGAACAGCAGCACCGGCAGCAGTCCGACGGTCGTGCCCTCATTCGGGTCGGTGGCGACCTCCGGAACCGGAATGAACTCGAACGGCCAGGTGCTCGGATCGGTGAGGCTGAACCCGGCCGGGGCGCTGGCCGGCATCGGGCCCGTGATGCCCGGATTTGAGCCGGAGGGCCCGGCAGACCCGGACGCGGGCTCATATGGGAATTACCAAATTATCCCTGAAGGGCTCAACGGCAAAGGGCAAGTAGTGGGCTTTGAATTGTCGACGACGCATCCCCTATCGGGGGCGCCAGCGCTGTATTGGCAGCCTTATGAAGCGTATGTGTATTCCAGTTCCAGCCACACCTTCACCAACTATGTTCCTGCGGTTCCGGGTGCCTTCGTTGGGCAAGCCAACGGCATCAACGACAAGGGGCAGATCGTTGGTATCTGTAACGCGGGGAGCGGCGATCAAGGCTACCTGCTGTCCGGGGGCACGTCCACGACCATCGACGTGCTGCCGACTGGCCCAATTCCTGTTCCGATCAACCCGTATAATGGCGATTATCCGACAGGCGCCACCACGGACCCATACGACATCAACAACAAGGGACAGATCGTCGGCTACTATTATGACCCTTCCAATCCCTCGATGGGCCAGCAGGGCTTCG
>Ga0209517_10003563_pt1 | contig 21019 bp, 24 predicted proteins | sample PeaSoiMetSII2010_FD_187695 | JGI IMG/M metagenome (GOLD analysis project Ga0209517, IMG submission 187695) | Peat soil microbial communities from Weissenstadt, Germany - SII-2010 (SPAdes) (version 2) | ecosystem: Environmental > Terrestrial > Soil > Wetlands > Peat | place: Germany...
CGATCGACTTCTTCCTTGGCGCCGCCGGAAGGCGTGACCCAATTGGCGTTCTGCGGCCAGAGTTTGGTCAGCAGCGCGAGCTTGTTGCGAGGCATGCCCTTGATCACATCCTTGACGAACGGATGCGAGCCGTAAAGGTCGGCCATGTCGATAAAGGAAATGCCGTGGTCCAGGCCGTGGCGCAGGAGGCGCACCGGGGCGCCAAGCTGCCTCCCGGCGTCGAGCCGGGCTTAGAAGCGGCGTGCACATGGGACTCGCCTGACTTTACCGTGCCGTTCGGCGCCTACATCGCGATCGTGGAGGTCGCGCGTGAGACCGGGCAGGTGCAGGTGCGCCGATTCATCGGGGTCGATGATGTGGGCAACGTCCTGTCGCCGCTCCTCCTTGAGGGGCAGCTGCACGGCGGCATCGCGCAGGGAGTCGCCGAGGCGCTGCGGGAAGAGGTCGTCTACGACGAGGCCGGGCAGTGCCTGACGTCCACGTTCATGGACTACGCCGTCCCAAGGGCGGCGGACATGCCGTCGTTTGAATTGAGTTACACCGTGACGCCCACCCCCGTGAACCCGCTGGGCGCGAAGGGGGTCGGAGAGGCCGGCACCGTGGGCGCGCCCGCCGCGGTGATGAGCGCGGTGTTCGACGCGCTGCGGCCGCTCGGGGTGCGCGCGCTCGACATGCCTGCGGGGCCGCAGCGAATATGGGCGGCGGTACGGCGCGCCGCGGGTAGGACTGTCAGAATCACGTTGAAAGTTGGTGAAGCAGCCGCGGCAGCAGTTCCGGCGGCCAAGCCTGCCGCCGTAAAAGATGAAGCAGCCGAGCGAGCGCTGGCGCATCCGGAAGTGAAGCGCTTTCAGGAACTGTTCCCGGAAAGCCATGTACGCGCAGTGCGCAACTTGAAGGAGAGCGAAACATGAAGATGCCTGGAAACATGCAGAATATGATGCAGCAGGCCCAAAAGATGCAGCAGAAGATGCAAGAGGAGGTCGCGCTGATCCGCGTGGAAGCTACCGCCGGCGGCGGGATGGTGACGGTGAACATGGATGGCCACAAGAACGTCACCGGCGTAAAGATCGATCCGGAAGTGGCGGGCGACGTCGAGATGCTGCAGGACCTGGTGATGGCGGCGTGCAATGAAGCGACCAAGAAAGTCGACGAAGAGACGCAGAAGAAGATGAGCGGCATGCTGGGCGGACTTGGTCTGCCTCCCGGTCTCCTTTAACCGCTCCATGACTGTCGCGGCTCGGAAAACTTCTCATGCCTGATTTTGCCGCGCCCCTGCAGCGTTTAATTGACGAGTTCCGCCGCTTGCCGGGGATCGGGCAGAAATCCGCGCAACGGCTCGCGTTTTATGTGCTGCGCTCGCCGCGCGATCAGGCGGCCGCACTGGCGGCGGCGCTCACCGACGTCAAAGACAACCTGGGCATTTGCGTCGAATGCAACAACATCAGCGATGCCGAGCTGTGCCCTTATTGCCGGGATCCTAATCGCGATCATTCACAGATCTGCATCGTCGAAGAACCCCATAGTATTCTTCCGGTTGAGACTACGCGATCGTTCCACGGCGTGTATCATGTGCTGCACGGTGCGATTTCTCCGCTGCGCGGCATCGGGCCGGAGCAGTTGAAGATCAAGGGCCTGCTGGACCGGATCGCCAAGGAAGACGTGAAAGAGATCATCCTGGCGAACAATCCCACGGTGGAAGGCGAGGCGACCGCGGTCTATCTGTCGCGATTGCTCAAGCCGCTGGGTATCAAGGTGACGCGGATCGCGATGGGGATTCCCGTGGGAAGCGATCTGGAATTCGCCGACGAGGTGACGATGCTGAAGTCACTGGAGAATCGGCGGGAGATGTAGCGGAGTTCCCGATTCGCAGAGGCCGTCACCCGTCAAACCACCGATTAGAACATCCTCGATGAGATTCGCTTCGCGAGGGCGGGCCAGTGCGACCTTCAGATAGTTGCCACTGAGGGCGCCGTCTTCGATGGTGACAACGGAAATCGTGCGGCCGAGCATCGAGCGGCGGAATTCCAGGTTCTTGCGTTGCGCTAGATCGCGAAGCACGTGCGTGCGTTGCTTGCGGACTTCCATCGGGACTTGATCCGCTGTGTCTGCCGCAGGCGTACCCGGGCGAGCCGAGTACGTGAAGACGTGCAGGTAAGTAAACGGCAGGCTCTCGATGAACGCGCGCGATTCTTCGAATTCCTGGTCCGTTTCGCCGGGGAAACCCGTCATCACGTCGGCGCCGACGGCGCAATCCGGCATCAGCGCGCGAGCCTTGAGAATCCGGTCGGCGTAGTGACGCGGGCGATATTTGCGATGCATGCGGCGCAGCACCTTGTCGGAGCCCGATTGCAGCGGAGCATGCACGTGTTTGGCGATTCGCGGCGACGACGCGACGAGTTCCAGCAGTGCATCCGACCAGTCCATTGGCTCGACCGAGCTTAGCCGCAAGCGTTCCACCTCGGTTTCGTCGAGTAGACGCTGAACGAGATCGACAAGACGACTCCCGCCTTCGAGATCGCGGCCCCAGCGGCCCAGATTGATCCCGCTGAGAACCACTTCCCGATATTTCGACGCAAGATGACGCACCTGGTCGATCACCGAATCCGGCTGCGCGCTGCGGCTGCGGCCGCGCACGTAAGGAATAATGCAGAACGAGCAGCGGTTGTTGCAGCCATCCTGGATCTTGAGATTCGGACGCGTGCGGTCGCCTAGAGCGTCTTCAACAGGCGCGGAAAGAAAATCACGCTGCTCGAAAATATCGCCGATGCGGATTTCGCCGTGATAGTGCGCACTGTCGGCAACCAAATCGGGGATCGAATTCTTATGTGAGTTCCCGACGACCCAGGTCACGCCGGGCAGAGCCGCGATTTCCTCGGGTGCGCGCTGAGCATAGCAGCCGGTGACAACGATGCGCGCGTCGGGTTGCGCGCGATGGATGCGGCGAACGGTTTGGCGAAGCTCGTCGTCGGCCGTGGAGGTGACCGTGCAGGTGTTCAGGACTACGAGGTCGGCATCGGCGATCTCGTGCGCTGCGTTGAGACCGCTGGCGGCGAGACCAGCTTCGAGCGCGGCTCCATCAGCCTGCGAAGCTCGGCATCCGAACGTTTTTACGAAGTAGCCTGACAAGCCCCTATTTTAGCGTTCCCGGGGGATCATCATCGCCGGTGATCAGGCGCGCGCCGCGATAGAAGGTCACGTATTGGTAGCCCCAGCGCAGGAAGACTAGCACGCGATTGAGCGCCTGGGCCAAATACATCAGGTGAACGAAGAGCCACACGAACCAGGCGATAAAGCCATGCAGCTTGAGGCCGCCAATGACGCCTACGCCGGAATTTCGACCGACCACCGCCAGGTAGCCTTTGTCGAAATAGCTGAACGGCTTTGAAGTTTGCCCGCTGAGACGGTCGACGATCACCGAAGCCGCGTATCTGCCTTCCTGCATGGCGACCGGAGCGATGCCGGGCAAGGGCACGCCGTCCTGCTCGCGATACGCCAGATCGCCGATCACGAAGATCTCGGGATGCCCGGGGATAGTGAGATCGGCATTCACTTTCACACGGCCGACGCGATCGAGTTCGGCTCCGGCGCGACGCACAAGAATCTCGCCCCATGGCGACGGCTTGACACCCGCGGCCCACAGGACGGTGCCGGCTTCGATATGTTCGGTGCTGGTGCCCGTGGAATACGTCACGCCGTCTCCGTTGATTTCGGTCACCCTGACGGACGGTATGACGCGAACACCCAGACGGATGAGCTGCCGTTCGGCGGCAGCGGAAAGGCTCTCCGGAAAGGCGGTCAGCACGCGAGGCGAGGTATCGAGCAGCAGAATCCGCGACTCTTCGGGATGGATGGAGCGGAAATCCTGACGCAGAGAATCGTTGGCGATCTCGGCCAGGGCTCCGGCTAGCTCGACACCGGTCGGGCCTGCGCCGACGATCACGAAAGTCAGCCAGTGCCGGCGGGTTTCGGGATCGGTCTCACGCTCGGCGGCTTCGAACGCGTAGAGGATTTTGTGGCGGATGCGAGTGGCGTCTTCGAGCGACTTGAGACCGGGTGCGACGGGTTCCCACGAGTCTTCGTGGCCGAAGTAGAAATGACGCGCGCCGGCGGCGACGACCAGGGAATCGTACGGAATCGCCCCTTTATCGAGAATCAATCTGCGCGCAATAGGATCCAGATCGACGGCATCGGCGAGCAGGACCTGGGCGTTCTTTTGCTTGCGCAACAAAACGCGCAGCGGCGCCGCGATTTCGCCCGGAGACAGAGCGCCCGTAGCAACCTGGTACAGCAAGGGCTGGAAGAGATGGAAATTTCGGCGGTCAACCAAGGTTACTGCGATGCTCTCGTGCTTGAGCGCGCGCGCGGCGTAGAGCCCGCCGAATCCGCCGCCGATGATGACGGTCCGGTGCATCCATATCTATGATGCGCTCACTCAAGCGAGGGGTTCAGCTTCAACTGTACCGACGCGGCGGTTTGTCCGACCGACACGCGCGTTCCGATGGCAGCGATTCTAGCAAGCATTGCCGAAAAAGCATCTGCGCCGGCATTCCGCTGGAACTGCCCGACCGCGGCGGCGAAATAGTCGCCCGGAGGAACACCGCTCATGTCGAAGGTCCCGTCGGCCTTGCACGTGACCATGCGTCCGAAACCCATGGTCTGAACGTTGTCCGGGATCAGGAGCACGGTGGCTCCAGAACCGTTCTCGACAGTACCACGCACACTGCCAGTAGCGGCTTTATAGGCAACCCGAAACGTGGCCCCCGGAAACAGGTCGACCTGTTTTCCCAGAACCTCCTGGCCTCCGAGCAGAACGGAAACTGGATAAAATCCTGGACCAGCCAGAGGAAGAATCAAGTTCTTCCTCGTAGCGACTGCCCCAAGGCTCACCGTTCCGTCTGGATCGATGCGCGGGGGACCAGGAAAAACCGATTGGCGGCCCACTGAGCTCACCAAAATGTTCACTCGTTGCTTGGGAAAATCGCCCCAATCTACCGTGCCAGTCACCGTGAATGGCGCTGCCAGCCGGATTTGAAGATTCCCGACATTGCGGTCTCCCACGACTACTTCCACGGCCCCGCTTCGAACGGTGTCGGCAAAGTTAGCGGCATCGATGTTTCCCCTGGACACGACTGCCAACTGCCACTCTCCAGAGCGAACCGCCGGAAACGCAAACGAACCGTCCTCGGCGGAAACAACCCGGGCTTCTTCCGGCCCCGTGTAGGGTCCGGGCCCAACGATGGTAATGATCTCACCGATGGTCGCAACGCGGGCTCCGGCTTGAATCTTCGGAAGTAGTTGAACCTCCGTTCCCGCCTTGGGATTGCCGGTCTCATCCAGCGCGACTCCGCTAATCCGGTACACCTCGGCGGTCTGTAGCCGGATTTCGACACCGGACACATCCGCGTCGCCGCGGATCACGATCCGCTGGGAATACGTGATCACGGGGACGCGCGCGCCCTCGGGGCCTGGCGTTGCTCTCGGCATGGCGCCGAGAGTGTACGATCCAGGTTGCAGGTCCTTCATGACAAATGTGCCATCCGCAGCGACGGGAACTGTGATGCCATCGACGATCTTCACCTCGCCCTGAGACATGGGATTGCCGTCGGGATCGATGACGCGGCCACTGAGCGTGACCAGACGTGTCATCTCCAGACGAATGCTGACCGGACTTGGGGTCTGACCTACGTTATAAGGCTGCGCTGGAATCCTGCTGCCAACCAGGTAGCCCTCTTTCTCGAAACGGACTTCGTAGCTGCCGGGCTTCATCCCGAAGATGCGGAACTCGCCGGATGCGTCGGTGGTCGCTTCCGCAAACACTGCCTGGGTGCGGATGTAAAACGTGACGCTCGCGCCCGCGATTCCGGCGCCGGTCACGCGATCCACAACAACGCCTTCGACACTGCCGGTGGTCTGCGCGAAGCAGGATAGAGCGAACACGAGAACGGGTACGATGACCCGGGGCATAGGTCAGTCCTCGTCTTGTTGCGCGGCTAGCTCGGTGATCACGTTCATGTCTTCGAGAGTAGTGACGTCGCCGGCGACGGTATTGTTGGTAACAATTTCGCGGAGCAGGCGGCGCATGATCTTGCCGCTGCGGGTTTTGGGCAGGGCGTCGGTGAAACGGATCTCCTCGGGCCGGGCGAAAGCGCCGATTTCGTGCGCCACCCACTGGCGCAATTCTTGTCCCAGCTTTTCATGATCGTGATCACCTTTTTTCAGGGTGACGAAGCAGCACACGGCCTGACCGGTGATCTCGTGCGGCTTGCCGACCACCGCGGCCTCGGCCACAGCCGGATGATGGACCAAGGCAGATTCGACTTCCATGGTGCTGAGGCGATGGCCGCTGACGTTCATCACATCATCGACGCGGCCGAGTATCCAGTAGTAACCATCGGCATCGCGGCGGGCCGCGTCGCCAGTGAAATATGCGCCGGGAACGCGGCTCCAATACTGCTCCTTATAACGATCCGGATCACCCCATATGCCGCGGATCATGCCGGGCCACGGCCGACGGAGGATCAGAAATCCTTCGTGGTCGGTGCCGACTTCGAACCCTTTCAGATCGACGATGTCGGGAATGATCCCAGGCATCGGCAGCGTACCCGATCCGGGCTTGGCGGGAACCGCGCCGGGCATGGGTGCGATCAGGATTCCGCCGGTTTCCGTTTGCCACCAAGTATCGACAATGGGGCAGCGGCCCTTGCCGATGACGCGGTTATACCATTCCCAGGCGGCGGGATTAATCGGCTCGCCGACCGAACCTAGGAGACGAAGGCTCGAAAGATCGTGCGCGTTGGGCCAGTGGTCGCCCTGGCGAATCAGCGCGCGGATCGCGGTGGGCGAAGTGTAGAGAATGCTGATGCGGTACTTCTCGATGATGCGCCACCAGCGGTCGAACTGCGGATAATCGGGAGCGCCTTCGTACATCACGCTGGTCGCGCCGGCGGAAAGCGGGCCGTACACGATGTAACTGTGGCCGGTCACCCATCCGATATCGGCCGAGCACCAGAAGGTGTCTTCCTCTTTGAGATCGAAGACCCATTTCATGGTCGCGGTGACGTGGGTGAGATAGCCGCCGGTGGTGTGCAGAATCCCTTTGGGCTTGCCGGTGGTGCCAGAGGTGTAGAGGACGAACAAAGGATGCTCGCTATCGAGCGGGACGGCGGGACAATCTTCGGTGGCGTGTTCGTCGAGCTCATGCCACCAGAGATCACGACCACTTTTCATCGCTGTATCCGACGCAGTCCGGCGATAGACGATGACGTCGCGAACGCCGGGACATTCTTCGAGCGCCTCATCGACAGCGGGCTTGAGCTTGATCTCTTTACCACGGCGAAAGCCGCCATCGGCGGTGATGACTAGGGTCGCGCCGAGGTCCTGGATACGGGCCTTGAGCGCTTCGGCCGAGAATCCGCCGAACACGACGCTGTGGATGATGCCGAGACGGGTGCAGGCCAGCATGGCGATGGGCAGCTCGGGGATCATCGGCATGTAAATGATGGCGCGGTCGCCGGCTTTATAGCCGCGCGATTGGAGCACGCTGGCGAAGCGTACTACGAGTCGATGAAGTTCCTGATAAGTGAGCGCGCGCTGCTCGCCGGGTTCGCCTTCCCACAGAATCGCGACTTTGTTCTTGCGGGGGGTCGTGAGGTGACGATCGAGGCAGTTATAAGAGACGTTGAGTTTCGCGCCGGCGAACCAGCGCGCGAAAGGCGGGTTCCATTCGAGAACTTTCGACCACTTCTCAAACCAGTGGATCTCACGTTCGGCGATTTCGCCCCAGAATTCTTCGGGATCCTGTTCCGCGTGGCGGTATAGATCAAGGTAACCTTTCATGCCCTGAACATGGGCTTTGCGGACGAAGTCTTCGCTGGGAGGATAGACAGACTGAGAGCTCATCGTTCGGATTGTAACAGGATGATGGCAGGCGACAAGATCGCCTGCCCCACCAAATATTTAGAGGCGACTCGATCTTATCGTTAACCCAGACAAGAAAGGGATTCGTTGCGCGCACACCCTCCACAGCCTTTCCTAGGATGCTGTTTCCCGGTGGGTCCAGGCCTCCAACGACAGAGCCCTTGAACTCCTTGATTTGACTGTAGGGGAGGTTTCAGTGAGCGAGTGTGAGGGAAAGTGCCAAGTTACTAAGAGGATGGACTAACGTCCGCTGCAGTACCGGGGGACTCGCCCTGGGCCAAGGATATAATAAGTAGCTAAATGCGCCTATATTCCAGCGTAGGCTTAGCCATTATCGCATTGGCTACGCTTACTGCCGTCGAAGCTCAACCGACACCCTTGCGCCTGGTCCGATCACTTTCCGGTCCGGCAGGCAAGGTGATCGGGGCACGATTTGTTTTCGATGAAACTCGCTCGCGTTTTGTATTTCCGCAAGACAAGGCGTTAGTTATTTTCTTTGAATTTGAAGCGCCACCGGGCGATCACACCCTCAGCGGTATTTGGAAGGGGCCCGACGGTAAGACGTATTCGATTTCTCAAGACGTGAGAATCCAAACAACCACACCTGAATTGAACGCCTACTGGAGTTTTGAACTGTACCCAGCATTGGCATCCGGTATCTGGACGCTGGAGGTCCGGGTAGATGGGCAGCCGGGTGGCTCGCATCAATTCGAACTGGTGATTTCAGGAGGGCCCACAGGCCCAACACCTCTCAGCATCGAGCAAATTTATAAGTCCACGCTTCCGTCGATGGTCTGGCTTCATAGACTCGATGCGACTGGGCGGCGAATAGACACTGGCTCTGGGTTTGTTATCGGAAAAGATCGTATCGCGACGGCCTTTCAGTTAATCGACGCGGCTGCCGGGCTGGAAGTCGAATTCGCCGGCGGGCGAATCGTGAAGACCGACCAGATCTGGAACGCGAACCGATTTGAAGATTGGGCGTTAGTTCAAGTAGACACGCTCGAAGTTCCAGCCCTTTCACGAGACGAATCAAAAACGTCTTTCATTGGGGAGCGCCTGACAGTATTCAACGTGGAGGCAGGAAGCGTCCGCGCCATTGGCGGCGTGGATGTGACCGGACGCCAGCGGGAAACGCTCTTCGGCGAACGGATTCAAATCGCGCCATCGACATCGCCTGAATCGGTGGGTGGACCTCTCTTAACTCCTTTCGGAAAGGTCGCCGGCGTTTTGGGAGGCAGCATGCTGCCGGGCTCCCGAGTCAATCGGGAGAGCATCGCGGTCAGCAACACGGCATGGACCAGTCTCAATCGGGTGACTGCGACACCTATTTCGCTGGTACCCGACGCGGCCACGGAAACGCCAGTTTCCCTGAAGGTTTTGGCCGATTCCGGTGCTTTCTCGCCGCCGATTGCGCCGTTCGCGAGCTTCCTGTACGGAGGCACCACCACCAGTCTTCCGGCTGATCCTTCCGCGCCTGCGCGCCGGGACGTGAACGACTTTTCCCGAAAGGACCCGGCGATTTGGGTGTATACGTTCTGGCAGAAGAAAGACAAGGCCGCAAAGGGGACGATTGGAGCGAAAGTGTACGATGTCCAGAACCATCTGGCGGTAACCGTACCGCCCAAAAAGGCGACCCTCGTTCAGGAAGTGCCATCGCGATCGGCTTTCAGCTTTTCGCCCGCCCAGCTAACTCCAGGTGTTTATCGCGTGGACGTCCTGTGGCTAGACCAGGTGGTTTGGCGCAGCTTCTTTCGCATCGTTGAATAGGAACTAGGCAGAAGCGGGCTTGATGTTCTGGTTCACACGGAAGAAGTTTTCCGGATCGTACTTGGCTTTCACCTTCGACAGCCGATCGTAGTTGTCGCGATAGCTGGCGCGGACGCGATCCTCGCCCTCTTCCATCATGAAGTTCACGTAAGCGCCGCCGGCGCCGTAGGGGTGCAGCGCGTCGTAGTAGCCGCGCGCCCAGTTGGTGATCTTCTCGCGATTGGCTGGATCGGGATCGACGCCCACAATCACCTGGCTCCACACGGCATCGCGATAACTCCAGGCGGTATCGTTGGGGCCGACGCGGTGCGCCGCGCCGTTCACCGGATAAAGGTGCATGGTGGAAGCCGCAGTGGGCATCTGGCTGCCCCACTTGACGTGCTCGGCGACGGCCGCATCGGAGAGTTCCTTGACGAAGTCGGCTTTCCAATACCACTGCATGCCTGCCGGAAAGAGGGCATCGAACAGGCTGTTCAGCACGGGCATCGGCATGGGACCCACGCCATCCAGCAAGGGCTTGCGGAATTGCCGGACAGGCTCCAGGAGCTTATTGGCTTCGTCCAGCGGCACCGGCAGACACCAGATGATCGCGGCGACTTTCTTCCCGTGCAGCTCCGCGGGGAAAAATGGCGCGGGAGGGATCGACAGAAACGCGAACCAGCCGCCCACGGAATCGGGCGCCTTGGTGATGAATTCGCCGTAGAACTTCATCACGTCGGCGGCGTCTGCGAGGTCATAGAACATGGGGCCGGCGATCACCGTATCGACGGGATGCGCCTTAAACAGGAAGGACGTGACCACGCCGAAGTTGCCGCCGCCGCCGCGCAGGGCCCAGAACAGGTCGCTGTTCTCCTGGGCGTTGGCGACCAGGAACCGGCCGTCGGCCAACACCACGTCGGCGCTCAATAGATTGTCGATGGTCAAGCCGAGTTTGCGGGTGAGGTGGCCCAGGCCGCCACCGAGCGTCAGGCCGCCGACGCCGGTGCTGGAAATAATCCCGGTGGGGACGGCCAGGCCGAAGGCGTGCGTGGCGTGATCGACATCGCCCCAGACACAGCCGCCGCCAACGCGCACGGTATTCGCTGTGGGATCGACGTGGACGTACTTGATGCCGGAAAGATCGATGGTTAGGGCATCGTCGGCGATGCCGAGTCCGCCGGCGTTGTGCCCGCCCCCGCGGATGGAGACCTTCAATCCGCTGGTTCGGCCGAAGGTCACCGCCGCGATGACGTCCGCAACGTCCACGCACTTGGCGATAAGGCGCGGCTTTTTGTCGATCATCCCGTTGTAGACTTTGCGGGCGTTTTCGTAGGCGGCGCTGCCTGGTTCAATCAATTCTCCGCGAAGCTGGGCGCGGAATTGGGCAATTTCTTCCTGGCTGATCATTGGATAAGAAGTGTATCAAAATCCGGCGATAATTGGAGTGCAACATGGGCCTCCCGGAACCACCACATCGCTCGCGAGTTCCCTGGGCGTTGGCGGTGACGGTCGGCTTGTGCGCGGGGCTGGCGGGCTATGTGATTCACGCGGCGAGGGTCAACCGAATTCCGAAGCAGGTGGTTAGGGTGGAACGGTTGACGGACATGGCAGGCCGCGAAGAGACGCCCGCGATTTCGCCCGATGGGAAGTCGGTCGCGTTCGTGGCGGCTGTTGGTGATAAGCAGCAGATCTGGATAGGCGGAGCGATCACCAAAGACGATGCAGATCATTTCGGTCCGCGGTGGGCGCCTGATTCGAATAGTCTGATCTACTTCGCGAGCGGCGCAATCTGGGAGATTCCGGCGACAGGGGGCGAGGCTCGCCGGCTGGTCGATGCTTTGGGTCCGGGCGATCTGAACCATGAGGGCAAACTCGCGTTTTTCCGGCGCGACAATGGCGGGCTCAAGTTGATGGTGGATGAGCACGCCATCGCCACGCTGACCGGCGGTGGCACCTATTCGAACTTGCGCTGGTCACCGGACGACAAGAAGATCGCGTTCTTGCAGGACACGAAAGTAATGGTCGTCAGCGCTACCGGCGGGGAGCCGGCCCAGGTGGCTCAAGGCTTAACAGTCCAAGGCTTCGCCTGGGCGCCCGACAACTCCGGACTGATTGTGTCGACCCACGGGGAACTATGGTTCGTTCCGCGCGTGGAGGGCCGATCACCTTCGCAACTGACGTTCGGCGAGGTGTCCTATGAGTCTCCGGACATCAGTACCGACGGAAGGATTGTCGTCAGCCGATCGGGGCTAGGAGCCGATGCGGATATCGTCATGTTTTCAGGCCTGAAATGGTGACGCCGGGGAGTCGCCTCCGGGCCCTTTGTTTATTGGGTCCATAAGAACTTTCTTCGCACGAAGTACTTCCAATTCCAGCGGCTCCTGCTTATACTGCAGGTAGTTCACCTGCGAACCGAGCGGAGTTTCCCCCGATTTTCGCGGGTCGCGTCTGGCAACCCACCTGGTCGCTCCTTCGGAGGAGCCACCCTGCTTGTCAGTAACCTCGAAGGAGATGGCCCCATGGCGGCGGAGAGGGCAAAAGTGTATCTGGTCGGAGCCGGTCCAGGCGACCCCGACTTGCTCACGATAAAAGCAGCGCGGATTCTGGCGCACGCCGAAGCCGTGATTTATGACAAATTCGTGAGCCCGGAAATTCTGGCGCTGGCAAATCCCCATGCGACGTTTATTCCCGCACGCAAGGAGCGGGGAAAGCAGGAGGAGTTTGAGGCCGAGATCCATGCCTGGTATTTGCGGCTGCGCGACGCGACCGGCCCGGTGGTGCGGCTCAAGAGCGGCGACCCGCTGGTATTCGGACGGGGAGGCGAGGAACTGGAGTTCCTGACCCAACACGGTTTCGACGTAGAGGTGGTACCGGGTGTATCGGCGTTAACGGCCGCGCCGTCGTTGGCGGGCATTCCGCTCGGAGGCGTCTCGGCAGCGGTCACGGTACTACCCGGGCATCGGCAAGCAGTGAAAGAAGTCGATTGGCCTGCCTATCGGCACGCGGGGACCCTGGTGGTCCTGATGGGGGTAGACCATCGCGCGGAGATCGCAAGATGCCTGATCAACGGCGGACGGCCCGCGAGCGATCCGATCGCGTTCCTGCAATATGCGTCGACGGATCGGGAGTGCGTGACGGAGTCGACGCTGGAACAGGTGGCGCGAGGCGAGGTGGAGGTCGAACCGCCCGCGGTGTTTGTAATCGGAGAAGTGGTCCGGCTGCGGACGGCCCCGGGGGCAGCGCGCATTCACGAGACGGCGTCGCCACGGTCTTAGTTCCCTAAATGGGGACAGCCTAACGAGTCCGGTAACTGGCTCCGTTACCTAACCGACGGGCTGTCCCCATTTAGCTATTCGGCGGGTGCTTCGCCCTCTTCGCCTTCGTGCTTGCCTTGCTGGATGGCCTTGAGCCGTTCTTCGCGGCGTTTGGCGCGTTCCGCGGCGCGCTTCACCAGTTCGGAACCGACCAGCTCGAGCATGGCCTGCTCGGCGCCGTCGCCTTTGCGCCAGCCCAGCCGGACGACCCGCGTGTAACCGCCGTTGCGCTGCCCGAACCGCGTTCCCAGCTTGTCGAATAGTTTCTTGACGGCAGCCGGTGTTTCCAGAAACGCCGCGGCTTGCCGGCGCGTGTGAAGCGTATCGCGCTTGGCCAGCGTGATCATTTTTTCCACCAGCGGGCGGGCCGCCTTGGCCTTGGGAACCGTGGTGACGATGCGCTCATGTTCGATGACGCTAGTCACCAGGCCCTTGAGCAGCGAGTTGCGCGAGCCGACGTCGCGCTTGAGTTTGAATCCTGATCGTTTGTGTCGCATGGCTAGTCCGCTAGAGGAGCTTCGTTCTCCTGCTCTTCCGTTTCTTCTTCCTCGTCGCCGGTGTCGGCCACGCCCAGCATCGCCGGCGTTCCGGAAGGAGCGATCAGACGGCCGGTGGAATCGAACTTCATGCCGAAGCCCAAGCCCAGGCTGGACAGAATCTCCTTGATTTCGTTCAGCGACTTGCGTCCGAAATTCTTGGTGCGCAGCATTTCCGCTTCGGTCTTCTGCACCAGGTCGCCGATGGTCTGAATATTGGCGTTCTTGAGGCAGTTGTAGGAACGGACGCTCAATTCGAGTTCTTCGACGGAGCGGCTGAGCACTTCGTTCATCTGGCTCATGGCGCGCTCGGCGGGTTCCTCGGCGGTCTCCGGGAGCTCCTCGAAGTTGATGAAGATGGCCATGTGGTCCTTCAACAGCTTGGAAGCCTGGCCGATGGCGTCGGCCGGCGAAATCGCGCCGTTGGTCCAGACTTCGATGGTCAGCTTGTCGTAGTCGGTCATCTGGCCCAGGCGGGCAGATTCGACCGAGTAGTTCACCTTGCGAACGGGCGAGTGTACCGAATCGATCGGGATGTAGCCGATCGGAAGATCCTCATCGTTGTTGCGATCGGCGCCGACGTAGCCGCGGCCCGATTTGATCCGCATCTCGATCGAAAGCTTGCCGCCTTCGCCGATGGTGGCGATGTGCATGTTGCGGTCGAGCACTTCGATTTCCGAATCGGTTTCGATCTGCCCGCTGAGAACTTCACCGGGCGAGTCCACTTTGAGGCGGACGGTGCGCATCCCTTCGCTGAGCATCTTGAACGGAATCTGCTTCAGGTTCAGGATGATGTCAGTGGCGTCTTCGACCACGCCCGGGATGGGACTGAATTCGTGAGCCACACCCTCGATGCGCACCGCGGTGATCGCGGCGCCTTCAATCGAGCTCAGCAGCACGCGCCGCAAGCCCGTTCCGATGGTAGACCCAAATCCGCGCTCGAAGGGCTGGGCGGTGAACATCCCGTACCGGTCCGTGAGCGTTTCCGTGTTGGCGACCAACCGCTTTGGTTTCTGGAATCCTTTAAACATAGATGATGGCCTCTTACTTCGAATACAGTTCGACGATCAGCTGCTCATTCAATTGGATCTGGACGAGATCCTCGCGCTTGGGAGCTCCCAGCACTTTCGCCTTGAGATTCTCCCGGTCCACTTCCAGCCAATTGGGGCTGGGAGCGTGGGCCGTGGCATCGCGCGCGTGAAGAATGGTGGGGTTGTTCTTACTGTTCTGACGGACTTCGATCACGTCATTGGCTTTCACCTGGAAAGACGGGATATCCACGCGCCGTCCGTTCACGTCGATGTGCCCATGACGAACCAGCTGGCGCGACTGAGCCCGCGAAGTGCCGAAACCCATCCGGTAAATCACGTTGTCCAGGCGCCGTTCCAGCGCGCTCAGCATGTGCTCGCCGGTAACACCCTTCTTGATCAGAGCCTTCTCGTAGATGTTCCGGAACTGGCCTTCGAGCAATTGATAATAACGGCGGGCTTTTTGCTTCTCCCGGAGTTGAAGACCGTAGCCGTCCATCTTAGGCTTACGATCCTTGCCGTGCTGGCCGGGCGGGAAATTGCGCTTCTCGATGGCGCACTTTTCGGTATGGCAGCGCTCGCCCTTCAGAAATAGCTTCATCCCTTCGCGCCGGCACTGCCGGCAGACGGGACCAATATATCGTGCCAAATCAAACCTCCCTCTACTCAAGGGGCCAGAGGCCAGGGGCCAGGGGCCAGTTTAGGTGCAGTTTACGGCAAAATTCGCCTTCGTCCTGCTTAATCAGTACAAAAAATCAAACCCGGCGCTTTTTGGGCGGCCGGCATCCGTTGTGCGGGATCGGCGTACGATCCCGGATGGAACGAACTTCAAGACCCGCGGTCGACAACGCGCGGACGGCAGATTCGCGTCCCGCGCCCGGCCCGCTGACATTCACGTTCACGCTGCGGACACCCGATTCCTTGGCTTTGTTCGCCGCCGTGAGCGACGCCTGCTGCGCGGCGAAAGGAGTACCCTTGCGCGATCCCCGGAATCCCAAAGAGCCCGAGCTGGACCACGACAGTACGTTCCCCACCGTATCGGTGATGGTAATGATGGTGTTGTTGAAGGACGCCTGCACGTGCACGATGCCCGCGGGTACGTTCTTCTTTTCCTTCTTCTTGAAGGATTTCTTTTTTCCTGCTTTTGCCGGTGCTTTTGCCATGTGTATCGATCCTGACTAGGTCTTCGCGCTCGCCTTTTTCTTGTTGGCCACGGTGCCGCGCCGCGGTCCCTTACGGGTGCGGGCGTTGGTGTGCGTGCGCTGGCCGCGCACCGGCAGGCCCCGGCGATGGCGCAATCCGCGGTAGGAACCCATTTCGATCAGGCGCTTGATGTTCATGGAGAGCTCCTTGCGGAGATCTCCTTCGACAGCGCCCTCGGCTTCGAGGATCTGGCGGATTTTGTTGACCTCGTCTTCGGTCAGATCCGCGACCTTCTTATTCGGGTCGACGCCGGCGCGGTGGCACAGCGATTTGCTGCGCGTGCGCCCGATTCCGTAAATGTACGTCAGACCGATTTCGGTACGCTTCTTGACCGGTAAATCGACACCTGCTAAACGCGCCATATTCCGTTTCCTCTTCCTAAAACTTTCCACCGCGCACAACGGAGCGCGGCAAACACGGCCGCGCCCTGTGCGCTCTCCTCAACCCTGCCGCTGCTTGTGCTTGGGATTCGAACAAATCACGCGCACCACACCATTGCGATGCACCAGTTTGCACTTGTCGCACATCTTCTTTACAGATGCTCTAACCTTCATAGCTTCTCACTTCCTTAAAGCTTCGCCAGTAGTTCCACGATCCGACCGCGCGTTTTGTCGCGCGCCGAAAGCTCGACTCGTACCCGATCTCCAGGGCGCAGCCGGACAAAATTCTTAACGCCCGAACCCGCCGCGTGTGCCACAACCGTCTCTTCATTCTCCAGCCTCAGGCGGTACGCCGCGCTGGGCAACAATTCCACAACCTCGGCGCGCTGGCCCCTGGCGCCTGGCCCCTGGCCCTTCACAATCACGGCCTGGTCAGTACCCACGGGCCCTCTGCGGTGATGGCCACCGTATGCTCGAAGTGCGCCGAGTATTTTCCGTCCTCGGTCACGGCCGTCCACTTGTCGGGACGCACCCGGCTGCCGGGCTTTCCGGCATTCACCATGGGCTCGATCGCCAGCACCATGCCTTCTTTCAATCGTGGATTCTCGCTGCGCCGATCCACATAGTTGGGGATCTGCGGCTCCTCGTGCATCTGCGTTCCGATGCCGTGCCCCACGAACTCGCGCACCACCGAAAAACCGTTGGCGGTCACATGCCGCTCCACCGTACCGCAAATATCAAACAGCCGGTTTCCCGGCCGGGCCTTCTCAATGGCCATCTCAAGCGATTCGCGGGTCACGTCCATCAGGCGGCGGGTCTCGGGAGAAACCTCGCCTACCGCGACGGTTATGGCCGAATCGCCGTAGTATCCGTTCAACTGCACACCCGTGTCGATGGAGATAATATCCCCGCTCTTCAGAACTTTCTTTTGCGACGGCATCCCATGCACGATCTCATCATTCACCGAAGTGCACAGCACAAACGGGAACTTGGTTCCCGCGGCCGGGGTCGAATAGCCCTTGAAGGCCGGCCGGGCTCCCGCATCGAGCATCATCTTCTCGGCGGTATTTTCCAAATCGAGCGTCGACACTCCCTCGCCCACCATCTTGCGAAGCTCATCCAGAATCTTCCAGACGAGAAGCCCCGAGCAGCGCATCTTCTCCAGCTCCGCCATGTTCTTGCGCACGATCATGCTGCTTCGCCACGCTCTTTCCGGATCAGCGCCTCGATTCCTTTCGCGATGGTTTGCGGAGGGACGTCCGCCGCCGGCACATCCCAGGCGGGGATTCCGGACTTCCTGAAAAACGCCAGCACCGGAGACGTCTGTTGTTCGTAGGCCCGCAATCTCTCCCGCACTACCTCTTCGCGATCATCGTCGCGAACCATAAGTTTCGCCCCGTCCTTGTCGCAAACTCCCGGGTTTTTAGGCGCGCTGGATGTTATCCCGTACAGCGATCCGCAGGTGGGGCACTGCCGGCGGCCGGAGATACGCGCAATAATAACATTATAATCCACTACCAAATGGATCACGATGGTCCTGACCGGCCGGAGCACCAGCAGCTCCGCCAGGAGCTTGGCTTGCTGGACGGTCCGGGGGTACCCGTCGAGAATAAAGCCGTTAGCGGTATCCGGCTGCTCGATCCGCTCCTCCACCAGACGATTGACGGTCTCATCGGGAACCAGCTCGCCGGCCTGCATCAGCGAAGCCACCGAGCGGCCGATTTCATCTCCTGAAGCCACCCGTTCCCGCAGCATGTCGCCGGTGGAAATATGCGCAATGCCCAGCGATTCCTTAAGCAGCTTGGCTTGGGTGCCTTTTCCCGAACCCGGGGAACCGAACAAAATGAGGCAGAGCCTGGGCATCGTAGAGAAGCGGTCAGACGCTGCTGCGGCGGCCCCGTATCCGCCCGGCGCGCGGCGTAAACCCTTCATAATGCCGCATGATCAGTTGTGCCTCAATTTGGTTGACGGTATCCATCGCCACGCCCACCACGATCAGCAGCGAAGTGCCGCCGAAGAAAAAGGTCACGCCCAGGCCGTCCAGCAGCCAGCGCGGAAAGGTTGCATCGATCCAGTTGCCGATTCCGGGCAGCCGCTGCAGCTTGATGCCCTGAATCATGATTTGGGGTAGCAGCGACAGAATCGACAGGTACAGGCCGCCGACCACGGTGATCCGGGTGAGGATCTTGTTCATATAATCGGCGGTGTTTTTGCCCGGCCGGATACCCGGAATGAACCCGCCGTACTTGCGCATGTTGTCGGCGGCCTCGTTGGGATTAAAGATGATCGAGACGTAGAAGAAACAGAAGAAAATGATCAGCAGCGTGTAGAGCAGGTAGTAGAGAGGGGACGCTCCGCTGATGGCGGTCAGCATGCCCGAAAGCACCGGGCTGTTTTTGACAAAATCGATCTGCAAGGCGGTGAGCGGGAAGGCCAGCAAGGAGCTGGCGAAGATGACCGGGATGACTCCGCCGGCGTTCACTTTAAGCGGCATGTGCGTGGACTGCCCGCCCAGCATTTTCCGCCCGATTACGCGTTTGGCGTATTGCACCGGGATACGGCGCTCGCCGCGCTCCACCAGTACGATGAAGCCCACCACCGCGACCATCATGATCACGATGATCGCCACCTGGATCAGCGGCCAATCACCAGTCTGGACCTTGCGAACAATTTCGACGATGGCAGCCGGCAGGTTCACCACAATTCCGGTGAAGATGATCAAACTCATGCCATTGCCGATACCGCGCTCGGTGATCTGCTCGCCCAGCCACATGATGAAAGCGGTCCCGGTAGTAAGAGTCAGCATGGTCATCAGGGTGAACCCGAATCCTGGCCTGGTTACAAAGCCCTGCTGCGAGCCCTGCAAGAGGCTGGCGATACCGAAGGACTGAACCATGGCCAGGATCACGGTGAGATAGCGGGTCCACTGGGTGATCTTACGACGGCCGAGCTCGCCTTCCTTCTGGAGCTTTTCAAGCGTGGGAACCACCACCGTCAGCAACTGCAGAATGATGGAGGAGGTGATGTAGGGCATGATGCCCAGTGCAAAAATCGTCAACCGCCTAAATGTCCCGCCGCTGAACAGATCGAAGAAACCGAATACCGTTCCCTGGTTTTGCTGGATGAACTCCTCGAAACGTTTGGCGTCGACACCGGGAATGGGCAGGTGACCGCCGAGCCGGTACACCGCCAGCATCGCCAGAGTGAAAAAGACGCGCTTCCGCAGATCCGGGATCCGAAAGACGTTCGCAATGGCTTCGAGGAATTTCATGGCTACTTCTCTTCTTTATTACCGGGTTTAGCCTGCTTGGGCTTGGTGGTCTTCTCCGCGCCCTTCTCCGCGGCATCCTTCTTGGCGCGCGGCTTTTTCGCGCCTTCCGCTTCCGGAGCGGCGGCCTGGGGCGTCTCGACTTCCTTGGGAGCAGCCGGCCTGGGAGCCCTGGTTCTAACGGGAGGCGGGGCTTTCGTCTCGGCGCGCTTTACTCCGGGAATCACTTCCGCCGTCCCGCCCGCAGCTTTAATCTTTGCCAGGGCAGACTGGGAAAACAGGTGCGCCTTGACATGAATGCCTCGCTTCAACTCACCCGATCCCAGTATTTTCAGACCATCCTTGATTTTGGTGATCAGGCCCAGCTCCAGGAGCTTACCGGGATCGAAGGAATCACCCGCGGCCCGGTCGAGAGTGCCCAGATTGACGATGGCAAACTCTTTGCGAAAGATGTTGGTGAATCCGCGCTTGGGCAGCCGCCGGTGCAGCGGCATCTGGCCGCCTTCAAATCCGCGCATGCGCGAGTATCCGGAGATGGACTTGGCGCCCTTGGCGCCGCGGCCGGAATATTTTCCGCGGCCGGATCCCATACCTTGGCCGATACGCTGGTTCTTATGCTTCTGGCCCTTAGGCGGCTTGAGTTGACTGAGATTCATGGTCCTATCCTTAATCCACGATCGCCAGCAGGTGCGGAATCTTCTTCACCATGCCGCGAAAGGCCGGTGTATCGGGACGTTCCACAATACGGTTCATCTTCTTCAGCCCCAGCGCGCGAACAATAACTTTGTGCTTTTCCGGCGTGCAGATTACGCTCCGGATCAGCTTGATTTTGATCATCCCCGGCATAAGATTATCCCACCTTCCCGGCTTCGAGGCCGCGCAGCTCGGCGACTTCCTTCTTATCGCGCAACTGCTCCAGGGCGTCGATGGTCGCTTTGACCACGTTATGAGGGTTGTGCGAGCCGATAGATTTAGTCAGTACGTTAGGAATCCCCGCCGCCGTGATCACGTCGCGAACCGGACCGCCGGCGATCACGCCGGTTCCTTCAGGCGCCGGCTTCAGCAGAACCATGCCGCTGCCGAACTTACCCAATACTGTGTGCTGGATCGTGGTCGACAGCACGTTGACTTTGCGCAGATTCTTCTTGGCCGCTTCCATCCCCTTCTTGATGGCCGCGGAGATTTCCTTGGCTTTGCCGGTGCCGAATCCGACGATGTGCGCACCGGGATCGCCGACTACCACCAGGACCGAGAAGCTCAGATTCTTGCCGCCCTTGACCACCTTGGTGACGCGGTTGATCGAGACCACATGTTCCTTCAGGTTCAGGTTCGCGGATTCGATGCGCTTTGTTGGCGTTGTTGACATTACTTTTTAAAACCCTCTTCGATCAGAACTTAAGCCCGCCTTCACGAGCCGCGTCAGCCAGAGCTTTCACCCGGCCGTGATACAGATAACCGCCCCTATCGAACACGACGGTCTTGACGCCCTTTTCCTGGGCGCGCTGGGCCAGCAGCTTGCCCGCGAGCTGCCGCAAAAAGCCGTTCTGCTACTCATTGGCAATCTCGGGGCAGGGAAGACCACGCTGGCCAAGGGCATCGTCCAGGGACTGGGCGCCGCAACTGC